>Ga0209345_10002288_pt1 | contig 21337 bp, 18 predicted proteins | sample Cruoilmetagenom7_FD_187294 | JGI IMG/M metagenome (GOLD analysis project Ga0209345, IMG submission 187294) | Oil polluted marine microbial communities from Coal Oil Point, Santa Barbara, California, USA - Sample 7 (SPAdes) (version 2) | ecosystem: Environmental > Aquatic > Marine > Oil seeps ... | reverse complement strand
GGGTCATGGACAAAGCTGCCCGCGAGATCGGGATGGACCCGATTGCACTGCGCCGGAAGAACTTTATCAAACCGGACCAATATCCTTTCGCCTCGGCGGCGGGTCTTGAGTATGACAGCGGCAATTACGATGCGCTGATGGACCGGATGGAAGAAGTCGCCGATGTGGCAGGCTTTGCCGAGCGGCGCAAAGAGTCCGAGGCCAAGGGTCTTTTGCGTGGTTTCGGCGTAAACGCCTATATTGAGGCTTGCGGCATCGCGCCATCCAACCTTGTGGGCGTGTTGGGCTCTCGGGTGGGGCTGTATGATGCAGCAACTGTCCGTGTGAATGCCACCGGCAACTTGTCCGTCATGGTTGGTGCGCACAGCCACGGCCAAGGCCACGAAACAGCATTCCCCCAAGTTGTAGCGGAAATGTTGGGTATCGACGCGTCATCCATCGACATTGTACATGGCGACACATCCAAGATTCCGTTTGGGATGGGCACCTACGGGTCGCGGTCCCTTGCGGTTTGTGGGTCTGCCGTGGTTCGTGCCACCGAAAAGGTCATCAACAAGGCGAAAAAGATCGCGGGCCACATGTTGGAAGCTTCCGACAGTGATATAGAGCTGAAGGATGGCATGTTCTCGGTTGCCGGCACTGACAAATCCGTCAGCTTTGGTGAGGTCGCACTCAAGGCGTATATCCCGCACGAATTCCCGCTTGAGGATATCGAACCGGGACTTGAAGAAACCGCGTTCTATGATCCGGCGAACTTCACCTATCCATCCGGTGCCTACTGCTGCGAGGTCGAACTGGACCCCGAAACCGGCAAGGTGCGCGTTGATCGCATGACGGCCGTGGACGATTTCGGTAATGTTATCAATCCGATGATCGTGACAGGACAGGTGCATGGTGGTTTGGGTCAGGGCATTGGTCAGGCGTTGTTGGAAAACACCACCTATGACGAAAACGGTCAGTTGCTGAGCGCGTCCTATATGGATTACGCAATGCCGCGGGCCGAGGATGTGCCGTTCTATATCGTGGACCATTCGCAGGGTAATCCATGCACGCACAACCCGCTTGGCGTCAAAGGCTGCGGCGAGGCGGGCGCAATCGGATCACCTCCGACTGTAGTAAACGCTGTGATTGATGCCATGCAATCGGGTGGCAAAAACGTGACCCATATCGACATGCCCGTCAGCCCGCACCGTGTGTGGTCGGCGATGCAGAACGCTTGAGAGGAGATAGCACATGTACGCATTTGAGATAGAGCGTCCCGCAACGATCGACGAAGCAGTTTCAGCCTTGGGCGGTGAGGCCCAAGCGCTGAGTGGCGGCCAAACCCTGATCCCGACGCTAAAGGCGCGTCTGGCCAGCCCTTCGAAACTGGTATCCCTGTCCGGTATTTCCGAGATGAAGGGCATTCGGAACGAAGGCGGCACGCTGTGGATTGGCGGTGCCACGTGCCATGGTGATGTGGCTGCCGATGGCAGCTATAAGGCCCTGTCAGAGCTGGCGTCGCACATCGGTGATCCTGCGGTGCGTAACCGTGGCACCATCGGCGGGTCCATCGCCAACAACGATCCGGCGGCGTGCTATCCCGCCGCGGCGCTGGCATCGGGGGCGACGATCATCACCAACCGCCGTGAAATCGCAGCGGATGACTATTTCCTTGGTATGTTCGAAACGGCCCTCGATGAAGATGAGATCGTGACCGCTGTCCGGTTCCCGATTCCGGAAAAGGCGAACTATCAAAAGTTCGTCCAGCCGGCATCGCGCTTTGCCCTTGTTGGCGTATTTGTCGCCAAAACCGCTGAAGGCGTGCGGGTCGCTGTGACGGGCGCCTCGAATGAAGGGGTGCATCGTTGGACCGCCGCCGAGGAAGCGCTATCCGCGAACTTCGCGGCGTCGGCGTTGGCTGATCTGACGGTTTCCGCAGACGATATGATTGAGGATTTGCACGGCTCTGCCGAATACCGTGCGCATCTGGTCAAAGTCATGACAGGACGCGCGGTGACTGCCGCTTCCTAACGGCAGAAAACCCGCACAAAGGCCCTGCCGTTTGGTGGGGCCTTTGACGTTTGTGGGGTTTGCGTCAGACTGTGAAAAGATCGCCGTTAAAGTCTACCAGTGCCACACGCGCAATGTCGGCGCGTGCCTTCATCACGTCTATCTGCTCGCGTGTCGCAAGCACCATTGCGGTGGACAAGCTGTCGGCCAAAGTAGCACTTGATGCCTCTACCGTGACGGTGGACCACCGCGGCTGCGCATTGGCATGCAGGATATGGCCCTGAGCCCTGATCGGGCTGGCCGCAGGGCTGGATGTGGCAATTGCGCCTTTTGTTAAGGTGCGGTGGCCCAGAATGCCGTGTTCAGGGTCTGCAATGCCGACCGTCCAGCGGCCGCCATTGGCCCGGTATTCCCCTATGTTCACCAAGGTGTTTGTCAGGCCACGCGCGGTCAACGCATCTGCTACAAGATCAGTCGCGAACCCTTGGGCAATTCCATTAAACGTCAACGCCTGCGCCGGCCCAAGCGTAATCTGCGCAGGGTCAAACCGCAGCTTTTCCCAACCGATTGAGGCCACCGCTGCTGCTGTATCGCGATCTTGGGCAAGCGCCTGCCACAGCGGCTGAACGGTAGGATCAAACAATCCGTCGGTCAGTCGAAACGCTGTATCTGCGGCTTGCATCAGCTCCAAAAACCGGGCGGTTGGCAGGCGTAGCACGCCTTTGGCATTGAGTTGGGAGAGTGAGGAGGTCGGATCGTAGAGACTGAACAACTGCTCAACCTCGGCGATCAGCTTGCGTGCATGGGTCATGGCAGCAGCGGCGTCGCTCCGAGGGCCACGAATGGTCAAAGACACATCCGCGCCAAAGGCACGCCCCTGCCAGCTGTGCGCCTTTGCTGTTGCAGGCACGGCAGAGAAAGCGGCAGAGATCGTCAAAAACCTTCGGCGTGTCAGGGTCATTGGGCAGCAATCCTGCGTTTGCGTTCCCGTGAAGCCAGAATCAGAGGCACGCATTGTTTTGGGTCGTCATGGATCGTCACGCAATCAAGGCACTGAAAGCACTCCGAGTATTGAATTTCTCCGGTTTTCTTGATGGCACCGTAGCTGCATTTGACCTTGCAAAGCTGGCAGGGTGATCCGCATTCATTGCGCCGGTCGATCCATTTACGGCCCCGCAGTAAGCCACCAATCGCCATGACAGCGCCCAAGGGGCAGACATAGCGGCAGAAGCCTTTGAACAACACCATCGACAGCAACAAAAGCCCGACTGCATAGGCGACATAATACCATTCGCGGACAAAAAATGTGGTGATTGCGGTCTTGAAGGGCTCGACCTCGATGGCTTTGTCCAATTGTGCCGGGGCGGTTAAAAGCAGATATACGAGCCCGGCCAGCACCACATATTTCAGCCACTTCAACCGGTCGTCCCAGACCGCAGAGGGTTCGATCTGCGGCAACCGCAAGAGGCGTCCAAGGTGGTGGGCAAATTCCTGAAGCGCGCCAAACGGGCAAAGCCAACCGCAAAACAATCCCCGCCCCCACAAGATAAATCCAACAATTGTGACCGCCCAAATCGCCAGGGAGAACGGGTCGTACAACAGAAAAGCAAAAGTCCCGCCATCCAGAGCAGTGCGTGCAACAGCAAGCGGAGTCGCGATCGACAGCTGGCCCTGACCCCACCAGCCGATAAAGCCGGTCACAAACGCCAGAATGCCAAGCCGGATCGCTGTGAAATGACGGTGTCCGGCAAGGCGGTTCAGGCGCAAGCCAAGAACCGCAACCAGCCCGATCAGGAATAGCGCCAACACGATCAGATCAGCCTGACGGTTGCGCAGTGCATCAACCCAAGGAGGTGACGGGGTAACCGGTTCTATGCGGTCATAAAAGCGGTCGGGTGTTATATGCGTCATCTCAAGGGTGGCAGAGCCGATCTGCGGTTGAAACGATCCGTGGGCGCGCACGGCTTTGATGCGGAGTATCCATTCGGCTGTTGGGTCAAACCCCAAGCGACGATCAGTTCGCAGGATTAAGGCGGCACCATCGTGAAGCGCATCCGGAAGCGCGCCATTCAGATCAACAAATATGTCTGAATCGCGAAAAGCGATGGGAAACCCCCCCTGTTCCGCACTGATCAGATCGGGTGCCGTGTTGCGGACGAATGCATCAGTGACCAACCCATGGCGCGCTGTCTCAATTACCAGAACTGGTTCGTCCGTCTTTGAAATTGACATGAATTGTTGCAGCTCTTGAAACCCGTCAGAGCTTAAAACTGCTTTGGCGATTGACGGCGCGCCAATATCGACGACCCAGAGGTCCAGATAGGGCGCATCGGGGTTTTCCTGTGCTTGCGGGTCGTCGTCCTCCCATAGGGTGCCTACGAACTTTTCGTCCATTTCACGGTTTGAAACGATCTTGCGGGTTACGATGCCTTGGTCGACCAAATCTGCCCAAGTCAGATCCTCACTATAGTCGGGGTCGGGAAATGCGGGAGGGCCCGTCGCAATGCCATTCATCTTTTCCCGCGCTACCTTAAGCGTGGCGGCAAGGATGCTTTCGTGCGCGATGCGGATGGAAGCAGTCCCTTTGGTCACGCCGTCCAGATACACCAAGGCAGACCCATCGCCACCACTGCCATAGGGAGAGCCGACAACCAGACTGTCAGAAATGGAGTGACCGCGATATTGCTTGAAAAAGTCATAGAACAAATGTTCGGGCAAGCCAGACACGAAAATAGGCTCATTGTGCGAGATCAACTGCACATCCAGAAAACGCCCGTCCAAATCCAGAACAACCAGTACGTTTATCGCAGCACCCGAAAATCCGGGCAGAGGGGCCATGGGCTCGGTTTCGAACACATATCCTGCTTCGGCACCGCCTGAATTCAACAGCTGCCAGACGCCTTGGTCGTTCAGCGCTTCGCCCAGTGACATGGGCGGCTGGATGTAGGGCTCAATTGCTTCACGCGGCAACGGCTCTGCCAAAACTGAAATGGCCGTGCACAGCCAGATAGATAGTGTGGCTGTCAGCCGGATTATTGAATGTTTGATCCCCATCAGACAAACCGTAATCCTCGAAGTTTCGCAGCGACATTCGACTAAGGTCTGAGACCGGGCAGTTCGGCATGTGTCGCGCGCCTGCGTCATATCGTGTTGCCACGACTATGGCCCTTCAGTGCTTCGCGCACGCGGAATGGTTTGGCGAGCATCCGGAAAATCGTGCTGGTGACTGAATACGGGGTAATACGTGTAATCGACCGCAAATCAATGCGGTGGCGTCTGCCTGTGTCCGCATGATCGGGCCAGCAGAGCGGCCTAGAACAATAACTGGCATCCAAGTGTTTTGCGCAATGCGGCGATCAGTTGATCCAGTGTCTCGGCATTTGTGTATGTGCCACCCGTAAAATCCGCCAAACATCGCGAAACGCTTTCTGCCTCTGTATAGCTGTTTTCAGCATCCCGCTCCCAAGAGAAAAACGATCCTCGCACCTTGAAGCCGATAACATGCACGGTTGTGTCAAATCCGCTTGCCGCGAGGTCCGCAGCCAATGCGCATGGTTGTCCGCCGCAGGTTTCTTTACCATCAGTTACCAGCAAAATCGTAGCAGGCCGGGTTTGATAGTCCATAGTTCGCGCGGCCAGGCTGACTGCTTCGGTAAGGGGAGTGCTTCCGGTAGGTTCCAGCATATTGACGTCATTCAAAATGCGTGGGGCGGCATCGGCAATCGGGGCAAACCGCACATCAAGGCCGGTACATTCATCAACGCCATTCGGGCCATAGATCACCAGACCCAGACGCCTGTTTTCGGCAATCGGTGGTATCGCGGCCGCCATCGCGCGGCGGGCCTCAAATATCCTTGGTTCGTTAATATCGTTAAACCCCATTTCCGCCATTGATCCAGACCCGTCAAACACGATCATTGCGTCAGAGACACAGTTGCCCTGTGCTGACGTGGCCGTGACGCCTGTAAGGGCAACAACAAAAGGGGCTATAAAGCGCATACCAGAAGCCTGACATGCGTTTGTGCACCTTGTCTATAGGATTGCTCGCCCTGGTCATGCGACCAAAGTGGCAAGAGAACTTGGCGCGCTAACAATGGCCGGTTGTGTATACGCTTTGGCCGTTCCCGCCTTTTTGGCCGCAAAAAACTGAAATTACTACATAACATAATCAATCTTATCGAATATGTTGAATTTTCATTCGTATGTTCCTTCGTTTGGAAATTTTGGTGGGGCTGCAAAAGCTCGTACTATGAACCGACCCGAAAGATCATATTCGAACTCATTGGATTATTGCCTTTGCAACATATGAATAACCGCAAGCAATCAGATGTCTTGTCATAAACTACATTTGCTGACGGTATTATTGCTATCTTGCCGAAAACCCATTCAGGTAGCGGTTAAGTCGTAAGATTCGTACAGTGTACGAAGGCGTCTTCAAAAGCTCGAATGAGGTACAAATGCGATACTCTGGTTTTCGTGTAATCAAGGAAGCGCTTACAGGTCACAAGGGGTGGGCGCCTGCCTGGCGGGACCCTGAGCCTGCATCACATTATGACATCGTGATTATTGGTGGTGGCGGGCACGGATTGGCCACCGCACATTATCTTGCCAAGGAATTCGGGCAAGCGCGCGTCGCTGTGATTGAAAAGGGCTGGATCGGCGGCGGTAACGTCGGTCGAAACACCACGATCATCCGGTCGAACTATTTGTTGGACGGGAACGAACCGTTCTATGAATTTTCCCTCAAGCTATGGGAGGGTCTTGAACAGGACGTCAATTACAATGCCATGGTCAGTCAACGCGGCATCCTGAACCTGATCCACTCGGACGGGCAGCGCGATGCGTTTATCCGGCGCGGCAATGCGATGATCCTGAACGGGGCCGATGCCGACATGTTGTCCACCGCCCAGATCAAGAAACGCTATCCCTTCTTGAACACCGATGACGCGCGCTTCCCGATCAAGGGGGGGCTCGCCCAACATCGCGGCGGCACTGTACGTCATGACGCTGTCGCTTGGGGGTATGCGCGCAGCGCCGATAGCCGTGGTGTGGACATCATACAGAACTGCGAAGTAACGGGTTTCCGGATAGAAGATGGCAAATGCAAAGGCGTCGAAACCACACGCGGATTCATTGGCGCAGGCAAGGTTGGCTGTGCCGTCGCGGGCAATTCCAGCCGGTTGATGAGCCTTGCCAATATGCGCCTGCCCATCGAAAGCCATGTGTTACAGGCCTTTGTATCCGAGGGATTAAAACCCGTCCTGCCAGGTGTGATCACCTTTGGCGCGGGACATTTCTATTGCAGTCAGTCTGATAAAGGCGGTCTGGTCTTTGGCGGCGACATCGACGGATATAACTCCTACGCGCAACGCGGCAATCTGCCGGTCGTTGAAGATGTTTGCGAAGGGGCGATGGCGATTTTTCCCATGCTTGGGCGTGCCCGTCTTTTGCGAATGTGGGGCGGGGTAATGGATATGTCTATGGATGGCTCCCCGATCATTGATCGAACCCATATCGAGGGTCTCTATTTCAATGGCGGCTGGTGCTACGGCGGATTTAAGGCCCCCCCCGCCAGCGGTTTTGCCTTTGCGCATTTGCTGGCGAGGGGAGAACCGCATCCCACTGCTTCATCATATCGGTTTGGCAGGTTCGAAAAGGGCTTGATGATTGACGAAAAAGGGATGGGCAATCAGCCCAATTTGCACTGATGATCATTAATCACCCCCTACTTGGCCCCCGCGACAGTTCCGAATTCACCTACATGGGCGACGCCCGTTTGATCGACCGCCCCAACCCTGACGGCGCGGATGCAGCGGCGGCCTTTCATGACTATGCCTACCTGCGCAATAATCCCGCGGGCTGGCACCGCGAATTATGGTTTCACGAAGCGGGTGATCGGTCATGGCTGGTGGTCACGCGCAACACGTTGACCCATGAAATTTCCACGGTTGAACTGGCCCGCGATGTGGCCCGTGCGCAAGGACGGTCAAAATGAAACAACGAAACCGGATCGACGGCGGCCAGATTGACCGCAGCACGACGTTCAAATTCACCTTCGACGGCCGGAAATATGAAGGGCACCCGGGCGATACACTTGCCTCGGCGCTTCTTGCCAACGGGGTGCGCCTTATGGGGCGCAGTTTCAAATACCACCGCCCGCGCGGACCACTGACAGCAGGGTCAGAAGAGCCTAACGCGTTGGTGCACCTACGCAGCGGTGCGCGTAAAGAACCCAACACCCGCGCCACCACTGCTGAACTGTTCGACGGGTTGACAGCCACCAGCCAGAACCGTCTTGGATCCTTGTCTTTCGATCTGTTGGCGGTGAATGACCGCCTGTCGAATTTCCTGACGGCTGGTTTCTATTACAAGACCTTCATGTGGCCCAAGGCATTCTGGGAAAAGGTTTATGAGCCGATCATTCGCCGCGCTGCGGGCCTAGGAGAGCTATCACTTGAAGATGATCCTGACGTCTACGACAAGGGCTTTCTGCACTGCGATCTTTTGATTATCGGGGCGGGACCAGCGGGCCTTATGGCTGCATTAACGGCTGCGCGCGGCGGTGCGGATGTGATCCTCGCAGATGAAGATTTCCGCATGGGGGGCCGCCTGAACGCGGAAACCTTTGCGATTGGCGATACCTCCGGTGCGGATTGGGCGGCTAAAACGGTCGCAGAGCTGTCTTCCTTGCCGAATGTTCAGCTGTTGCCGCGCACGACCGTCATCGGCGCGTTTGATCACGGGATTTACGGGGCCGTGGAACGGGTCAGCGATCACATCGCCACGCCCGAGGCCGGTAAACCCCGCCAAATCCTTTGGCGGATCTATACGCAAAAGACTGTGCTTGCTGCTGGCGCGATTGAGCGCCCGATTGCCTTTAATAACAATGACCGTCCCGGGATCATGACAGCAAGCGCGCTGCGCACTTACGCCAACCGGTTCGGCGTTGCCGTTGGCAAGCGCGCTGCGATTTTCACCAATAACGACGATGGGCACCGCACTGCTGCCGATCTTCATGCAAAGGGTATTAAGGTCATCGTGATCGATACCCGCCCTACCCCCGCAAATTTGCTGGACTATGAGGTTCTTGCTGGCGCTCGGGTGATGGACACCATGGGACGGCTTGGTCTGACCTTTATACAGGTGCGCTTAGCCGACGGGTCCGAACGCACGATTGAATGCAGTGCCTTGGGTGTATCAGGCGGCTGGAACCCGAATGTGCATATGACCTGCCATCAACGGGGCCGTCCCGTTTGGAATGACACCCTTGCCGCATTTGTACCTGCTGAACTTCCCGCTGGAATGAGCGTTGCTGGTGCCGCAATGGGCGATATAACCACGGCAGGCGCGCTGGCTAGTGGCGCACAGGCCGCACGCAAAGCATTGGGGCTGAAGGGGCGCACGCCGCAACTGCCCGTGGCCGAAGACGCCCCCGTCAATATCACGCCGTTCTGGTACGTTGAGGGTGCAAGTCGGGCTTGGTTGGATCAGCAAAACGATGTCACCGTCAAGGACGTCAAACTCAGCCATCAGGAAGGGTTCCGGTCCGTCGAACACCTGAAACGATATACCACCCTTGGCATGGCCACCGATCAGGGCAAAACTGCCAACATGGGCGGTCTTGCGATCATGGCAGAGCTGGCTGGCAAAACCATTCCCGAGGTCGGCACGACAATGTTCCGCCCCCCTTATACGCCGGTTGCCATTGGCGCATTGGGCGGGCGGCATCGCGGACAAGACTTCCACCCCAAACGGCTTACGCCTTCGCACACATGGGCGCAGGAACAGGGCGCGGTTTTCGTTGAGGTGGGTAACTGGATGCGCGCGCAGTGGTTCCCCCGCGCCGGCGAAACCACTTGGCGTGAAAGCGTAGACCGCGAGGTCATGGCGACGCGCGGATCGGTCGGAGTGTGTGATGTGAGCACGCTTGGTAAAATAGATGTGCAAGGCGCAGATGCGGCGGACTTCCTGAACATGATCTATTGCAACGGCTTCGCAAAACTGGACGTGGGCAAAGTACGCTACGGGTTGATGTTGCGCGAGGACGGGATTGCCATGGATGACGGCACCGCCGCCCGATTGGATGAGGATCATTTCGTCGTTACAACGACAACCGCCAACGCCCTGCCCGTTTATCGCCACATGGAATTTGTCCGCCAATGCCTTGTGCCCGACATGGATGTTCAGCTGATTTCAACAACAGAAAGCTGGGCGCAATATGCCGTCGCAGGACCAAACGCCCGCCGTGTGCTGGACAAGATCGTCGATCAAGACATCAGCAACGAAGCGTTCCCCTTTATGGCCTGCGCCAATATCACGGTGTGCAAAGGGCTAAGGGCGCGTCTGTTCCGGATATCGTTCAGCGGGGAACTTGCCTATGAAATTGCAGTGCCAACAGCTTATGGCGATGCCCTGATCCGTCGGATCATGAAGGCAGGGGCAGAGTTCGGCATCACCCCTTACGGCACAGAGGCCCTTGGCGTGATGCGCATCGAAAAGGGCCACGCGGCCGGCAACGAATTGAACGGAACCACCACAGCAGCCAACCTTGGGATGGGGCGGATGGTCAGCACCAAAAAGGATAGCATTGGGGCAGTTCTGTCACGTCGGGAAGGTCTGAACAAATCTGATGACCTGCGTGCGGTTGGGGTGAAACCCGTCAATCCCACTGACAAGACCCCTGCGGGTGCGCACCTGATTTCAGCGACTGACCCTGTAGATGCTGCCCATGATCAGGGTTATGTCACATCGGCCTGTTATTCGCCTGATTTAGGCCATCACATCGCGCTTGCCTTTCTGAAGGATGGCGCGAACCGGATGGGCGAAACCATGCGGCTTGTCAGCCCGCTGACAAATGTGAACGTTATGGTCGAAATTTGCAGCCCGCATTTTATTGACCCAAAGGGAGAGCGGCTTCGTGCATGATCTGATAGCAACACCCGCAATTGGCGGCGTGCCGCAAACCATTGGTACGGTGACTGTTGCGGAGAATACGAATGTTGCGCTGGCGTCAGTCGCAGCGCGGAACGGTCAGGCAGACACTTGCGCCGCGGGTCTGAAAGCGATCCTTGGCGCCCTGCCCGATGTTGGAAAAGCAGTGCTGCATAACCCCGAAGCTGGGTTCTGGATGGGGCCGGACCAGTGGATGATCGGCGCGCCGATGAACACCCACGAAGACATTGCCTACCGTCTGAAAGAAAAGCTTGGGCAGTCGGCCTCTGTAACAGAGCAATCTGGTGCATGGGTGGTGTTCGATGTGACAGGAGCGCGCATGCCCGACGTCTGCGCGCTGCTGTGCAATATTCCGATCCGCAAAATGGTGGCAGGCGATGTGCAGCGCACGGTGATCCACCAGATGGGGTGCTTTGTGATCCGCCGCACCGCCAAAGATCACATCCGCATTCTTGGCCCGCGCGCATCTGCTAAGTCCTTGCATCATGCCCTGATCACCGCTGCCGCATCAGTAGCATAAATCCCCAGACAGCGCGCAAGACCTGCCTCGCATCTGCGGAGGGCGTGAAAAGTCTTGGAGGTTGCGATTGGTGGCGAACTGCGTACCCATCGGGTGCTGTCCAAGATAGAGAACGGCAACGCGTCCGCTTCCTTGATCACGCTGCAATCTTTGGCCCACGTGCTTTGCGCGCCTATCACGTCGTTTTTTCGTGGTGTTGAAGAAGGACGTTCAGCCGTACATACGAAAGCTGGCGAAGGGGTCGCGCTTGAACGATAAAGCACCCGTCCAATCATCAGGACAAGTTGTTCGGCCATATCGGATCAAACGCCAGTGGCGTAACCGTTGAACCCTATATGATCACCCTGAACGAACAATCCGACATTTTTCCAACCTTCCAGCATGGCGGGATCGCGCGCAAGGATGCCGGCGAAAATGACTTTGACGCGATGTGGTATCAGGGCCATCTGCGACAATGGCTTCAAATCGGTGGTTACCGGATCGATGGTTCCCAAACACCACACCCGATGGAAAGATGCGCCTGACGACAGTCTTGGTGGTTTATCTTCAGACCTAATTGGTTTGAGCATCGTGGGGAGTGTTATTCGTAGCGCCCACATAGTATGGAGCGGTCTGCATCGCTGTCATCCCAGCCCCACATTTTACTAAGTCAACCTCAACAGGACCCCCCATGAGCAAATACGCCCTCACCGTGACGTGCCAATCCCGGCGCGGCATCGTCGCAATCATTGCAAATTACCTTGCTGACCATGGTTGCAATATCACCGACTCAGCGCAGTTCGATGATAAAGAAACCGGCAATTTCTTTATGCGCATCAGTTTTGAAACCGAAACCGATGTAGAGTTGGAAACGCTTTCCAAAGACTTCGCGGAGCCGGCGGCTTCGTTTGCTATGGACTATGAATTCCACGACGAGGCGGTGAAAATGAAAGTCGTGATCATGGTATCACGCTTTGGCCACTGCCTGAATGACCTGCTGTATCGCTGGCGTATCGGAGCATTGCCGATCGACATCGTGGCGGTGATTTCCAACCACATGGAATATCAAAAGGTCGTTGTGAACAACGATATCCCGTTCCACTGCATTAAAGTCAGCAAGGAAAACAAGGCCGACGCCGAAGCCAGGATCATGGCCATCGTTGAAGATACTGGCGCCGATCTGATTGTGCTGGCCCGTTATATGCAAATTTTGTCCGATCAGATGTGCCAGAAAATGTCCGGTAAGATCATCAATATCCACCATTCATTCTTGCCAAGCTTCAAAGGCGCCAACCCTTACAAACAGGCCTTCCAGAGGGGTGTAAAACTGATCGGTGCGACCTCACACTATGTGACAGCAGATCTGGATGAAGGGCCGATCATTGAACAAGACACCGTGCGGGTCACCCATGCCCAATCCCCCGACGATTATGTGTCTTTGGGGCGTGATGTCGAAAGCCAGGTTCTGGCCCGCGCGATCCATGCACATATCCACCGGCGTGTTTTCCTGAACGGCAACAAAACCGTGGTCTTCCCCGCTTCTCCGGGATCGTTCGCATCCGAACGGATGGGATAATTCACAAAGCGCCCGCGGTCAGCATCGCGGGCGTTCTTTCTGTGGGTCACAGGGGGCCAAGTCAGGCCGGATCACAGCAGGCAGGCGTACTTGATGCCTGTCCTGTTTACCAATCTCAACTATGGTGCCCACCTCTGTGCGCGCGACCATAGTGCGTCTGCGTACATGACCCCGTGGTTATCCAGACCGGTGTTGCAGCAGAAATTGATCGCCATCCAGCGGGGCGGACAGTTTTCTATTGAATGTGTGTTTGAGAGAATTCGCCGTTCGAAGTAAGTTCGTTAAGTAGTTTCGAAAACTCACGCGTGGCGACTGATGGCACTTCCTCTGCACGGCTCATGATCCCCACAGCACCAAGGGTCGCAGACATATCAATCTTGAGTTGGACAAGCCGTCCCTGCGCAATATCGTTGGCGACCACGCCTTTACTGATGATCCAAACAGTGTCGGGATCTCCCATTGTCGTGGAACGGCCAAATGCGGGTGAAGCTGTCTCGATCCTGTGTCGAAACAACGGCACACCACGAGAGATCAGCATTCTTGCAACCAGCGGGCGGATCGCGGAATCCTTGGGCGGATACAGAACGCGAAATGCTTCAAGCCCGGCAAAATCCCGCAGATGTTTGGCTGGGCTGTCAGGGCTGGCCACAATCACAACTTCTTCTGAATAGAGTTGTTGAAAGCTCAATCCCACCATGGTGTCAGGGTTGCCCAGACGACCGATAACCAAATCCATCCCCCCGCTTCTGAGCCGCGCAATCAAATCGTGATGTGGTCCTTCATGTATTTCCAAAAGGGTGTCGGGGCTCTTTTGTGCAAAGGCAATCGCAACTTCGGGCAGCAGCGAAGACGCCACGCTTGGCAATGCACCTACACTCAATTGGCCTGCTGTTTCGCTTGTGGCCTTGATACTACGCAGCCCTTGGCGCAGCGCGGCACTGCTTTGTTCGGCGAATTGCAAAAACACCTCACCCTCCGAAGTCAGCTCAACACCGGATCGACTGCGTTCCATCACAACGACACCTAGTATTTTTTCAAGCTCTTTCAGCGTCTTGGAAATGGCCGGTTGCGTCAGGTTTAGCTGCTCTGCTGCGGCTTTGAAGCTGCGCGCACGTGCGATCGCGCTAAACGCATCCAGATGCCTGAACTTTATTCGGCGATCCATATGGTTTCCTTTTTGGATAACTAAACTGCGCAAAATGTCATTTTGACTATCCAATAATACATGTCACAATCAACCAGTAAAGTCAGGGAGGACGGGATGAAAACTCAGGTCGCAATCATCGGCGGTGGACCGTCAGGGCTTTTGCTGGCCCAACTTTTGCACACGCGCGGTATCGACAGCGTGGTGTTGGAACGCAAAACAAAGGATTATGTGCTGGGCCGCATTCGCGCGGGCGTGCTGGAACAAGGGTTGGTGGAGCTGATGGCCGAAGCGGGCTGTGACAAACGCCTCCATGCCGAAGGTATCCCCCATGACGGCACATTGATTTCTTATGGCGATGAGATGTTCCGCGTTGATTTCAAAGAACACACCGGCACGCCGGTCATGGTCTATGGTCAGACGGAGGTGACGCGTGATCTATATGACGCGCGGGAAAAGGCTGGTGGAATCATTGAATTCAACGTCGAAGACGTCGTTATCCAAGGCGCAGATTCTGAGGCACCGCACATCACCTATACCGTTGAAGGCAACGGGCGCCGGATTGATTGCGACTTCATCGCAGGCTGTGACGGCTTTCACGGTGTCAGCCGTCAGACCATTCCGCTGGAGGTCCGCCGTGAATACGAAAAGGTTTACCCCTTTGGATGGCTTGGCATCCTGTCAGAGACTCCGCCCGTCAATCATGAACTGATCTATGCGAATTCACCACGCGGCTTCGCGCTTTGCTCTATGCGCAACGAAAACCTGAGCCGGTATTACATCCAGTGTTCGCTCAGCGATTCCCCCAATGACTGGACCGATGAGGCTTTTTGGCAGGAGCTCAAGCGGCGTATTCCGGCGGATCAGGCGGCAAAGCTGGTTACCGGTCCAAGCATTGAAAAATCAATCGCGCCTTTACGGTCCTTCGTGACAGAGCCGATGCGCTGGGGGCAGTTGTTCCTATGTGGGGATGCGGCGCATATCGTGCCGCCCACGGGTGCCAAGGGGCTGAATACCGCCGCTTCGGATGTGCATTACCTGTATAACGGGCTGCGCGATTACTATGAAAACGACAGCAGCGAAGGTATCGACACCTATTCCGAAAAGGCGCTGGCCCGTGTCTGGAAAGCGGAGCGGTTCAGCTGGTGGTTCTCGTCCCTTATGCACACCTATCCCGACCAGTCAGAGTTCGACCTGAAGATGCAAGTGGCCGAAATCGAGTTTCTGCGCTCAAACAAAGCGGCGCAGCAGGCGATGGCGGAAAACTATGTCGGGCTGCCGTATTGATGAGCGCGATCCAGGCAAACGTTGTGGCCCTGCATGTGCAAGAGGCCGGCGATCCGACCGGTGCGCCGGTGGTCTTTGCCAATTCGTTGGGCACTGACTTGCGCCTTTGGGATGCGCTGCTGCCATTGCTGCCCAAGGGATTGCGTTTTATCCGCTATGACAAACGTGGGCACGGCCTGGCTGAATGTCCGTATGGCCCCTATTCGATGGATGATCTTGCCGCAGACGCCGAAGGTCTGATCGAAGCACTCGATTTGGGTCCGGTGAGTTTTGTCGGCCTGTCCATCGGCGGCATGATTGGACAAAACTTGGCGTCGCGCCGCCCAGATTTGGTGCGTGCGCTGGTCCTGTCAAACACGGCTGCCAAGATGGGTGATGACGCATCGTGGCACGACCGGATCGCGGCGATTGAGGCCAACGGAATTGCCTCAATGGAAAACGCTATTCTGGACCGTTGGTTCGGGCCGCAGTTCCGGTCCACGCCCGAGGCCGGACTTTGGGGTGCAATGCTGTCCCGTACTCCTCAGACCGGATACTTGGGCTGTTGTGCGGCGATCGCAAACACCGATCTGACAGAAACAACCCGCGCTCTGCGTCTGCCAACCCTCACGATTGCGGGCAGCCACGACGGCGCAAGCCCACCCGATCTGGTTGCTGCAACTGCGGGCCTCATTCCGAACGCGGAATTCCATGTTATTGAGGGCGCAGGCCACCTGCCCTGCGTCGAAGATCCCGCAGCCTTTGCTGCGATCCTGAACCCGTTTCTAAAGGAGCACGCCTATGTCTGACCGTTTTGAAAAGGGCATGGCCACGCGCCGATCAGTTCTGGGCGATGCGCATGTCGACCGCGCCGAAGCGGCCAAATCATCGTTTGATGAGCCTTTCCAGACAATGATTACCGAAGGTGCATGGGGCACTCTTTGGACAGACGATACCATCGCCCAACGCGAGCGGTCGATGCTGACGCTGGCCCTGTTGGCCGCCACCGGAAATTTTGACGAAATCCCGATGCATGTCCGTGCCACCGCCAACACAGGGGCCAGCCCCCAAGACGTGTTACAAGCGTTCATGCATGTCGCAGTTTATGCTGGTGTGCCGAAAGCCAATCATGCGATCAAACTCGCCAAACAGACTTATGCAGAGATGGGAGTTACCCTATGAGCAGACTCAAAATGCCACCGAAACTTGGCGGTTACATCCCACGAGACCGCAATTGGCAGCCCGATGCGCTGACACCTCCGTATAAAACCAGCGTCAAACGTAGCCCGCAGGCCGCGCTGCTTTCATTTCCGACAACGCTAAGCGAAGAAACCTCGCCGGTGTTTGGCCACAATATGCTGGGTGAACTGGATAACGATCTGATCCATAATTACGCCCAAACTGGTGAAAGCGCGATAGGCCCGCGCATCATCGTGCACGGGCGGGTGCTTGATGAAAACGGGCGCGGCGTTCCCGGTGCGTTGCTTGAATTCTGGCAGGCAAATGCGGGCGGCCGGTATCGGCATAAGAAAGAAAGCTATCTGGCCCCGCTTGATCCCAACTTTGGCGGTTGCGGCCGCACGATCACAGCCGAAGACGGCAGCTATGAGTTCGCGACAATTCAGCCGGGGCCTTATCCTTGGCCCAACGGCATGAACGACTGGCGACCGGCGCACATCCACTTTTCGATCTTCGGCCACGGGTTCGCGCAACGCCTGATCACGCAGATGTATTTTGAAGGTGATCCGCACATCAAACTGTGTCCCATCGTTGGCATCCTGAAAACCCAAGAAGCGATTGACGCATTGACTGCGCCACTAGACATGAACCGCACAGTTCCGATGGACAGCCGCGCCTTCAAGTTTGATATCGTTCTACGTGGTCAACGCCAAACCTATTTCGAAAACCGCAAAGAGGGTCTGTGATTATGGTACAAAAGCTGGATTATCTGCGCGAAAGCCCAAGCCAAACCGCCGGGCCGTATGTTCACATCGGTTGCACCCCGAACTTTACCGGCATCGATATATATGGCGGTGATCTGGGGACCTCCATGAAGACGGGACCGGTTCAGGGCACTGAGATCACTATCAAAGGCATTGTTTTTGACGGCACAGGGACACCATTGCGCGATGCGATGATCGAAATCTGGCAGCCAGACGCGGCGGGGTTGTTCCCGTCTGCCAATGAAACACGCGGCACACCTGATCCCCACTTTACCGGCTGGGGACGTTCACCGGGTGACATGGACACCGGCGAATTTGTATTCGAGACAGTGAAACCCGGTGCCGTTCCTTTTCCTGATGGCCGGATGCAAGCGCCACATATCACCGCATGGATTGTCGCGCGGGGCATAAACATCGGTTTGCATACCCGTATCTATTTCGATGACGAAACGGTGGCGAACGCGGCTGATCCCATCCTGACAAGGATCGAGCATCAGAACCGCATCCCTACCCTGCTGGCCAAAAAGCAAGGTGACGGCAGCTACCGTTTCGACGTGCATCTGCAAGGGCCGCTTGAAACCATCTTCTTTGATATCTGAGACCGCTATGGCCACCCCCTGCATTATCTACGGTGCCATCACTTGATCGTCGCCAACAAAGGACAACAACCCTGTTGTGCCGATTACTATCTCTGACCAGATTGAAAGCACGCAGACGACCGGATATTTGACTTCTACATCGAAACGTTCATTCCTCTTGTCTTTGATGTGCAGTGGGGTGCGGCTTGGTCGCGACCGGCTTGCGCCGCACTGGCCGAGCGTGCGGTTCAATTGTGCCGCAAATACCAACGCACTGTCGCCACATGGCGGCAAGCGCGTGATATTCCAGGTCTACAGAAAGCCCGAGATCGCCCACCAAGCAGACCCAACCGAATGACCCCGCATAGCTAGGGTGCTTCTTTAGACACTTAATCCTGCTGCAACAGACCCAATGCCGGTTCAGTTAGTGATGTCACCACAACGCGCCCATCTGAAAGCGTTACGGCACCAGTCGTAAGGGCATAGCTACCCGTCGGGTCCTGAAGCGTTTCGATTATACGTCCGTCAGCGTCCATGCGCAGGATGAACCCGTATCGGGTTGGCGCAGGCTTCATCACATCCGGCAGTCGCATAATGACACGTCGCAGGAATGTGTTGCCAGAAAGCTTGTCCATTATGGCGTTTCGCGGGCTAACAAGACCCACCCAGAATGTCCCATCCGAAGCAGGGTTAATATTGTCGGGAAAGCCCGGCAAGTTGTCTAGAATGACACGCCCTTCGCCACCATCCATTGGAAAGCGCCAGACACGATACACGCCTGTTTCCACAACAAAGACGGCAGTGCTTTCGTCATTGATGGCAACTCCATTGGCAAAGTTCAGTCCGGCGGCGAAGACCGTCGTTTTGCCCGAAACAGGGTCGAATTTCAGAATACGACCGCTCGCGGAATGCTCGACAAGGTCCAGCACGGAAGCTGCCAACGTGCCTCCATTCGCCTCTGCACCAAATCTGGTTGATGCATCGGAAAAATAGATACTTCCATCTGCTGCGATATCGACATCATCCGCATAAAGAACGGGGCTCCCGTCCTCAACCTGATTGGTAAGAAAGGTAACTTTGCCTAGCTGATCAATGGCCAGCAATCCGCGATACGCATCCGCCACGTAAAGGGTCCCGTCCGGCGCAAATTCAAGCCCGAGCGGACGGCCGTCAGTTTGCGCAAACAGCTCGACGGAGCCATCTGTGCCGATGCGCAATATCTCCCCGTTATGGCTAGGAACATAGATCAACCCGTCGGGACCAATGTCGGCATCTTCGGGCCCAATCCGGCCGCCCAGATCAATTAACTCAAGCGCCGCAAGGCGGTCATTCTGGATAAACTCCTGAGTGTACCCGGCATCTTCGGGTGCTTCCCACGCCACAGGTCGGACCGGCACAGGCCATACAATCAGATAGACCGCCAGACATACCAGCACGGCCGCCAATAACGAAAGAGTCTTTATCACTTTCAGGTCTCCTTCCAAGGGGCCGCTTATGAATTGTCAGGCCACATCACAGGGTTGCCTAAAGGAGTGCGCATATCAAGCGGTCAGTTGCGGCGCATCGCGAAACGGAATTCTGGCGCAGCTTTAAACGCCCGATACAAATGCCCCTGCCCGCATCCCGCTTTCGGAAGTAATCTCGATCATCGCATGTGCGCCGGGCGCGTGGCCCCTTCGGAAGGCATCGGCCGCAACCGCCAGCGCAATCGCGCCGCCGGCAGCGCCTGTTTCACCAAAACTCATGGCGGGATAGGCCGTGGCCATATATTCCCGATGTGTTCTGTAGAACCGCGCCCGGAAAACCAGCATTTCTAGCGCTGCATAACGTTCACCATTGAGATTACTCACCGCGAAAATGATATCGCTTTCCGGATGATCGGGAGAGGCGCAAGCAGCTTTCAATGCCGACACCATACCGCGCCCCTGACTTTGCCGTGTCCCCGTGACTGGATCAGGTTCAGTTGCCAGCCCGACACCACGCACGGCCATGCCGCGACACGGGTTCAATGACAGCACCACCGCGCCTGCACCTTCTCCGGGCACAAGGCCCTGCGCAGTCTGCCCCTGTAAGCGGCCAGCTGTTCGGAAACGGTCCAAATCTGCGCGCCCGATAAGCGAGTCGACACCGATCAACAGGACCCGACTGACGCTGCTTTGCCCAAGCGCATCGGCCACGTCAGGCAAAAGACCGACCCCTGCGGCGGCTCCGCCGTCCACCAATCGCGACCCCTTGGCGAAGGTCCCACCAAGCTTGGTCTGTAGATCAGTCAGAAAGGTATCGGGCGACATTTCTGCCCAACAGGCATGGTCGCGGTACATCTCTGGCGGGGTGCAGATTAATAGCGTCTGCGCTGGCTCTGCCCCTGCTTCGGCCATGGCCTCGCGTCCGGCGCGGGCTGCGAGGTTCACCAACCACTGCGAAGAAGTACGGCGTAAGCGCCAGTCGGCAGGCACTTTCGCCAGGACCTGCAACTCCATCTGGTCACCAGCAACTTCTTCGGTGAAGCCGGTTACCCCCGCCAAGAATGAATTGGTCGATTGCGCGCAGGTCAATCCCGCTGCGGTGACAAGCCCCAGTCCTTCTACGAACAGCGAATTCATGGCGCCCACACGGGCACATCATCCAACGTGCCGTCTCCGCCGCGCGGGTTGAAATACGCCTTTCCTTTGCGCCGCGCATTCAGCCAAACCGGAGAAACATGCCCCAAGGCGATGCCTCTTAGGCGCGGGGTGTTGCGCACAAGTGTGACAGCGATGCGTGCCTTTAGCGTGACCCGTTTCAGCTCCGGTTCCAGAATGACCGTGTCAGGCATTGGAGTAACCGTTTCCACACGGTCCGCGTAGATCAGATGCGCCGGCAAGCGCAAGCCGGGCAGAGAGAAGTTCCATCGGCCATCCGGGGTCATGTTGACCAAAGAAACCTTGCTGCGTTCAGGTAGTTTCTCGAATTGCTGGTCTGGCGGTGCGCCAAGGTTATGAAGGGCGTTGAAATCATGGGGGGCCAGAGGCCATTGATCCGCAAGCCATGCCTCATCATATGTGCCGGCAAGTGACAGCCGCGGCTGCCAACCGCGCCCGACAAAACCAAACCCCGCAGGTTCAGGATCTGGGCCATCATCGCCTGCGTATGCAATATTCGGAAGGTCCGATCTCCCTTCCGGATCTGCTGACTTTGCACCCTTCCAACCGATCCCCACAGGATTGCGCAAGTCGATGTTCCCGTCATCATCGGTTCCGCCGAAGGCGCGTTCCCAGATCAACGGCATTGTCAGGAAAGGTTTTGGCCGACTTACGCCGCCCATCGTCTCTAACCTATCACCAGTGACCCGTAGAATTTTCCGCAAATTGCCAACTGCCAACCCCGCATCTACATGTTCCGCCGGCT
>Ga0209345_10002286_pt1 | contig 21344 bp, 20 predicted proteins | sample Cruoilmetagenom7_FD_187294 | JGI IMG/M metagenome (GOLD analysis project Ga0209345, IMG submission 187294) | Oil polluted marine microbial communities from Coal Oil Point, Santa Barbara, California, USA - Sample 7 (SPAdes) (version 2) | ecosystem: Environmental > Aquatic > Marine > Oil seeps ... | reverse complement strand
CAGACATAATCTGATTGCAAAGTCCGGCAAATTCAAGACGGATCCTGTCCAGGAGAAGGTTGTCGCTTATGCCTGAAAATGCCTTTGTCAGGATGTTACGGCCACGGGCGTGATAGAGCGGTGAAATAGGGATTAATTCACGGATATCTTCATCAAAGAGGATGTTTGCGGGCTCGGCCTGTTCTTCCACATTCAGCGCTTCAGGATCCAACGGAGCATAGACTGCCAGGGCCTCTTCGGAGGGAAGAAAACCATGCTCGGCCAGACGAACATTTCTTAACCGGTACATATCTTCCTCAAGTTCTACAGGGATGACGCCTGCCAGCGTTGAAAGTAAGGCCTGGTACCGTTCAAGGTCGTCTGCGGCAATTGTACGCAGGATATTTTTGATCGTCTTTCCATGCTCCTCATCCAGGATTTTTACATAAAATACACTGTCAAATGTAAAGAAACTCTCATCAAACTCCTGATCTTCTTCCTCGCTTCTTATCTCAACCTGGATGCCTTTAAAAAGATAGTAATATGCAATTGCCTCACCTTTGGATTGGAACCATTTAACAAGCCCCTGGGGATCGGCCATGTGCAATCGTCCAAGCCATTCAGCGGCTTTATCAAGATCCAGACGATCTTTTTCCCAGAACTCCAGATCGAGAAGATACTGTTTCTGGTCATCAGAGGCCATTTTCAGCAGTGGGGAGCAATCGTCATGACCCACTTTTTTGACCAGCCAAAAGAAATCTTCCTGAGGTATGTGCCGGACCCACTGTTGAGGGTTGTCCTGCTCAAGAATTTTTTCCAGAATCCGCTTGCCGGAAAAAGTCAAAAGCTCCTGTATTATGCCAGTCTCACCTGCAGGGACGGACGCCAGGTCCGTGTCATTCGAAGTTTTTTCTTCCTCTGACATTTCCAATACCCGTTTCTCCAATAAAATCAGTTACAAATCCGTTAATATTATTTGCAAAATTTGGTTAGGTGTCAAGAACAAGAGTAGACTTTTTGCTTTATAATATGCTATTAGACGAACAACAAGTTTTTTCCTTTCGGAGGCGTTATGATCGAGCTTATTGTGAAGGGCGGCATTTTTATGTACCCTATTGTATTCTGTTCCATTGTCGCACTGGCAGTTTTTCTGGAGCGTCTGTGGGTCCTGAGGCGGAATTACATTATTCCCGAGGGGTTTATGCGCAAAGTGGAACAACTGCTAAAAAACCAGAAATTGCTTGAAGCATTTGCGTTATGCCAGGAAGAGCCATCGTCTATTTCCAAGATATTTCTCGCCGGTCTAAAAAACACACAAAAAGGTATGTGGCTTGTAAAGGAAGCCATTGAGGAAAGAGGCGGCCGGGAGGCAACCATTCTTGAAAAAAACGTGGGGATACTGTCCACAATTGCCAATTTAACACCCCTTCTTGGACTCCTGGGAACGGTCTCCGGAATGATCAAGACATTTAATGCCATATCGCTCCACGGGATTGACAATCCAGCCCCTCTGGCAGGAGGGATTGCCGAGGCCCTGATTACCACGGCCACAGGCCTGTGCGTGGCCATACCTGTCCTGGTATGCCATCGGTTCTTAAAAGATAAAGCCGGTGCACTCATTTTTGAGATGGAAGAAAACTCCATCAGACTGATAGAGCTTATGGAAAACTACAACAGTAACGACTCGGACAACTGATCCGGAAATGCCCACTCGGTTACCAAGTTTTCAACTTATGATGACAGCTTATGCGATTTAGAAGAAACAAAGAAGAAGAGCCGATTCTGGCGATTACCCCCCTTATTGACATTGTCTTTCTGCTTCTAATCTTTTTTATGCTGACTTCCCATTTTCATGTCGCCTCAGGAGTCCCGATCAGGCTCCCCAAGGTGACCAAAAGTGCATATGAAGGCAAATCGCAGGAAATCATTTGTGCGATTGACAGGGAGGGTCATATTTACCTGAAAGGTGAAAAAACCGACCTTAAAGTGTTAGGCCCGAAACTGCAAGCTCTCGCGAAAAAGGGTGAACTGGTTCAGCTTGTGCTACAGGCCGACAAAGAGGTAAAACATGGCCGTGTAGTGCAGGTAATGGATTTGGCAAAAAGTGCAGGCGTTTCATCCATTATCATTGCAGCCCAATGGGACCCTAAAAAGGTTTTTTGATTTTGAGTTCAACAACAAAAAACAAAAAAAGAAAACTCTGGAAAATTCCACTAATCGTCATCTGCATCCTGAGCCCTATTGTGGCGTGGCTGGGATTTGGTGAACAAGGTCTTATACACCTTTATCACACAGAGATGGAACGTCAGGCCTACATTGAAAGGATACGCCGGCTGACCGAAGAAAATCAGGCCCTGCTCGATGAAATAAAGCTCCTCCGTACGGATATGAAATATGTGGAAGACGTTGCCAGAAAGCACTTTAACATGATAAAAGAAAACGAGGTCATTTACAGATTCGGCGAGGAGAAACAACGCAGTGATGATGCCGAGGCCTTGCCAATCAAAGCTCAAAACGGTGATAAGGGACGCGGAAAACCCGCAAGGGAGGACTTGCATGATGAGGCAATCAAGTGATCTTCTGGACCAAATCCTGACCAACGGCCCCTCACAGAGTACCATTTTACTTATCCTCACAGCAATGAAAGAAGAAGGGCGGACCAGTGAAGTCATCCAGGGATGCCTCAAGGCCTTGGATAACTACCCTGGCGACATTCACCTGAGAAAGCTGCTGGCAGAATCTTATCAAGAAGTGGGTTTCATTGGCCGAGCAGAGGAAGAGCTGACCCGGGTTACTTCGGAAATAGACGACCTGTCCTCCGCCTACAAACTCCAGGCCCGGATTTACGCTCAGCAAGAGAGGCTTGATGAGTCTTTTGAGTCATTGAAACGATATCTTGCGCTCAACCCGGATGACCGGGAAGGCCTTGATCTTCTGGACAAAATAAAACCTGCTGAACCTGAAAAAGAATCAGAGGGAATGCTGGTTGATGAAGAACCGCTACCAGAGGGGGATGTACTGGAACCGGAAATGCTTGAAGCAGAACCGACAATGGAATCGGCAGCAGGATCGACCGAAGCTGAACCGGAGGTAAAACCGGCTGAAGAAGAACAGGAAGAATCTGTTGTTGATCTGGCAACCCCGACTCTGGCAGAACTTTATTTCAGTCAGGGGCAAATCCGGGAGGCCGTCAATACTTATGAGAAAGTCCTATTGGACAACCCCGATGACAAGGCATCTGAACAACAGCTCGCTGAATTGAAGGCATCAATTTCCCAGGAGGCAAAACCTCTGCCCTCAAAAGAGGAAGTCGCCGGTATAAGGACAGAAAAAACCATCGCAGTTCTTGAAAACTGGCTAAACAGAATCCAGGCCATGGGCAATGGCTGAAAAACCACACCAATTCAATTTCCTTTCCACCGGCATCGGAAGTGTCCCCTTCCAGGATATTGAGAACACCTGCCGTGCTATTCTGGAACATTTCCCATCAATGCCCTTCTGGCCCCAGTTTGTAAAACGCAGTTATGTGGAAGACATGAGTGCCCAGTATTGTGAAGGCCTTCCCCTGCTGGAAATCAATGAACAGGAAAGAACGCTCGTTATATCTTCTGAAAAGGATGCCGAGTCGGAACTCACTGCTTTCTATGAACATTTCCTGGCCCTGGATATCGATCACTTCTCCATCAGCAGAAACCATGCCCCCGGCCTTTACACCATGCTGGATCTCATGGAACAGGGCCCAGGGGACTACGGCCCATACGTCAAAGGTCAGACAGTGGGCCCTGTCACCTTTGCAGCAGGCATCCTGGATGGAAACGGAAAACCCGTGCTCCATAATCCGGAACTCCTGGAGGCCATGGTTAACGGCCTTGCCATCAAAGCAGTCTGGCAGGCACAACAGCTAGAAAAAACGGGGAAAAAACCAATAATCTTCCTGGACGAGCCATACCTTTCCGGTTTTGGATCGGCCTTCTCCTCAATTCAACGCCATGAGGTCATCAATATTCTTCGAACCTTAATAGATTTCTTGCGAGAAAACGCCGACGTGCTGACAGGAATTCACTGCTGTGGCAACACGGATTGGCCCATGATTCTTGAAGCAGGCCCGGACATTATCAATATTGATGCATTTGAGTATATGGATCATTTTCTGCTTTATCCGGATGAGATTGTTCGGTTTCTCAAGGGGGGAGGGACAGTGGCCTGGGGAATTGTCCCGACCTTAGAGTTCAGCGGAAAAGAATCCGTTGATGGCCTTTTTAAAAAGTTGGAAGAAGGACTGGGCCGTATTCATGAATGGGGAATCAATTCTGAAATGCTTGCCGAAAGATCCCTCCTTACGCCGGCCTGCGGCATGGGACCCATGGACACTGAAGATGCAGAAAAGGGTATGGACTTACTCTCCCGGCTGTCTATGAAGTGCAGAGAAATTTTGGTCGCATGAAACCATTTTTGCGCGAGCCCTTAATCTTTCGTTAAACAGGTTCTACTCTCATCCAAATATGGGCTTTCTGCCCCCTAATTCTTTGTAAGGTGAAGAAAACTCCTTTTTGGGCCGAATAGCCCCGCCTTTAATCACTTCATAAACCAGGTGAATCTGGGTTCCTTCTTTTGAATATTCTTTCAGTTTGAGGGCATCCTTGTCTTTATCATATTTTCCTTCCAGTTCAGCGGTAACTTTGTTCATGAGATCTGAAAAAAGATACTCCTCTTCCAGGTTAAAGGCAACTTCCATGGTGGTCTCCATTTAGTGTAAAAGAAATAAACTTCTGAATTCCTGCCGTATGACACTGTCCACGAATAATTGTCTTCAGTAGGAGCATCCGGCGATATTCTGATGTTAAAACATGTCGACATTAACTGATCAGAAACATTATTGCAACAACAACCGCTCCACTATGTGGAAATTATTTCAACATCACGACTAATTCCTCCTCTGAAAACGGCATGTTTCACCATATTCGGTAAATCTCGACTGAGATTTTTTTCAAAAGCAAGGCAAAACGAACCGCCGGGTTGGCCACCTGTCCTCTCTAACCAGTGCTTCAAATCCAGCATGGGAACGATGGTTGCGAAAGTCTTCCAGGAATCCCTCTTGACATATGGGGGTATGTATAAGTTATAATTCTAAGGCAATTTCAGAACGTCCACTTTTGCCCAATCTCTGCGTCAGACTCAAATTTTGATGGGAAACCCGACAGCCACAGTTTCGTATCTTTTTCTTTATTCACTTTTAAACCGAGCTCAGGTTAATCAGCCTCATGAAAAGCGCACCCGTTATTATTGTTCAACTTGTCCACATTGAAGGGCCAATGAAAGGGGAAATTCAGGAATTTTCTGAATCAGAGATCTCCATCGGCCGCCATCCCTCATGCCAGGTACAATTTCCCAAGGACCTGACCACTGTCTCTCGAAAACATGCCATGATCGTCCGGGACGGCAATCGCTTCAAGATGATCAGTCAGGGTGCCAACGGGACATTTGTAAACGGAAAAATGCTTGAAGAAGTATACCTTAAAGATGGTGATGTCCTGACTATCTCAGAAAACGGTCCTAAGGTCAGCTTTCTTACCGAAATGAAGGAAGGCGAGGAGATACCAGCCCCGCCCCCACCACAACAGCCTGGAATTGAAACATCTACTGCGCCCCCGGCTCAACCTGAACCTCCCGGCCCGGCAGCTCCGATTGAACCGCCTGTGCGCCCACCCCAACCTGAGGCTCCTGCACCCCAGGTTCATCACAAACCTGTTACGCCTCCGCCGCAACCCCAACCTCCCACACCCCGGGATCAACATATACCTGCGCCACAGCAACCCCGCCCTGAACCTCCTTCGCCTGAGATTCAGCCTCCCGATCCGCCTCCACCCCGGCAACAACCGGCCACGCCGCAAGCGGGCCCCATAGAAAGGGTTCAGGCCCCCCTTATCATTCAGCTCGGTCCGACTCTGCGCTCATATAAAGAGCTCCCCGTAACCATTGGAAAAAACCCCGACTGTGATTTTGTCTTGAACTATCCTGCAATCATTGACCATCATGCACAGATTTTTTTCAGCCAGGATCAATACTGGGTTAAAGATCTCACCGGACAGCAGGCGGTCTCGATCAATGGATGGCCCATAAGCCTTCAGGCTCCCCTGAATCCTGATGATAGTCTGGGTCTGAGTGCTTCGGGGCCCCGCTTCCGGTTTCTGGGTGGAGGAAGGCTGGCGGAAATTGAAGAGCCTGTGCAGGAAGAACCCACTCAAGATAAGCCGGAAGGTGCGCCGCATGAAAACAGGGAAATATTTTCACCCAAGGATCAGGCGGACAAGGTTATCAAAGGGGCAAAGAATGTGCTGGATAAATTTCTGAAGCGTTGATCCGTGCATATGCCATTATTTTAGCTGGAGGTCAAAATGCAGATACCCCCCATGCCTTTTAAAATCCTGGCCCTGGGACCATTCAGCCCTGAAACAAATACGCCATGGCGTGACAGCCCGATAAAGGTCGATAAAACAAATCTGGACGAGGCTATCCAACGCCTGGGTCTTTCCCTGTATATCCCGCTTGACAACTCGCTCTGTCCAGGCGGCGGCATCGACCTGAGCTTTGAAAGCCTGAAAGACTTCCACCCTGACGGGCTTCTTCAAAATAGTCCTGTCTTGAAAAACATTCTGGATGCAAGAAAATACTGTGAAGAAGCCAGTGGCAAAGGTCTTTCAGAAGAAGAAATAGGCGCAAAGCTCAGGCAATGGCCGGATATTCCCCCGATCCAGATATCGTCTCCAGCCGAAAAACCAAAGAAGACTTCCAAAAGCGCTGTTGATGACATATTAAAGATGGTTACCTTGCCGGACGACAAGCAGGCGCCGGGTGGGCAGGCAGGTTTGCTGATCGATCAGATCGATTCTATCCTCAAAAGGATTTTGAGCCGCATTTTTTCAGACGAAAAATTCCGAAATCTTGAAACAGCCTGGCAGGGACTTCAACTGCTCATAAATCAGGGCGGCATTAATGGAGAGATTGAAGCTCACATCGTACCGGTCTCATTTCAAACGCTGGAGGAGACCTTAAACAGTTTGACAACACATCTGGTCCAGGATCTGCCATCGCTGGTGATTGTTGACCTCCCATTCAACAATTCCCCAAGAAGCCTTGAATATTTTGAAAAGATCGCCCGGTTTGCTGAAACGCTCCTTGCACCCGCCCTTTGCTGGGTCACCCGGGAATTCCTCCGCCTTGATTCCTGGGATGACCTGAACAAACTCTCCTTCTTGCCCCATTACCTGGACGAACCGCCCTTTGCCAAATGGCGCAGCCTGGCAGATTCTTCTTCAGCCAGGTGGCTGGCCGTGACCTGCAACCGTTTCCTGGCCCGCTTCCCCTATGGCCCGGACAACAGACCGCGGCTTGTTCCTTTCCAGGAGGCAGCGCCGCTCTGGACCAGCCCGGTATGGGGCGTAGGCTGTCTTGTGAGTCAAAGTGTTGTAAAAACAGGGTGGCCCACCCATTTTACCGACTGGCAGGATATCCGGCTCGAAGATCTGGCCCTTGACATGAGTCAGGCGGGGAAACCCATTGCCACGGAAGCCACTATAGGCGAAGATCGTATAGACCAGTTTGCCAGGGCGGGAATCACCCCCCTGGTTGGATACCGAAACAAGGATATTGCCTTTGTGTTGGCCGAGGCCACTGTCGGCAAGGGCTCGCTGAGCTATCAGATGTTTTTATCCAGGATTACCCATTTTGTTTTGTGGTGTAAGGATCATTTCGACAAAGACCTAAATGCTGACGAACTCGAAAAATCTCTCTACAGCGCCATTTCCACTTTTTGGCAGAAGAGCGGTGACCCCGGTCCCAAAGACCTGGCAATTTCAGCCGGCCAACCCTTAGAGGACAACCGGATCCCTCTACGTATTGTTGCAGAGCCCACCCGCAGGGTACTTGCGTCAGGAGAAAAGATGGAACTCGAATTTCTCTGGTAAAAGCACACGAAACTACTGTGTGCAAAAAGATGTGATTGGCTTCAACTTTGGATATATGTGCCAAATAGCTTTCTGGGAACAAAAAGGGGCCTCAGGACTTACAGATGGCCATTCAATTTCATTTAAGCTTGACAACGGAGACCTCTGCGTCTTCCTCACTTGAGTAAGGCCCAAAGAGAATCGATTCCGGGAAGCCTTTGACCTTCACAAAGTAGGAAGTCTCTGGATCGAGTTCATTCTGGACTGCCCAGGCAGTATATTCTTTTTCACCCAGATTCAGTTTCATCCCTTCAATGGGGTAATTCAGTATTGATTTCTCAGGCAAACTGCCCTTTGGTCCGACACCTTGAAACACGATTTCCGCTCCTGCGACAGCAAACATGCCACCGGACCACTCACCATCACGGGGCCCGACTTCAAACCACTGTCCAAGATGTTCGTTTCCGATGAGATCCAGACGATAATCTGCAGGCATCTCTTCCCCGGCAGTTCGATGTACCTTTGCCACTAATTTTGGCCCATAGGCCGCACCGGTTGCAGACAAAACATCCACCCCTTTTAAAGGCGTCGTTAAAGTATCTGGGGAAAGAAGTTCGCCGTTGGTCTGTAACAGTACAATGGGAAAACCAGATCCCCTGGCGGCCTGCACTGTGACGGCCAAAAGGGAAAGCCCGTATCGGAATGACGGATTCTGGAAATCTTCTTCAGAGCCTAAAATGCCCCAGAGCACTGTCTTTTGGTCCAGCAACTCACCCCTTGGCTTAATCCATGCCATCTTATCCAGATTATCTTCCCAAAAATGTCCGTGTGCTTCAAGACCGTAAGTCTTAAGTTGGGACATTACCTCCTTTACAGCATTCTCAGAAGAAACCAGAGAGCTAAGCCATATCTTTTTCATGAGCATTTCCTTTTTAATAATGAACTTATTAAGCGCTTCTAAACCTCGCCGCAGTGGACCCGCCTATCTGTGGTCTGGAAAAGCTGTTCCGGTACTCACCAGCGCCAGTGGCCGCCGCAGCTGATCTTCTCCGCCAGGCCGACCTTCTGGCCCCTGCCCGTTCAGAAGGTCGTCGCCTGCCGATCGGACCGAAAAATCCGCGTGAAAACAATATGGCGTTCCTGCGGGCTTCAGACATGGGCTTTCTTGCATACCAGTCTGCGAGTCCATCTGCATAATGCTCACCCCAGCCTTGCGTGGCACCGGAATGTGGATGGGCGATCAAAGCTCGAAAACCACGGTTGTCTTCTCTGCGCATGTTTTGGATACAACTGAAGGCCCAGTCCACAATATGACCCACCTCGTGAAGCAGGGTATAATTGTAGCCGTGCTGATTCCAAGAGCTTTGAAAGCAGGTTCGGTTGAGACGAATATACGGCCCTCCCGGCATACCGCTGTGTGCAGCTCCACCGCCACCCCTCTCCGGTCTGTCGCCTACAGTAATCGGAGGCACGATCTGGAGATGCTGAACGCACAGACGTTCCAGAGTGCTTGTGAGCGCTTCCATTTGCGGCTCATCAGCCCCATTGATCTGTATATTTACACCGTTGATATTGACTTCCATTAGATTTCTCAGTTTCCCTAATCCGACCCTTAGCGTCCAGATTGACAGGACGGTCACTTAGGTATATCATCTTATGAGGTTCAATAATCAGACTTTCTCAACCCGCCCCGGAGCATCTTTATGATTATTCGCCTCGCAGCACCCCATGATATGGGTCGTATCCTGGAACTGGGCCAACAAATGCACCAGGAAGGAACCTACGCCTTTCTTCCCTTTGAGCGGGAAAAGGTTGCCCGTTTTGCAGCAGAATATATGTCTGATCCCTTATCATATTTTTTCATGGTGGCACAGCAGGATAATATCCTGATCGGTATGATGGCCGGAACGCTTTCAGACTACTTTTTTTGTCATGAAAAAATTGCATGCGACACGGTCCTGTTTATCGCCCGTCGATACCGAGGCGGTTCATCCGCCATTAAACTCATCAAGGCATTCCGTGCATGGGCGGAAGAAAGAGGCGCAAGAGAACTGTGTCTTGCCGTTTCCATGCCGGTCGAAGCCAAACGGGTCGGCTGCTTTTACGAACGGCTCGGTTTTACACGAATGGGCGGTATCTACAAGTTGCGTCTCTAATCCTCGCTCTCCCCGATTTCAAACTCAAGCCATTCACTATCGATAGTCCCAGTCCATTCCCCTGATTGAGGTCTGGAATTTGTATACTGAAACCTGACCTCATATTCTCCCTTTGCCAAAGGTGTCCCCAGCATATCATACCCCTTGTAACCATACTCAACAGACTCGCCGGGCAGGATATCCACACGACCGATATTTCCATCATCAACGGGCGGCAAAGGCGGCGGAGTTTTCGGGATCAACGTGCCGTCAGCTTGTCGGAATGTGAGAAGGACCATTCCCAAATCAAGAAGCATCCCGTTTAGGCGAAGCATCTCTGATGATAGGTTTGTGAATACCACACGAACCACCAGTTCATCTGAACTCGGGATTCGGGAATTGGCCACATCAATTTCTGCCCGAAGTTGGTCATGTTCAATGATCATGCTAGAACTCCCTTTTTTTGGATTGACATCTTTGTTGCCCGCACACGCGGATACCAAGCTCATGCCGATCATCATTAAAACAATCATTGTTCTGATCCCAAAAGCGACCGGCTTAAGGCATTGTCCTTCAAATACAACTAAGCTACAGAACATGGCATTGCCTATTGGTTCTCGGTTGTGCAGGTTGCAGAACCCAGTGCAGTTGCAACTTTTCCGCGAATGAAATCGTAGTTTCGAAGTGCCGGATCATTTGCGGGGTTATTCATAATCCCGCCGTCTGACCGCCGGAAGGCCACCCCACCGGTGACATAATTGGTTCCATTGGTAGTAAAATACTCATCACAATTGCCCAGCATATGGCCGAATTCATGGGTGATATCCACGGTATCATTGACTCCCCAACCGGTCATACTGGTGGTCCCACCCCTTCCTGAACGCCCTCCACTTGTCGCTGTTGGGCTATTTGGGGTTACCCGGTAATGTTCACCGGAGGTCACATACTGCACCTCAAAAGAAACAGGATAACCACTAGGGCAACTTCCGCCCGTGCAACAGAACTTGGCCTTTCCGTTCCATTTGCCTTCACAGGCGGTTTTCCATGCGGTCTTCTGGGCTTCAGTGACGGTTCCGGTCACCTTGATCTTTATGGTCACCGTAACGCTGCAGTTGGCCTGATCCACCGTTAGCGTGAACTTGGAACGCCAAGAGTAGGTCCCGTTCCATGCCGTATAAGGTTCGAATGCATTTGAGATCACCTGGGTAACAGATTCGTTAACCTCCGTGGTCGTGGGTGTGGCGGTCGACGAAGCCGGGCAGGATTCTGTTGTGGAATCTGCCGAACGAACACCGGAACAAGTGGAGGGCGAAGGCGGAGTACTTGGAGATGTTGTGCTGGGGGCCGTTGTGCTTGCCGGTCCGCTGGTCGTACTACCCCCACTTGAAGGAGTATCAGTGCTTCCACCGCCTATGGTTGATCGAGAACTTCCAGAACCACACATTGTTATCTCTTATCCCTTTTGTTGTTCATTTCCATTTATTCAAATATCTCATAGCCTCTTCGTGCAACCGTTCGCCTTTATCAGGAGATGGGAGAGACGTATCTGCTAATACTTCCCGGATCCATGAAAATTGTGGGTCCGTAGCAAAATCACTCCCCAACATGAACATCAAACCAACATATACAATCATGCCTTTTTCAGTGGAAAGGCCAAAGTCTTGCCCTGCTTCAAGACCATACTGAATCATGTCACCGACTGTGGCCTCACCCAAACATGCGCATTTCTCCGGCCATATTCTGTTCAAACGGACGAACATGTCCGGCTGGAAATCCCCGGAAAGGAGCATCGTGGAATCGGGCAAAGATTCAATTTCAACTTTGCGAATGGCGCCTTCTATAAATATATTGTCAATTCCCCCCACCGCATCCAAATAGTCATTGCACATTTCAAGAAGGCCGTCCATTCTGGATGCAGCATTCAGGATGGAATCATCCTCAAGGATCGCAGTTGCCCATGGGAACTGGATATCACGGTCAAACGCGCTTCCCAGCGTGAACATCAAACATATGTATTCTGTAAGGTGCTTCTCAAGAATGAACCCATATTCGCGCGCCTTTTGGACGCCTTCATGAATAACCGTACGAATCGTTTCAACACCCTGGATTTCATAGTGTTTGGGGAAATTCAGCTCCACATATTCAGAGGTCCTGCTTTCAAACTCTTTAACTGCCGCTTCTTCAAATACTGTGAACTGTTCATTTCTGATAACAAGCATCGCTTAACTCCAAATCAGCAAACCTTGATCAAAATCTTCGGGCGGGCGCTCAGGGCCGCCTTACGTCGTTTTCTGATCACCGATTACCCTGATCACTGATCTCTGTCTTTTATGCTATCTGGACAGCAGTTTGTCCCGGACTGGTAATCGATATCACGCCCCCCCAAGTACATGTACATGTAGAGGTGTTATTAAGGGCCGGCTGATTCCTGATCATTACTGTGGGTGACCCAGGGGCCCAGGGTGAAGCAGTGGCCGGCACGCACGGTGCCGGTGTCGGCACTCCAAGGGCCGCCGTCGTAGCTGCTGCCACTGCCGGGTTCGATTGGGTAATGCACATCACAAACGACACGATGTTCTTCATAGGTATATGGTCCATAATATTGGCGGCCGGTGTCATGGTTGTCACCATTTTCTCCGGAGTTACGATAAGCGCACTAGGGGCTGTTCCAAAACTGCATTGCAGCATTGCGCCCGCACATACCTGCATTGCCATAATTTACTTACCTCTTCTATCCGAAATAGTCTCCAAAAGCGATACAACCTAATAATTATTCTTACACAACTGCTTTATCCGGGGTCTTCTTTTTATCATAAACACGAATAAGGCCATGCTTTTTGAAGTAGTTCTTATGGGTAATGGTCCACCAGTCTTTACCGGACAATTTCAGCTTTTTTTCACTCTGTTTATTAATAAAGATGCCTGAGCCGCCGTTATTTACCCTGGCATCCGACCAACCGTCTTTTCCGTTGCCGTCCACATTGAAGATCAGCCCATTATTCACACAACAGATGGCGTCCTTCTTAATGCTCATGCCACATGAGGGAATAAGGTGAACCTGTACTTTGGGCTCTCCGGCCACGGCATGATTATCGTAATAATCCCTCAGACGTCCTATGACCTTACTTGGTGGAGAAAAAATACTCTGGTGATCCAGGCAGACCTCCAGACCAAACGTGATATCATCCACTGTAAAAACAGACCCGCCGCCGATACCGCTCTTATTAATCTCTGAAATCCGTTCCGTATGTTCCTTAACCTGGTCTTCGCCCCGTTTTTTCCCGGTCCACTTATATGTGTCGCCGGGTCTATTCTCCTTAAAAGACAAATCATCCCGAGAACCCTCTGTGGGCAGCACCGTTCGATTTGAATCGCCGTGAATATCGATTTTGTGTTTCGCGTAAAAATCATCTTTCCCGTAATCCTTCCCAAGAAAGTCAACCGAAGAGACATATTCCTTGTATATAAGGGCCTGACGCAAGCCTTTCTTACCGTTTGACGTAACAGAATTTTCTTTGCCGCCTTTCTGAACCAGTGCGACATTGAAGATTTCCGTATCTCCTATTGGCCTCGTCAAATCGATGATGTCGCCCTTATTAAACACCGCATCCGTATCTAATGTAATTTTAAACCCCTTTTTATCTTTGCCTTTATCATCCTGGTAAGTAATATCAGATACACTCGTCACATTCCCGGCTGAAAGACCACTCGCCTGTTTTACTGTTGAATTGATTTCAATCCCCCGTGAAACGTGATCAACCGTCAGGATTGCCTTGTCAGTCGGGTCCTTCTCCACCTTGATGACTTTAGAAATCGTTCCCTCATGTTTATGACATCCAATGACCGTGCCGAATATAAATAACCAATCAGAATAGTCATAGTCTTTTTCATCGGACTTCTTTGTCTCCTCTTTCAAATTTTCCATGACCTTGGATACCATCTCGATGGGATACGCGCCTTCTGCACCACGAAAATAGAACTCGGGCGCCATAAAAACTTTGAGGACCTGCGGATCGTCCTTTTCAACACCGGATGCCTTGTCATATGCGGTCTTAACCGCATTTCTCATAATCCTGCAGCGTTTCTTGATATCTTTTTCAGCATCTTTTTTACCCAGGTAATATAGTTGCCCCTTTTTCTCTCCTGCTCCGGTGGGTAATTCGCAGCCAATAAACTGTATCCACTTATAGAAGGGGGCCAGAACAAATTTGGCAGTGCTGGTGCCGCCTTTGGTGACCGTCATTTTCACATCTTCTGATTCAGGTTTTGGGCTGATGATACGCCAATCCTTCTCCTTTTTTTTAGGGGTAATTGAAACTTCATACTCTCCCGGATCAAGTCCTGAAAATGTATGTGTCTCGATTTTTTCCGACTTTTGTGTATCAGCTGTTTTTGTTGCTTTAGAAGTTATTTTAATACCCACATGATCGGATAATTCCTTTTCATCCTTTCGTGTTATCTCAACAATCAGGTCTCCCTTGCACTGTTCCTGGGGTGCGACCTCCTCTTGCGGACCCTTTTCGTGCGCTTGCTGCACCTTCGCGCGGACTGCCTTGGCCTTTTTTGCCTTGCAGGAACCGCACATTTCACCGGCGACCGGAACAAGTACTTTATCGCACTCGCTACAATGAAATGGCACGATATCTCTCTTTCTGATTATTACTCAATCGTTTCACAGCATATCCTCCGGCCACACCATCTGCGCCGGAGCCTTAAGGGCCTTCTGCCAATCGTCCTCACTCGTTTCTTTCAGTAATAGACCCATTCTATCATCCGGCGAAACATTCTCATCAGTCAGATATTTTTGGAACACCGGATACATATCAAAATCAGGAGCGATCTCAAACATGAGTGTTACAAACGCTGTCAAGTTGTTCTTCCAGGTCATCCCATATTTTTTTGCACGTCCTATTCCGGATACCACTCTTTTATTCAGCTCCTCCTCGGTCACATCCTGCAAAGCGGCAGCGCAATCCGTACGAAGCTGACCGGCAATCGAGACGACAAATTCCTGTTCTGCCTGTTGCTGAAAAATCTCCATTTGCCCATTACGAATGATTAGCATCAATGGTTTCCTATAATATTAAGATTGCTCAAGTTGATGCTGTTGGATTTCCAGCTTCCCTTCAGCGCCCGAAAACTGCAATAGGACTGAAATGTCTTCATCTTCAAACACATAAGAATATACCGGCCCAAAGACTGTTTTCAGCTCATCTGCATTGCAGGTGGGCAGATAGATTCGAAAGACTCTGGGATCATAGTATCGAAATAAAAGAGACTTCCCTTCCTCATCGTATACCGTGAGAAAGGACTGAAGATGACGTTTGAGATCTCCAAAGTCGGCAGACGATACAATAAAAATGCCCCAGCTTTTTCCCCACCCGTTTTCCAGAAGCCATCGAACGAAAGGATCTTCACGTTTCAGTTCCACGAGATACGGTGCCACCCATGCCAGTTCCTGGGCCTTTTCTCCGCGAAAAAGGCAGGCACTTTCCAGTTCCGATTGAAATACTTTCGGGTAGATAAAATCGCTCCTGGCCGCATCCAAAAGAGCATACACTTGGTAAGAGGTCGATTCATCAGCGGATCGCCACAGATGATTCATAAGTGCGTTTATGTAATCAGACGACATGTTCGATCCTTTCTGTTGTCCTTGAACCTCACGGGTTCACGCGATTAAGTCGGTCATGTTTCACAGAGCGGCGTTCCGTTCTCGGACGCGGCCGACAGGGCCTGGGCCTGTGGCGACGGGGATACCGGTGGTGAAGCAGGATCGACCTGGGTCGCCCTTCCCGGTTCGGCCGTATCCGCCTCTGAAGGGTCTTGTGGAGACTCTGGAGAGGACCCCGACCCTGAACCGGCGGATCCACCGCTGTTGATATTGACCATAGTCCCTTGAATGCTAACCCCGGACGGCCCAATGTCCACAAAGTTTGCACCCGCTTTTAAACTGATCTGGGTACCGGCCTCAATGATGACTTTCATTCCCGCTTTCAGGTGGATCTCCTGTGCCGCGTCCAGGGCATGTTTGCCTCCGGCTTTTTCCTGTATGTCCGTGCCCGCTTCGAGAGAAATGGCGCCGTCGACCTTTTCATTTTGATCTCCGTTAACAGTCAGGTGTTTGTCTCCCTGCACCTTTTCAAGCTGGTTCCGAACAACGATCAAATGACTGTCCTGCCCGACCCATTCCTTCTTGTCCTTTTTGGTACGGATGTCCTGGTTCTTTTCAGCATGAATGAAGACCTGCTCTTCGCCCTTTAAATCATCAAAACGGACCTCATTGAAGCCTTCTCCGTCCGGCGAGCTGTAAGATTTAATCGTGCTTTTTGTTTTCTCAGCAGGGAGATCGTAGGGGGGCATATTGCTACTGTGATAAACTCGGCCCGTAATGAGGGGTCGGTCCGGGTCACCTTCCAGAAAGTCAACGATGACTTCCTGGCCGATGCGCGGAATAAACATGACCCCCCAGCCGGTTCCGGCCCACAACTGACTCACTCGCATCCAGCATGAACTGTTTTCATCATTGCTGCCTCGCCGATCCCAATGAAACTGAACCTTTACACGACCGTACTCGTCCGTGTAGATTTCTTTGTCACTTGGCCCGACTACAATGGCCGTCTGGATTCCTTCCACAACAGGCTTGGGTGCATTTCTCTCAGGCCTGAAGGTCACAGATGACGGAATGGCCAGAAAATGATTGGAATATTCAAAACCGCCACCACTGCTTTCTTCATCAAGCGCCTGGGTTTGAGAACCAGTGTGAACCACATCAAGGAGCAGATAATCCTGGTCAAGATCGTCAACCTCATGATCGGTCAGTGTAAACACAAAACCCGGGATAAAACGAGGGCAAGCGCCCTGACCTTCACCTTTATCCTTAAACATAACGGCTTCTTGAAGACGAATCCGGGCAAGACTGGATCCTCTGGCCTGATCCAGGTATTCGCCAGGATAATCATAGATCTCCAGGTCCTGAGAAGTCCCGGAAGTGTCTTCAGTACTCAAATCCAGCGACGGGCTTTCAAAGTTAAAGTCTTTCAGGCTCACCTTTCCAGGATGAATCCGACGGGACAATACAAAAGAGCTAACGGTTTCTTCCTCTGCAACCCGGCCATCGGCCACATGAAATGGGACACTGGCCTCCCCTTCGATGGGTTGATAGTTCACTATGCCGTCACCAAATACCAGTAGATGTTTGTCCTCGGCATGTTCGAAAAAATAGAAGATACCCTCTTCTTCCAAAAGCCTTGAAATAAAATTAAGGTCCGTCTCACGGTATTGCACGCAGTAGGTCCTGGGCTCATATGTCCCTTGCAGTCGGAAATCATAGGTGTCAGCAGTAATCCCCCTGTCCTCTAAAACCGCTTTCACGATATCAGGCACACTTTTGTCCTGAAAAATGCGACAATCCTGTTCCTGGGAAAGCAGCCACAGTGAAGGCACCAGGCTTGCTCGATACACATTGAACCGGCCGGAAATTCCAAGTTGAGTAAATTGAATGATGATCCCGTGAAAATAACGATCCGCAACCGGGCTCGTGAGGATCAAAAGTGCCGCTTTTCCGAGCGCGGCATCAAATCCCAGTTCATCCTCTGAGGCCAGTGTGAGCTCAACCCTGTACGGAGAGGAAATTGCCTCCGTGGCTGTAAAGTCCACAACCCGCAACTCAGTACCCGGCGTCTCAAGTATCTGAAATATGAAATGCACTTCCCTTGCTGGTGTGCCGATGGACATCGTTATTCTCCAATGTTGACGGTTTCGTAAAAAGTCCGAACTCGTCATGCCGGACTTGATCCGGCATCCAGAACATATTAATATAACTGGATTCCGGCCTTCGCCGGAATGACAAAGGAAGGTGTTTTTTGACTTCTTACGAGTTCATCAATGTTGACGGTTCCGAAAAACTTTCGTGGCGACTTTATTTATTCAGCCAAATCTTATGACACAAGGCTCCGGAACGCTGACCCTGCATATTGTGCCAATTATTCAAATGTTATCTCAAACCCACCGTCTTCGGCCATCTTTAAATGAGCCTCAGAAGGCATGGCCTCCTCACTGAGCCGGGCCAGTATCTCCCTGGACATCTGGGGTAAAATGGTGCCGTTCATGATGTGGTCAATATTTCTGGCGCCGGTTTCTACCTCCGTGCAACGGGCCGCAATCTGATCCAGGACCTCAGGCGCGGTGACAAGTTTTATATTGTGCGTTTCAGCCATTCTGGCAACGAGTTTGTCCATCTTGAGGGAAACGATATCTTTCATGATATCGGGCGGAAGCGTATAAAAAGGCGCGATATTCATGCGCGCCACCAGGGCAGGTTTGAAGTGATTACTCAAAATTGGACGAATGGCGGCCATTAAGGTTTCGTAGGAAGGCCTCTCGCCGTCAGAGCATAGCTCAGTAATGACATCAGTGGCCAGATTGCTGGTTAAAAAAACAATCGTGTTTTTGAAATCAATGAGCCGGCCCTCTCCGTCTGACAGCATCCCCTTGTCAAAGACCTGGTAGAAAAGGTTCATGACATCCAGGTGAGCCTTTTCCACCTCATCCAGGAGCACAAGGGAATAGGGTCTTTGGCGAACTCCCTCAGACAGGACCCCCCCTTCTCCATAACCCACATATCCCGGGGGTGATCCGATCAAGCGACTCACCGTGTGTCTTTCCTGAAATTCGCTCATGTTGATGGTAACCACAAAACGCTCACCCCCAAAAAGCAGATCAGCCGCTGCAAGGCCGGTTTCCGTCTTCCCCACACCGCTGGGACCCACAAGCAGAAACACGCCCAGGGGCTGGGTCGGGTCCTTGAGTCCGGCCTTGGATGCCTTGATGACCTCAGTGATCACGCCCAGGGCCTCATCCTGGCCTTTAATCCTTTCTTTGAGATTTGCCTCCAGATCGATGACATTCCGCGCCTGATCCCGCATGACTTTACCGAGGGGGATCCCGGTCCAGTCAGAGACCACTTTTGACACGACATCCGGGTCCACTTCGATGCGAATGAGTGGAGAATCTCCCTGGAGGGTCATCAGCTCAATGGACACTTTGGAGATTTGATCCTTAATTTCAGTCTCTTTATCCGTCAGTTCAACCCCTTCCTGGCTCTTGAGTTCATAAAGCTCTTTTCTGAGATCGATAAGCTGATTTCCAAGCTCTTGCTCCTTAAGCCAGCGATCCTTGAGCTGACGCAGCTCTTCTTTCAGATCTTCAAGCAAGGCATCGATTTCTTTCAGACGGTCCTGATCAACTTCAATCCCGTGGAGCTGATCTCGCTCCAGGGCGCGCTTTTCCCGTTCCAGTGCCTGGACTCTCCGTTCCTTGTCCTCGACCACATCGGGCTTGGCGGAAAGCAGAATTTTCACCCTTGCTGCACTGGTATCCAGAAGGTCTACAGCCTTATCCGGCAGCTGACGTCCGGAGATATATCGGCTGGAAAGCTCGGCTGCCGCCTTTATGCCGTCATCCCTTACGACCACACCATGTGCCTCTTCGTATTTTTTCTTTAATCCCCGCAGGATCAGGACTGCTGTTTCCTCCGAGGGTTCGTCCAGCTTTACCGGCTGGAAGCGGCGGGCCAATGCCGGGTCCTTTTCGATGTATTTTTTGTATTCCGACCAAGTTGTTGCAGCCACGGTGCGTAATTCTCCCCTGGCAAGGGCGGGTTTTAGCAGGTTGGCCGCATCGCCGCCGCCTGCCGGCCCTCCTGCGCCGATGAGGGTATGGGCCTCATCGATGAAAAGAATAATGGGTTTGGGGGAGGCCTTGATTTCGTTGATGACAGATTTCAACCGGTTTTCAAACTCCCCCTTCATACCGGCCCCAGCCTGGAGAAGGCCCATATCCAGCCCCAGGATAGAAACATCCCGAAGGAGTTCCGGAACATCTCCTTCCACAATCCTCAGCGCCAGTCCCTCGACCACCGCTGTTTTTCCGACGCCCGCTTCTCCAACCACGATGGGATTATTTTTTCGCCTTCGGGCCAGGATGTCTACCATCTGCCGGATCTCCTGATCTCGGCCAAAAACAGGGTCAATTTCTCCGGCCCTGGCCTTTTCTGTGAAGTCATCACAAAAACGGCCGATTGCCGTGGTTTCACCGGGCCGACCTTCCTCGGCCACAGGCCCTTCTGCCACAGACGGTTTTTCCACAGAGCCTTTGACAATGTCCCAGAACTGCGCCTGAAGCGCATCTTTACTGATAGAAGTCAATAGATCTACATATCCGCCGGTGGCAAACTGCGTGGGTTTGTTCAGAACGGCCAACAGGAGTGCACCCGATCGCACACGGTTCTCATCCAGATCAACAGATGACAGCAGCCAGGCTTCCTGAAACAGTTCCATCAGCAAGGGAGAAAAAACCGGCTTGGCAGCATTGCCTGTCCGAAACTCTTCTACAGCCCCCTCAATGGACTTTTGCACCCTGCCCGGATCAAGCTCAAACTGGCGGAATATAAGCGGTAGATCAGATTGGGGCTCATCCAGAAGTTTGGCCAGAAAGTGCTCCACCGTGACTTCATAGTGTGTACGGGAAACACAATAGCCTGCTGCTGCCTCAAGACATCTGGTGCAGTGTGCGTTCAGACGACCCAAAAGCGATTTGATGTCAACTGTGATCATGGTGTTCTCCTGTTTCTACATTAAATATTTAGCGGTTAAATACGATACACGTTTCAAGCCATTTTCTCCTTAAGTCAACAGCATTGAGAAACGGATTGAAAGGAAAATTTCACTCCGGATAAAACGTGGCGCTCACTTCTCCGATCTCCTCACCTGTAAAAACCCAGGTATCCCAGCCGAGCCTTGACCACTCAGGCTGCCCCAGACACACACCCTGCGCCTCTCCTTCGGTCAGGGTCAGCTCCAGGTCATATTCAAGAGGGTCGGTGACATAGAACTTCGTCAGGAAGGTCATCTTTTTGTAATACTCCCCCCCTGGAAGCAATCCTTGAAACTCCCTTTGTTTCAATGGGCCGATCTTGAGTCTGAACTTTCCCATACGATCATCGATCTCTTCTCCAACAAAACTATCCTGCCCCAAATAAGATCCGGAGACACCCATAACCAGCCGCTGATCTTCGGGGATGCGCACCTTGCTCAAAACGCAAGGAACAATTTCCACAGGGATCTCACCCAACGAATCTTGAAGTAACGTTTTCAATCCTGAAGCGGATCGCGGGAACTGTGTCAAAATCCCCAGGTATCGAAGGAGGCCGTATGCGTCCGGCACGTCTTCTCTGAGAGCTTCCTCCCCCAGACCGAAGAGAGAAAAAAGCCGTACCATATGATCGGCG
>Ga0209345_10002284_pt1 | contig 21351 bp, 12 predicted proteins | sample Cruoilmetagenom7_FD_187294 | JGI IMG/M metagenome (GOLD analysis project Ga0209345, IMG submission 187294) | Oil polluted marine microbial communities from Coal Oil Point, Santa Barbara, California, USA - Sample 7 (SPAdes) (version 2) | ecosystem: Environmental > Aquatic > Marine > Oil seeps ... | reverse complement strand
CTGCGTGCGGCAATCGGGGTGGTGCCACAAGACACAGTACTGTTCAACGACACCCTGTACCGGAATCTGGCTTATGGTCGGCCAGAAGCCACTGAAGCTGAGGTGTATCACGCGGCTAAACAGGCACGGCTGGACGATTTCATCCGCAGTCTTCCGGACGGTTACGATACAAAAGTAGGTGAACGGGGCCTGAAGCTCTCCGGCGGCGAAAAACAGCGGGTTGCCATCGCCCGTGTGCTGCTGAAAAACCCGCCGCTGCTGATTCTGGACGAAGCCACATCGTCCCTGGACTCTATTTCCGAGCAGGCTATTCTGAGTGCGCTCAATGAAGTCAGCCGCCAGCGCACCACACTGGTCATTGCCCATCGCTTATCTACCGTGCGCGATGCCGATACTATTCTGGTTATGGACCACGGCCAGATTGTGGAAGGTGGCAGCCACAGTGAACTGCTTGCAAAGAACGGTTACTACGCAAGGTTGTGGCTGCAGCAACAGCACAGTAATGAAGACGAGCAGGATTAACGGAGTACCGACGCCAGTCCTGACGCTCTTACTACTCTCTGGTCCACGCTTTCGCTGAACACGCTGGCGTCACCGGTTATCAGGCTGAACCAGTTCCTGGCGCGGGTGATGCCGGTATAGACCAGTTCCCGTGTGAGAACTGGGCTCAGGCGGTCAGGTAGCACCAGGCAGGTGTGATTGAACTCAGAGCCCTGGGATTTATGCACAGTCATGGCATACACAGTTTCCAGTTGCTGCAGCCGGCTGGGTGATATCCACCGGATAGTTCCGCTGCCATCATTGGCGGGGAAGGCTACACGCAATGCTGTCTGTGGGCTCCTGTCGGCATTCCGGGTATCCGCATGGACCGGCAGGCTGAAGGTAATCCCGACATCGCCATTCATCAGCCCCAGGTTGTAATCGTTGCCGGTAATCAGAACCGGGCGCCCGGCATACCAGCCTTCAGCCCGTGGAATCAGCCGTTGCGCCAGCAAGTGATGGGCAATCAGCTCATTCAGGCCTTCCACACCCCAGGGCCCTCGGCGCAGAGCGCAGAGTACCTGAAAATCACTGAAGGCCAGCAAGACTGATTTCGCCAACTGGTCCCATTGTTCAGTTGTGCTGTTGCTGTTCAGATTGTGATTCTGCATCAGCTTTAAATAGTGGCGGTAACCCACCGGTGGAGGCAGTGGCTGATGATTACCATCTATGCGCCCTTCTCCATTATTACGGAAGGCCTGCGGGCTGCCAGTGACCGCATGGCTGCATATCAGTGCCTGGGTGGTTTCCAGTGAGGGTTTGCTGGTGATGCCGTTGAGCCACACCACATCTTCGAATCCGGCATTACGGGCCTGTTCAAGAATGTTGGCGTTCAGGGTGTTGGTGTTGACTGCCTCGGCAAGCTGGCGGATACCGCTGCCTTCGGCAAAGCGGTAACTCTTGCGCAACATGGCAACAGCCTGATCCATTGGCTGGCCTTCGTTGTCCTGCAAATCTGAGGGTATGTCGGTGCCGGTTATGGTCTGTAGCCATTGCACAGTTGCTGGCTGATAATGCCCGCCTGCTGCGCGCTGGCAAAGTTCGCCCAGCACCGCACCGGCATCTACCGAGGCCAGCTGGTCCTTGTCACCCAGCAGAATCAGCTGGGCGCTGGCGGGCAATGCGTCAAAAACCGAAGCCATAAGGTCCAGATCCACCATGGACGCTTCATCAATCACCAGTATGTCCACCAGCAGAGGATTATCGCGGTTGTGGCGGAATTTTCGGGTATCCGGGCGGCTGCCCAGCAACCGGTGCAGCGTGGTTACCCTGGTGGGAATGTCCGCGAGCGACACCTGCCCTGGGAGTTGCGTCAGAGGCAAACGGCTGACGGCGCCGCCAATGGACTCGTTCAGCCGCGCTGCCGCTTTGCCGGTAGGGGCGGCGAGGCGGATGCGGTATTTGCGGCCGTTTCGTTCTGTGGATTCACCTGCGACGGACTGCAGGGCTGCCAGCAAATTCACCACGGTGGTGGTTTTTCCTGTGCCCGGACCACCGGTAATGACGGCGAAACGGTTGCGGGCCGCCAGGGCACAGGCGAGCTTTTGATAGTCCACAGGAGAGCCGGCAGAATCCTGCGGTTTAAAGAGTGTATCCAGTGCCCGGCTCAGGGTGATGGCGGCCGGGGCATCCGGGTCGGCGAGGGCGGATGGCTGGGCAAGGCGCTGAAGAATGCCGGCGGCAATCTGCTGTTCATAGCGCCAGAAGCGGCGCAGGTAAAGGCGGGTACCATTTACCACCAATGGTGTTGTATGTGAACCATCACTTACCGCTAAAGCCATGCCAAGAGCGGATAGACACTCTTGAGTGGATATTTCGGCAAGGAGTTCGCCCGGTCCGGTCCGGACCCTCTCAGTGTTTTCCGGATCGTTGAAAACAGTGGCTCCTTTCGGATCCTCTGGAGGTAGTGAAAGCGTGCTGTCTGCATCGGCCAGCAGGGTTGCCAGATCCACACACACGTGGCCCCGACCCACCTGATGGGAGGTCAGTGCGGCGAGGAGCAGAACCAGCGGTTGTGGTGCTTCACCCTGCTCTTCCGACAGATCTTGTATCAGCCGTGCAAAGCGCACATCCAATGGCCGAATCCAGCCAGCTTGCTGCCAGCTATCCAGAAGTTCCAGCATGGATTCCGTCTGACTCAGGGCAAGACTGGCATTGCCCCGAGTGTTATCGCTGCCCTGGCTGGTTGAAACGGGCGCAGTCGTGTCCGGATCACAGGCTGGTTCCAGATCAAAGGCAAACTGGTTGTCGGTGTTCCGTGTTTTGCTCATGCTGCCTCCTCCCCGGGGGCTGCCTTGCCGTCAAACATCGCATCCAATTGTTCAATAAGTACCCTGGGCGGTTTGTCGGTAAAGGCTCCGGCGCCGGGCGCGTTGATGCCCCGTAAAAACATATAGACGGCGCCACCCAGGTGTCGGTCGTAGTCGTAATCCGGCAGTCGTGCTTTCAGTAATCGGTGCAGGGCGAGTAAATAGAGCACGTATTGCAGGTCATAGCGCTTCTCCAGAATGGCCTCGCCCATGGCCTGATCTGTGTAAGCGCTGTCTTCGTCGCCGAGATAATTGGATTTATAGTCCAGCACGTAATATTGGCCGTTGTGTTCAAATACCAGATCGATGAAGCCTTTCAGCATACCGTTGAAACGCCCGTCATCCACCCGCGGTCGGTCGGCGCCGTTGAGGGTGTGTTGGGTAACCAGCTTGTCCATGGCGCGGGTGCTGACGTTGCGGCTTTCAAACCAGAATTCCAGCTCCGGGCGCAATGTGCCAAGGCTGGTGAGGCTGATGTTTTCATCGCTGCGGCGGTTCAACGGCAGCGGCTGGCGGATCAGCGTCAGCATCCAGTGTTCCAGAGTGTCCACCCAGTCACTCCAGCCCCGTGTGCTGCAGCGGCGGATAAGCTGTTCACGTAGTTGGGCGGGGTTATCCACAATGCTCTGGAGGCCTTGCTGTACACACCATTCCAGCAGGTCGTGCAAAAAGGTTCCCGGGCCAGCACCCTTTGGAAAATTATGCAGGCTGTGGCTGAGCGGTCTGGTTGCGTCTTCGTCCTCCGGATTGTGGGCGCCCTCTTCCAGCAGGTTCTGGGTTTCTGCGTCTTCGACTTCGCCGGTGAAGACAATGCCGGTGCCGGAGAGTCCGCTGTATTCCAGAGAGGAGTAGCTGGCAATCCACCAGTCTTCCCTTGCCTCTCGGGTCGAGACCCGTGCCGGCCCCAGAGCTGCCGGTGTTTCTTCTGCGTATCGCAGATCGGTAGCGTCTGGCAGCGGACAGGCACACAGCTCCGGATAGCCATTGACCAGAAGGTTCAGCGCCTCACTTAACGGGCACTGTGCTGCAGGTTCGCCCCCCAGAAGATACCCCAGGCCGCTCAGATGCCAATTTTCAATATCGGCAACGCCTACCCAGGTAGCAAACCGGGCGCGGGTCAGGGCTACGTAGAGTTTGCGGATATCTTCGCCCAGCCGTTCCCGGTCTGCCCGGGCGACGTCTTCTGGTGTGGGGTCGAACACTGTGATCAGTTGTGAGTTGTCGTCGTGATAACGCACGAACGACTGTTTTTCACTCTGGGCGCGGAAGGCGGTGCCAAAGGGCAGAAACACCAGGGGATATTCCAGGCCTTTGGATTTATGCACAGTGATGACTTTGACCAGTCCGGCATCGCTTTCCAGGCGCAGGGTACGGTGTTCGTCCTCTTCGTCTGCCGCCCGCAGAATCTGGGTGTAATGGTGCACCAGCGCGTGTTCGCCATCCAGTTGCAGGCTGTCCTGCTGCAGTAATTCTGCAATATGCAGAATGTCGGTGAGCCGGCGCTCGCCGTCGGGGCGCTGCAGTAACTGTCCGGGCACTTCGAAGTCCATCAGAAAGCTGCGCAGCATGGGCAGCACGCCCCGGTTCTGCCACTGCTGCTGATACCCCATAAAGCGTTCAATCTCGCGCTCCAGCGCCATTTCGTCGGTCAGCAGCTGGTCCAGATAGCTCCAGGGCAAACCGAGTGTGGGTGTGGCCAGAGCAGCACGGGCATAGGCCAGCTGCCGGGGTTCAGCAAAGGCTTTTAGCCAGCACAGTACTTCCTTGGCTTCTTGGGAAGTAAGCACAGAGTCCCGGTCCGACAGGTACACGCTTTTGATTCGCCTTTGGCCCAGAGCGTCCCGCACTGCTGCTGCCTCGTTACGGTTGTTCACCAGAATGGCAATATCTTTGGGCTCGACTGGCTCCAGATCCTCTTCAGTGCCGTCCAGAGCAAAGCCCGCCTGCCCTTGCTGGCCAAGGGTCAGCAGGCGCGCGATTTCGCTGGCGCAGGCTTCGGCCACGTCCGTCGTTGCCGTGCCTTTGGCCAGGCTTTTAAGCTTGCCGTTTTTGTCTTCCTGATCACTTTCCAGTGACCACAGGGTGAGGCTGGGCTGTGCCTCGCCATTTACCGACCACAGGCGTTTGGTGCCGTTGGCTTCCACGCCCTGGAATGGCAGGGGAGAGGTGTCGCCCTTGCCGAACAGAAAGGCGCCCTCCGGGCTGTTCAGGTCGCCATGTTCAAACACCCGGTTGACCGCGGTCACCATGGATTTCGATGATCGAAAGTTGCGGCCCAGGGTCCAGGTGCGATCGCGGGCGCCGGTGCGGGCATCCAGGTAGGTATAGATATCGGCACCGCGGAAGCCGTAAATGGCCTGTTTGGGGTCGCCGATCATCAGCAGGCAGGTATCCGGATGGTTATCGGCAACCCGGTAAATGCGGTTGAAGATGCGGTACTGCACCGGGTCCGTATCCTGAAATTCGTCAATCAGAGCCACCGGGAACTGCCGGCGGATGGTCGCGGCCAGCTGCTCGCCACGGGGGCCATGAAGGGCATCATCCAGCCGGGTAAGCAGGTCGTCGAAACCCATTTCCGAGCGTTTCTGTTTTTCCGATTCCAGCCGCGTTGCAATCCAGTGAGTGGCGTGCCGGAGAATATCCGCCTCAGCGCTGGGCAGGTTCTCTGCGAAGGCGATCAGCTCTTCGATGGCCTCAAAGGCGGGATGATGGGGTACGTCGCCCTCGCCTTTCAGCTTGCTGGCCAGTATGTCCGGTGTCTGGTTCTGGAAGCCTGCTTTTTCAAGCCCTCCAGGGCAGAGTTCATCGGATGCGGCCCAGTCCAGCAGCGTGTCCCAGGCCGCGATCATTGGTTTCATGCTGCCGCCGTGCAGGCGCTTGCTCTTGTTGAGGGCCATCAGCATGTCGGTTACTTCGGGTTTCCAGTCTGCCCATGGGAGGGCTTTCAGTACGTGCGCCTGTTCCATGCGCTTTTGCACAGTGGCTTCGATGGCCTGTTTTACGTCACCGGTGGTCTCGCCCAGAGTATCAGCATCGCCAAGCAGGTTGTGTACGGAGGCGCGCAGGTTGTCCGGAGTTTTCCAGTGGCTCAGCACTTCGTCCATCAGCACCGGCGACAGGGGATAGATAAACGTGCGCCAGTAATCCCGGGCCACTTCATCCAGCAGTTCACTCTGATCTGTCTCCAGCGTCAGCCGGAACAGGCTACCACTGTCGAAAGCATGCTCGGTGAGCATGCGATTACACCAGCCATGGATGGTGGATACGGCGGCTTCGTCCATCCACTCGGCGGCCAGAAGGAGTTTTTTTCGGCAGTCGGGCCAGGAGGCCGGGTCCGGGTAGCTTTGGTCCCTGAGCTGGTGAATCAGCGCTGTTTCCGGCGTGGGCTGAATGCTCTCCCCGTTACTGGAAAACACCTCGGCGGCCTGGGTCAGCCGGGTGCGGATGCGGTCCCGCAGTTCCTTGGTGGCGGCGTCGGTAAAGGTGACCACCAGCAGGTTCGGCGGCAGCATACCCGCAGCCAGAGCACTGCCTTCCGCTTGGCCGTGGCCCAGCACCAGACGGACATACAGAATCGCGATGGTGAAGGTCTTGCCGGTACCGGCACTGGCCTCAATCAGGCTGCTGCCGTTCAGGGGCAGGGCCAGCGGATCAAGGTTCGGATTCAGATTGTTCACAGTGCTCATAGCTTGCCCTCGATCTGGCCGGCGGCTGACTTGTCCTGTTCGGCCTCCCACAAAGGCACGTAAAGTGTGTGCAGCAGTGCCTCGAATTCACCGCTTTGCATCAGGGCTTCCGGGCTGTCGAAGGCGCCGCGCAAATAGCCGGTGTCCCGTTCCAGAGCCGTGGTGTATGCCTGCTGCGCGTCGCTGATGGCGCGCTCATGGTCGCCGAGGAACTTTTTGCTTTGATAGAAGCTGTAAATCCAGGCAAAACCGGCTTCCACATGCAGCGGCAGGGCCCGGGTGCTGGCTTCTATCCAGTGCGCCAGTATGGCATCGAGATGTCTGGTGGCCGTTTCCTGGGGCAGAGGCGCGAAGCGAACATTGCGGCCTTCTTCCTTGCCCAGAATCAGGGTTTCAAAAGGATGCTCCGTCAGTTGCCCGGCCAGATGAATCACCCAGTCCCGCATCAGGTTGGCGTAGCGCAGTTTCTTGTTGTTACCGCTGCCGCTGAGCAGGCTGGAACCGGCGATCACCAGCCGGCAGGTTTTGCCTTCGTGGTTGCGGCGCAGGTGATCTATCAGGTCCAGTACCTCCACGGAGCCGGTCGTGTCGGCAAAGCGGTATTCAAACGGCAGGGGTTCGCCGACCGCTTCAGGCCATTCGGCCAGCGCGCTCTGATAACGCTGGAACAGATCTGGCAGACGACCGGACAGCTCATTGCGCAGCCGGTGTTCGGTCACGCCCATACCCAGGTCACCACGCCGTGCCATACGGTCCAGTGTACTTTGCAGGCGCTCGTGCAGATCTTCTTCATCACTGGCTTTCACCAGGCCCTGTTCAATCAGTTCAGTATCCAGGCGCCAGCGATCAAGACCATTCAGATCAAAGTTTTCGTTATCTGTATCCTCATCTTCTACATCCTCAAAGCGCACTTGCAGGCGGCGCTGGTAGAAGGTATCCACCGGCTTTTTCAGGAAGCCCGCCAGGTCGTTCAGGGTGACGGGCTCTTCGGGCTGCTGGTACGGCAGGGCTGTTTGTTGCGTTCCCTGCTGCCCTTCCTTCTCCGCACTCTCGTCTTTATGAGCGCTACGCCATTCGTGTTCGTAGGTGAACAGGCTGCGAGCGTGTTGAGCCTGAGGAAAATAGTCACGGCTGAACGGTTGCAGTGGATGGCAGGTAGTGAGGGCTGCAGTTACCGCTATGCCTGGCTCAGCGTCTACCTGCCAGAGGCTGTCCAGATGATCTTGCAACTGGCCCACCAGAACGGAGGGTGGTCGTGGTGAATCATCGCGGATGCTGCGCCCTACCCAGCTGATGTAAAGCTGTTCCCGGGCGGAGAGCATGGCTTCAAGGAACAGGTAGCGGTCGTCTTCACGGCGGGAGCGGTCGCCCGGGCGGTAATCCTGAGCCATCAGATCAAAATCCACCGGTGGCCGTGAGCGCGGGTAGTCGCCGTCGTTCATGCCCAGCAGGCACACCATGCGGAAGGGAATCGCACGCATGGGCATCAGGGTGGCGAAGTTTACCTTGCCGGCCAGAAAGCGCTGGTTCAGTCCGCCTTCGTCGAGGCCTTCCAGCAACACATCTTTCACGATATTCAGGGGCAGAGTTTGCTGATCCAGCCCTGCGGCAAGAGTGTCATCCAGCCACTGTTCCAGCTGCCTGCGGAAGCGGTTCAGCAGCAACAGGTCATGCCCCTCCACCTTGTGGAAAAACTGCTCCAGCATGGCAGAGAAGAGTGCTTCCCATTGTTGAGGGGCGCGGCTCGCCTGTAGCTCTTGCCACAGGGTTTCCAGGCGAAACACAAACTCACCAAGGCGCCCTGCCAGGCTGGCTTGCAGGCCACCGATTTCCCCGTAGGGTTGAACGCCCGCCCAGGGCTCGTCGTCGCCCATGCCGTAGCCGAGCAGCATGGAACGCAGGCCTGATTGCCAGGTATTGCGTTCGAGGTTAGCGGGTAGCTCCAGGCTTTCCCGGTGGGCACCGTGCAACCCCCAGCGGATGTTGGCGCCTTCAACCCAGCGCCGGGCCAGAGGGATTTCCTCCTCGGTAATCTCGAACCGGTCACGAATGCCGGGTACTTCCAGCAGACTGATGATTTCACTCACCCCGAAGCGGCTGCGGGGTAACGACATGAGTGTCTCCAGGGCAATCAGTACTGGCTCGTGATTGCGCTGACCCTGGTCGGAAATGGTAAAGGGAATATGGCGTTTCTGCCCTGCAGGGTAGCGCCCGAATACCGCCTGGATATGGGGTGCGTAAACGTTGATATCCGGTACCATTACCATCACATCCCGGGGCCTTAGAGAGGCGTCTGCGTTAAACGCTGCCAGCAGCTGATCGTGCAGAATCTCCACCTCCCGCTGGGGGCTGTGGGCATCATGAAAGACGACGGAATGATCCCCGTGAAGATTCAGCTCACGCTGTTCATCGCGGATTTCCTGTAGCGGGGTCAGGTTGTAAATGTCGTTCTGCAGCTGATGCAGCAAACACGTGGCCTGCCCTGTGCCATGCTCCGAGAAAATATCGATTTTCTGATCCGGCGTCTGGAAACTGCTGCGGTACTCATCCGGATTGTCGAATTCATCCAGCAGGCGAATGTAATCCCGGCCCTGTTTGCCCCAGGCTGCCAGCAATGGATTCGCATGCTGGTGCAGCTGGTCGGCATCCTCGATCTTTGAGAGGGTTGGATGACTGGCACCGCGCTTGCGCTCTGCTTTTAACAGCTCGCGGTCACTAACGATGTCCGCCCAGTAAAACTGCGAAGGGTTGTGAACGCAGAGCACCACCTGGCTGAAACGGCTGAGCACGTATAGCGCTTCCAGTGCTTGCTTTGGCAGCGAGGATACCCCGAAGACCACAATACGCCTGGGCAGGCGGCCTGGGTGCGCGGGTGCGGATATGCGCTGGCCTTCAGTCATAAACCGGGTATGAATCTGCGACCGGCTGGTGTGAGCTTCCGCGCCTGTGTCTTCCACCAGTTCGCGCCAAAGCCTCGGCTGCCAGCGGGTCTCTTCCTCAATTGGCTTTTCTTCACCACGGGCAGTGATTACCACATCCCGTCCCTGTTCCCAGGCTGCCAGCCAGTCGGCGCGGAATACCTGATACTGGTCAAACAGATCCGCTACTTTCTCAGCTAACTGGAACGCCCGCAGATCCGTATCGCTGCCTTCCAGAAAACGCGCCAGCGGATTGAACACTTCACCGGTATGAACAAGTTCCGGCAGCAGCCGGTAAAGCCGCCACACCAGCCGGCGTTTATCGAAAGGAGACTGTTCAGGCACTTCTCCATCCGGTAATACGGCCCGGTAGGCTTGCCAGATAAATCGCGCCGGGAACAGAAAATCCATACCGGCGGCAATGCCCAGCCCGCCTTCACTGCCATCGTCTGAAGGCATTTCTGCCAGAGCCAGTTTCAGCCATTGGGCTATACCGTTGCTCTGCACCAGAAAGGTCTCGCTCTGCAGCGGCGGCAGAGGGTTCTGCTGGCAGATAAACACCACTGCCCGGCGCAGGTCTTCCAGATGGTTTGCATGAACGGCGTAAAAGCCGGGTGTAATGGCGGAGTGCTCGGGCATGGGAGTCCTTAACGGGTACCTGCGCTTGTTTCGTGAAGAGACAGGTTACCTTATGCAACTCCGGATTCGGAGTCGTATTGATGAATGTTACGGGGAGGGTAGCCAAAGAAAGGCGGGACCGCTTCGAATGCTGCAGGCCGGTTCCCTGAATAAACGGCTGTTGTTAAAAGGGGGTCAAACGGTTTCGCGCAGCAGGCGTAGCAACAACTGGCGTACACACTCTTTGGATGATGCGTCTACACAGGAAAAATCCTGAACATAGAGTTCACTGCGGGCCAGCAACCGGCATAGGCAATCTGCATCCAGGGTGATTGAGACCTGCTGCGCTTTGGAGTGCCCCTGACTGACCGAAGACTTTTCGGCTCCTCTGCATGGGATGGGTTGCGAGCGCCCATTGTTGGGCTGCGTGAATGGCATTCCCATACCTCCTCCTTGTTTTGGCTCTTTAAATGATAATAGTTCTCATTTGATGAGCTTGCAAGTATGAGAGTGTAAGGGCAGGGTTTTCAAAGTTCTTTACCCATGATTACGACAGTCAGGGCGGCACAGCACTCCATAAACGAACGTCGTCGCTTAATGGAGTGTTGTGGCTGATCACCTAACCAGGCGATAGGAACGTGCCGTTCGGCCGACAATCACTGCACCTGATGGATCAACGTCAAAAGCCGTATGCCTGCAAAATGGCTTCCTTTTCGCCGGACTCTACCAGCTTTCGGTAGCCTTCCTCGAGAGCCTGAATGATTTTCGGGTCTGTTTCATTGTTAATCGCCAGGAACATAGGCGTTTCACGGAAGACCAATACCTGTTTTAGATTGGTTACGTCTGCGGCATCGGCCGCCAGATACGGCCCTGCGAGACCGTCTGCCACCCACAAGCTGATCTGGTCCTCTACAAGACGGCGGGCATTCAAGCCGTTTTTGCTGATGGGTAATACGTTGAAACCTTCATCAGCGAGATAGTTTGTCATCACGTCGCCGTTGTAGCCCCCGATTCGATACTGGCGGGCCTGTTCCAGATTATTAAGTTTGATAGATGATCCGGGCTTGGCGAACAGAGTCCACTTGATAGAGGCCAGAGGCCCTACCCAATGAAAGGACGGCTCTCGGTCGGGAGTTTTGGATACGCAATAAATAGCATGGTTGGGGTGTTGCCCTGCCCTGTTCAGGCCATAACTGAGGTCCCTTAACTTTATGCTGAACTCCAGGCTGGTATTGGCCATAAGAGCTTTTAATATGTCTGTACACAGTCCGCTAATCTCTTCGGTTGAGTGAGCAAACGGCTGACCGTTGGAAGTCATATTGTAAGGGGGGTATTGTTCTGTGTAGATCCGCAGTTCTTCAGTGGCCGTGGCATAACTGGCCGCTAGCAGGAGGCCAAGTAGTAACCCGATTCTTTTTTTCATGAGTCCGTTCCATCTATCTGGTTAAGGTTATTTGAGAATGCGGTAGGGTAGCAATCGGACATCAGGCAGGCAGTTCGTAGAAACCGGCAGGAAAAATACTTTAATTCAATATCAAGGTTAGCTTTTGTATTTATGAGCATAGGCTCCCGGCCCTCAGCAGCACCTCTTGAAAACCCTCTGTACTACCTGAAAAACATGGAAACGGTAGTGGCCTGGGTGGCCACTCATCACGTGGATCTGCTGCTGGAGCCGGAGCGCGCCTGCCTGCGGGATTTCTTTGAGCTGCCTCGCCCTTCACGGGCGCTGCTGACCCGCATGGTGATGCGCAGTGGCGACCTGTTCCGCGCTGACAAGCTGAATTACCCGGAGCTGGGAAGCCCGGAAGCTGAAGCAATGGATAAGCTGGTTAGCGGTGGCTGGCTGGATACAGATCCGCTGCTGACGCTGGACGAACTTTTTCGTCTGTTCACTCTGGCGGAACTTCGCCCGGCTTTTGCGCCGGTTCTGGCACAGGCAGGGCATGTCAAAAATCTGCCGAAGGCTCGTATGCGAGAGGTTTTGCAGGACAGCTGCGATGGAGCTCTTACACTGACGGGTTGGTTTGGTCACGGCATTGCGCCTGTTGTGAGGGTCAGGCACATGATGCTGTTCGACCGCATCCGCCTGATGTTTTTCGGCAATCTGCGCCAGAGCTGGTCTGATTTTGTATTGGTGGAGCTGGGTCATCACCGTTATGAGCCGGTGGAGTTTACCCCGGAAGCACTAGCCTTCTCGCATCGCAGCGAGGTGGATACCTACCTGGCGATGCAGCACTGCCGCGAGAACCTGGATGCCGGAATGCCAGCGACAGAGGTTTGGGCTGAGGTTCCGCCTGCTTCGGATAACCCCTGGCTTGCCAGTCGCCGTGATCGTCTGCTGCTGGAGCTGGGCCGACAGGCTGAACGTCAGGGAGAGCCTGAGCTTGCTTTGCAGACCTTGGCAGCCAGTGGCCATCGGGAGGCCCGGCTAAAACAGCTGCGGCTGCTGGAGCGGATGAAGCGTTTTGACGAAGCCTGGGCCATTGCCGCTGAATGGCAGAACGACGAGCTGAGCGACGCTGAATTTCAGGGGCTGGCACGTATACTCAAGCGGCTGGCTGTAAAAGTAGGCGAGCCGGCACCATCGGCACCTCAGGTTCCCGAGATTCGTGAATTCACACTGACTTTGCCGCAAACCGCAGGCTCTGTAGAGGCGGTAGTCCGGGACCACCTGTCCACACCTGAAGCCTCGGTATTCTATGTGGAAAACACCCTGATCAACGGTCTGTTCGGTTTGCTGTGCTGGCACACTATTTTCAAAGCCATACCCGGAGCCTTCTTTCACCCGTTCCATACCGGGCCGGCGGATCTGGTGCGGGAGGATTTTGTCAGCCGCCGGCAAGCCGGGTTCGATGAGTGTTTTGCAGCGCTTGAGAATGGCGAATACAGGGAGAAGATTCTGGCTACCTACGCTGCCAAACAGGGCATCTCCAACCCGTTTGTGACCTGGCAGGTGTTGAACGAGGAGTTGCTGGGCCGGGCACTGGATTGCATTCCCGCAACAGACCTGCAGGTTCTTTTTGAACGACTTTTGCTGAATATCCGCGAACATCGCAGTGGTTTCCCTGATCTTGTGCGCTTTTATCCGGAGAACCCGGAGGATAAGCCCCGTTATGAAATGATCGAGGTGAAAGGCCCGGGCGACCGGTTGCAGGATCACCAGATCCGCTGGCTGCACTTCTTTGCTCGCCAGGGTATCGCTGCCAGCGTGTGCTATCTGCGTTGGCAGGATAGCGGAGCGACACTGTGAGGGTTGCGGTCAGAACCCTCTGCGAGTTCGCCGCTCGCGAAGGCGACCTGGACTTTCGTTATACCCCGGCGCCCAGCGCCGAAGAGGGCATTGCGGGGCATCAGGCTATTCAGGGCAAGCGTGGATACGGTTATAAAAGCGAATATTCACTTACCGGTGAATGCCTTGGTTTAGAGCTTTATGGCCGGGCAGACGTTTATAACCCGCATTCCGGGCTGCTGGAAGAGATCAAAACCCACCGTGGGGATTTATCCCGTATCCGGCCCCACCAGCGGGCTTTACACCGTGCCCAGTTGCGGGCCTATGGTGCCCTGCTCTGTCGTCAGGAAAAGCGCAAAAAACTGAAGCTGGCCCTGGTCTATTTTGATATTGGCAAGAACCGTGAAACGCCGGTCACTGAAACCGCTACGGGCGATGAGCTTTGGCAGGAACTGGAAGCCTTGTGCGACCGCTACCGGCTCTGGGCGGAACAGGAAGCCCATCACCGGGAACAGCGGGATATTCGCCTTTCCGGCCTGCGCTTTCCCTTTGCGGACTTTCGCCCCAGCCAGCGTCAGCTTGCGGAAACCGTTTATAAGAATGCGGTTAAAGGCGGTACCCTGCTGCTGGAAGCGCCCACGGGTCTGGGCAAAACCCTGGGGACTCTGTTCCCGGCCCTTATGGCCATGCCGTCTGCGCAGCATGACCGGCTGAATTACCTCACCTGCCGCAACACCGCACGGCAACTGGCCGTGGATGCCGTCGAGCGCCTTCGGGCTGCGCAGGATACGCCTCAGATCTGGCCCTTGCGTACCCTGGAGCTGGTGGCCAAGGCCGATGCCTGTGAACACCCGGATAAAGCCTGCCACGGGGATTCCTGCCCGCTGGCCAAAGGGTTTTTCGACCGCTTGCCGGACGCCCGCGCTGAAGCGGTTCAGGCCGGCGTGACGCTGACTCAGGAGGTATTGGCGAAGATTGCCAGCGGCCATAATATCTGTCCCTACTTTCTGGCTCAGGAAATGGCGCGCTGGTGTGATCTGGTGATTGGCGATGTAAACCGGATGTTTGATCAGTCCGCCCTGCTCCACGGCCTGACCCGGCAGAACAACTGGAAAACTGCCATTCTGGTGGATGAAGCCCACAACCTTGTGGATCGCGGCCGGGGCATGTACTCGGTGCAGCTGGATCAGCAGCGGTTACTGAAGGTACGTAAAACAGCACCCAAGGCTCTGAAGCCCCACCTGGACCGAACGGCACGGGCTTGGCAGGGTATTGTGCGTGATCACTCAGCCGTAAGTTCTGCTCCGGTGTTTCTCGATAACCTGCCGCCGGCCCTCACCGGCAGCCTGCAAGGGCTGGTATCCGGCCTTACGGACTATCTGGCGGATAACCCGCCGGATCTGGCCCTGCAGGAACTGTTGTTTGAGTCTGTGTCTTTCATGAAACTGGCGGATACCTTCGGCGATCATTCCCTGTGCGAATTCCGCCGCGAAGGCCGGGGCCGTGCCGGTCTGGCCATTCAGAATCTGGTGCCGGCGGATTTTTTGCGCGACCGCTTTCAGGCCGCAGCCTCGGTGTTATTGTTTTCGGCCACCCTGAGCCCCGGCGTGTACTACCGGGATTTGTTGGGCCTGCCACAAGAGACCCGGTTTACCTCATTGCCCAGCCCCTTCAGCGCTGACCAGCTAAGGGTAAAGTTCACGCCGGAAATCAGTACACGCCAGGTACACCGGGAGGCGTCGGTAGCGCCCATCGCCACACTGATTGCGGAGCAATATAAGACGCGCCCGGGGCACTATCTGGCCTTCTTCAGCAGCTTCAAATACCTGAACGAAGTGAGTGAAGCATTGGGGAAAAGCGCTCCCGATGTGCCCCAGCGCTCTCAGCATTCAGGAATGAGCCCACAACAGCGCCGGGAGTTTCTGGCGGGGTTCCGCGAAGAGAGCGGCAGCGTGGCCTTTGCCGTTTTGGGGGGCGTATTCAGTGAGGGCATTGATCTGCCAGGGGATCAGTTGATTGGCGCATTTGTTGCAACGTTGGGCTTACCGCCTTTTGATGCCTGGCATGAAATTCTGAAACACCGGCTGCAGCAGCGTTTTGGTGCTGGTTATGAGTACACCTATCTGATTCCGGGCCTGCAGAAGGTGGCTCAGGCTGCGGGAAGGGTGATTCGCACACCGGAGGATCAGGGGGTGATCTGGCTGATAGACGACCGTTTTTTACAGCCGCAGATTCGGGGGTTGTTACCTGGGTGGTGGTTCAGGACTGAGACCGCAGGTTAAAGCGGCCTCAGTATATGGCAAGGCTTAATCAGCCGAAGTGATAAAACGCCACTTTGTTGCCATCCGGGTCTTTCACGTAGGCACCATAGAACTTGTCTGGAATACGCTGCCCGGGTTCTCCGTCACAGGTCGCCCCCAGCTCGATGGCTTTCTTGTGGTGTGCATCAACTGCTTCTTTCGAGCCCGGCCAGAACGCCAGCATATTGCCGTTGCCTGGATGGTTCGGCTCACCGTCGAAGGGTGTGCAAACCGCCAGCATTGGCCCTTTCATGCTTTCGCCAATAAACGCAATGCGGCCCATGTCCAGCAGCAGCTTTCCGCCCATGTCGCCCAGAAGTTCGGTATAGAACTTCTTCGCTTTTTCCATATCGCTGACACCGATGGTGACGTATCCGATCATGCTATGTTCTCCTGATTCGCGCTCTGTATATGTGCGCCTGGTTTCAAGCCATTAACCTGCTTTCCCATCGAAAATCAGCTGCCCAGCGCAGCGCTTCCGGGAGTGGCAGTGGTTTGCTGTAGAAAAAACCCTGGCCTATATCGCAGCCAAGCTCAATGAGTTTTCGCTCAACGTCTGCACAATCAATACCTTCGGCTACCAACCGCCGCTTGAAACTCTTCGACAGGCTGATGATAGCGCTGACAATCATACTGTCATCTGCATCATCCAGCATATCCATTACGAATGATCGGTCAATCTTGATTTCCTGAGTGGGTAGCCGGCGAAAGTAATCCAGTGACGAATAACCCGTTCCAAAGTCATCCAGGGAAATGTCCACTCCCAGCTCACGACAGGCCTTGAGGTTTTCCATAACGGTTTCGGTGTCGTCCATTACGGTGGTTTCAAGGATTTCCAGAATGAGGCGTGCGCGCAGTTCCCGGGGGCAGCCCTCCAGTGCGCTTGATATATCTTCCCGGAACTCTTCGCTCAGAAAGTGGCATGGGCTCAGATTGATGCTCAGGGTATAGGGCAGATCTTGCTCAGCAAACTCCAGCAGACGCTTTACCGCGTCCCGGATAACAAAATTTCCCAGGGTGCGCGCATACTCAGTGTATTCGATGTGCTCCAGGAAAAATTTCGGTGCCAGAAGGCCTTCTTTCGGGTGATTCCAGCGGATAAGTGCTTCAAAGCCATTCACTGAGTGGTTGTGAAAGCAGATTTTCGGCTGATAGTACAATTCCATCTGCTGATGGCGCAGTGCGCTGTCGATCTGTTCCAGCACCCGGGTTCGCTCTTTACGGGATGAATTTGACTGCAGATCGAATAGTTTGAAACAGTTTTTGCCGGTTTCTTTTGCTGCGTACATGGCCTGATCTGCATGACGAAGCAGCAGATCGGAATCTGCGTCATCTTCAGGGTATACGGTAACGCCCATGCTGCCGGAAATATGGAACATGTGGTGCCGGAAGTTGATGGGCTGCCGTATCGCCTCCAGGAGGCGGGCATAAATCCGTTCATCGTCGACATCGCGGAGAATAGCCACAAACTCATCACCGCCGAGGCGGGCAACGATATCATGGCTGCGTACGGTGGCCTGGAGTTTGGTTGCCACCGACCTGAGCACTGCATCACCCACTGTGTGGCCATATTCATCGTTGATGTTTTTGAAGCCGTCCAGATCAATCAGGCACACAGATACCAGGCCGTTTCTCTCTCTGGCTTCATACAATTCCTGTTCGAACAGTTGGGTCAGCCGGCGGCGGTTGGGCAGGCCGGTCAGGGCATCGTAATTTGCGGCCAGCTCCAGATCTTTTTTGTGGGCACTTTTTTCTTCGTACAGGCGCTTGCGCTCGATCAGGTTGGCGAGTGTCTGTGACAACGGGGCCAGCTCGTCTGCAAGTTTCTGAGTATAACCTTCGGTCCGGTTCGCAAGGCCTATCAGCCCTAAATGCGTGTTTCCGGAAAAAACAGGAATACCAAGATAGGTGTTGATGGGCGGGTGCCCCGGAGGCAGGCCTCCACGGCGGGTGTCAGTGGCCAGGTGGTTGGAGATAATCGTCTCACCGGTCACCATGGGCTGACCAAGGATGTTGTCCAGGCGGTCGAAGATCATCCCTCGGCGCTCCACATCCTGATACAGCGCCTGGGTTTCGGGGTTCCAGGCTATGTTGGTGATGGCGCGGACTTTCAGGTAGGGAGTGCCGTTGTTCTCGTGCATAACCTCACCGATAAAACCGAACTGGCTCCCCGTAAGGTCGAGCAGATCGCCGAGCATCTGCTGAAATGCCGCACGCTCATTATCACTTGTGAGGAAAACGCTCTGAGCATGATGGATAGCCCTGTTGAGATGCGAAACCGGCACATACTCACTTTTGTCCGATTCAATATACGAACGCTCCAGTTCCTCTTCCACCATGGTGGCCAGTGTACGGAGCACTTCCAGGTTGCGCTCGGTGAACTGCCGTGGTTTGTCGTCGATGATACACAGGGTGCCGATTTTGAATCCGGAGGGTTCGCGCACGGGCATGCCAGCGTAAAAACGAATATGGGGGTTTCCCAGTACCAGAGGGTTGTTGCGAAAACGCGGATCCTGAGTAGCGTCTGCCACAACAAAAACCTGATCCTGCCGCATGGCATAGTCACAGAAGGCTATGGCGCGGGGTGTTTCGGCAACATCAAGCCCCTGACGGGACTTGAACCACTGGCGCTTATCGTCCAGCAGGCTGAGCAAGGCTATTTCGACCTGATAGTGCTGGCGGGCTATGCGTGTAAGGCGGTCGAAACGCTCTTCAGGAGATGTGTCGAGAATTTCCAGCCGGTCCAGTGCTGCAAGCCGCCTTAGTTCAGTTTCATTATTATTCATTCGTTGTTCCTGATGAGGCCAGCGAATGAAATATTAGCAGATCATGACAGGTTATATTTGACATTTGGTAAACCGGGCGATCATGAATGAGCCCGTAGCCGAAATGTACGGGCTCCCGCTGTCAGACCGGGCGACGGGCAGGTTTTGCCAGCCACTCATGGCCTTTAAGCATAACATACCAGTACAGGGCCGGTAGCTGCTTGGCTTTCAGAAACCAGGCAGCTCGCGTGGCTTTTGTGCCGTCGTTTACCCAGGCGGGGAAAGTGGGTTGCAAGACACCACCGTAACCGAACTCTGCCAGAACGATACGCCCGTTTTCCACGGTCAATGGGCAGGAGCCGTAACCAAGATAGGCGGCGGTCATCGGTTGATTGCGCAAGTGGGCTATCACGTTTTCAGCAACCACAGGAGCCTGTTTGCGCACAGCGGCAGCTGTTTTTGCATTGCCTGTTCCGCTCACATCTCCAAGGCCAAAGATGTTGCTATGGCGTTTATGGCGGAGTGTGTCATCTTCCAGATCCAGCCAGCCATCTTCATTGGCAAGTCGGGACTGCCTGATAAACTCCGGAGCACGCTGGGGCGGCACGGCGTGCAGCATGTCAAAGCCGATTTCGCGGTCTTCGGTATTGCCGTCGGTGTCCGTGCGGCGGAACGTGGCCTTGCGGGAGGGGCCGTTCACAGAGACCAGGGTGCTTTGGTAGTTGAGCCCTACGCCATACTTTTCAATATAGCTTTGCAGCGCCGGAACATAGTCCGGTACTCCGAAGAGCACGGCCCCGGCATTGTGGAACTGGATGTCGATGTTTTGCAGAACCCCGGTCCGGAGCCAGTGATCTGCTGACAGATACAAGGCTTTCTGAGGCGCGCCGGCACACTTTATCGGCATCGGAGGCTGGCTGAACAGGGCACGGCCGTTTTTAAGATTCTGCACTGTCTTCCAGGTGTAACTCGCCATACCTTCCTGATAGTTGGAGGTAACACCATTTGAGCCCAGAGCTTGCTTCAGGCCATCGATACCGCCCCAGTTCAGCTCCAGCCCGGGGGCCAGGATCAGCACCAGATACTGGATGATGGAGCCATCTGCCAGAGTGACCTGGTTGTGTTCCTCATCAACAGAAGATACCGGTTTTTTATACCAGGAGGCGAACCCGGGTATGACCGAAGCCATGGGTTTTGAGGTTGTTTCCGGCTTGAATACGCCGCCACCCACCATTGTCCAGCCAGGCTGATAGTGGTGTTTTTGTGCCGGCTCAATAATCGCAATATCAAGGGTACGGTCTCTCTTATGCAGACTGGCGGCAACAGAAATACCAGCGGCGCCACCTCCTACAATAACCACAGCGTGTTGTTTGATTTTGTCCTGATCTGCCGTGCTGGTGCTCATACCTCAAACCTCTTGTCATTATTTGGACGTGCAGTCTTCTCTTGAGATACGTCAAATCTTACCAAACAATAAGTTCTATAGTTATATTAAATGGGAATATAAAAGCTGCCACCTCTTCGGGGATCAGTATGACCAGCTTTTTGCCGGTCAGGATGATCATGAAGGTGACTTTGTCACTGAATCACCTGAGCAGACGGCCTAGGCTGGAAATATACCGACGATAAACCGATACAAGGAGCACTTCATAATGATCAGATCACTCAAGGCACTTGTCGCAGCGGCTGTGGTTGCCGTTGCCCCTATCAGCGCTCACGCAGGAGATCAGAAAATGGTTGAGGAAGTACTGGTGATTCTTTCAAGCGATTCCTTACAGACTCAGGGTATGGCTATGGTGCTTTCCAATACTATGGCTCAGAAGGGGGCCAGGGTGAATGTACTGTTGTGTGACAAAGCGGGCGACCTGGCGCTGAAAAACTACGATGCACCTGCTCTGAAGCCAAAGGATGTAACCCCCGGCCAGATGCTGCGTGGGTTGATGAAGCAGGGTGGCGTGGCGAACGTTTGCGCTCTTTACCTGCCTAACAGCGACTACAGTAAGGATGACCTGATTGAAGGTGTGGGTGTTGCTACCCCACCGGAAATGGCAGATCAGATGCTGAACCCGGCGATGCGTACCTTTACATTCTGAGCCTCTCCGTTCTATGCGAAAGGCTTAAAAAAAGCCGGCCTCCTGAACAGGGCCGGCTTTTTTGTGGGCAGCACAAACAGGAATTATCAGGATTTTCCGGCAGGCTCGTCCAGATCCTCGTAACCGGTAACCATGGGCTTGATGTGGCTGGTCAGGGTGTGTCCCATCGTAGTCATATACACATGAGCAATAATAAAAACCAGCATGGCAAAGGCTGCAGCGGTATGAACCAGTGCCACTGTTTCAAGGCTGAGAGCTCCTGCAAACATGGCCGGCCAGTCGTTGTAAAACAGATACAGCAGGCCGCTCACCCAGATAATGGGGGAGATCACCAGTTTGAAAAACAGGTAGGCCAGCCTCTGCAACGGATTGTGCTTGGCTTTGGTGGTCTTGCGGTAGGGGTGTTCAGCTCCGGTAAACGTGCCAATCAGGTAGTAGTGAATAACCGCAAATAAACCCTCGCGGGTGGGAACATACTGACGCCATTCACCCGTGGTGATGTGCCAGAAAATTGCAAACAGCCAGAGCACGATCAGCGACCAGGCTGCGATGGTATGCAGCTGCGTTGCGTCACCAAACCTCAGCAATGAATAACTGCCGTGTATGTCAAAGCCGGTTATCAGCAGGCTGAAAATCAGCAAGGCCTGAAACCAGTGCCAGAAGCGCTCAAAGCGTTTGTATACCAGTACCCGGCTCATGATTGCTTCCTCTTTCTGAAGACCACTCGCAGAAGTCCGTGGATGATAACTCCGGCCAGGGTGAGCGCTACAACCAGCCAGCCGATACGATCCAGCCATGGGTTGGCGCTGTGCCCCGGTATGTAGATGCCGCCAATACCTGCCAGGCGGCTTTCACCAGCGTGGCAGGAGCCGCAACGCAGGGCCTGAAGATCG
>Ga0209345_10002283_pt1 | contig 21354 bp, 20 predicted proteins | sample Cruoilmetagenom7_FD_187294 | JGI IMG/M metagenome (GOLD analysis project Ga0209345, IMG submission 187294) | Oil polluted marine microbial communities from Coal Oil Point, Santa Barbara, California, USA - Sample 7 (SPAdes) (version 2) | ecosystem: Environmental > Aquatic > Marine > Oil seeps ... | reverse complement strand
GTCTGATCGCGGCTGCGGCAGTTCTGTGGGGCTTCAGCTTGGGCGCGCATGCCACGAACCGCCATATCAGAGACTGGATCGCATCCTTTCGCGCCGCTGTCCTTGCGCCCGCCGTGCTACCGCGTCAGGTCCTGCTCAGCCTTGGCACAACGGTGCTCAATCTGCTGGCCTTCGCCCTTTGCGCGCGCGCCACTGGCACGGTCTTGCCAGTCACGGCTGTGATGATCGTAGTGCCCCTGATCTTGTTCACCATGCTGATCCCGGTTTCGATCAGTGGCTGGGGCTTGCGGGAAGGTGCCGCCGCTGTCCTGTTCCCCGTGATAGGCGCCACCGCGACCGAAGGCTTTGCCGCCAGCCTTGCCTTCGGGCTCATGTTCCTGCTCAGCACCTTGCCGGGTGTTCTCGTGCTCTTGGCCCGGCCAAGCCCGAATCCCGCCGAAACAGGCTCTGTTTCAGGGTAATTCAGCCGCAGGAATGATCCCGAAGAAGGCGCCGTTCGACCAGACGCCGAACCATTGCACCCCGCTCACCTCGTGCTCCGTCCCAAGCTCGACCAGACGATAGAAGCTCTTGCGGTCGATCAGCGCCTCAAGGCCGGCGCGGACCATCGCATAGGGTGACGGCTCGCCCGTTTCGGGATCGCGCACGAAGCGCAGAGGTGTCTCTGGTCCGGCTGTCACGCTGTCGCCCACGTTGGTGTGAAACGTCAGGCTCTGCTCCCGATCTTGACCGGACACGTCGAAATCCACAGCTACGAATGGCGCATCGTCAACAGTGATCCCGACCTTCTCGACCGGGGTCACAAGGAAATACTTGTCGCCGTCCTTGCGCAGAATCGTCGAGAACAGCCGCACCAGTCCAGGCCGCCCGATCGGGGTGCCTTCATAGAACCACGTGCCGTCCCGCGCGATCCGCATGTCCAGATCACCACAAAAAGGCGGGTTCCACAGATGCACCGGCGGTAGCCCACGGCCCTTTGCTGCCTTCACAGAGGCAGCAATGCCTTCTGCTGACGGGGTCACGATCATTTGTCCGCTCATTGCTTTTGCCATTTCTCTTTCGCGCGATACTATCATCATAACGAGTTAGGGTTCAAAGGAGGGATTGCCATGTCCGATCACGCCGATCTGGTCGCCGGTATCGAAGCGCTGGAGGACAAGCTGGCACAGGCCCGGTCCTCGATCACGCGCCGTTTCATCGGGCAGGAGCAGGTCGTGGACCTGACACTGTCAGCGCTGCTGTGCGGTGGGCATGGCTTGCTGATCGGTCTGCCGGGTCTCGGTAAGACGCGGCTGGTCGAGACGCTCTCCACCGTCATGGGCCTGCAGGGCAACCGTGTCCAATTCACGCCCGACCTGATGCCTGCCGACATTCTCGGCTCCGAGGTGCTTGAGACGGATGCAGACGGTCGCCGCGCCTTCCGCTTTGTCGAAGGCCCGATCTTCTGCCAGCTTTTGATGGCCGATGAAATCAACCGTGCCAGCCCGCGCACGCAATCCGCGCTCTTGCAGGCGATGCAGGAACGGCGCGTCACCGTGGCCGGGCAAGACCGTCCGCTGGGCAAGCCTTTCCATGTTCTCGCTACCCAGAACCCGATCGAGCAGGAAGGCACCTACCCCCTGCCAGAAGCACAGCTTGACCGCTTCCTTGTGCAGATCGACGTGCAATATCCCGACCGCGCGACCGAGAGGGATATCCTGATCGCCACCACAGGCGTCGCCGAGGAAGAGGCGCATCAGGTCTTTTCCGATACCGAACTTCTGGCGGCACAGACCCTTCTCCGGCGGATGCCCGTGGGCGATGCCGTGGTCGAGGCGATCCTCGATCTTGTTCGCGCATTCCGCCCCGATGATGCCAGTGCAGATGACCGCGTGCGGCAGACCGTGGCATGGGGCCCCGGCCCCCGCGCGGCGCAGGCCTTGATGCTGACCGTCAGGGCACGTGCGCTGTTGCAAGGGCGGCTGGCCCCCTCGATCGAGGATGTGGTGGCCATGGCGCGCCCTGTGCTCACACACCGGATGGCGCTTAACTTTGCCGCCCGCGCCCGTGGCGACACGCTGACCGGCCTGATCACCGATACCGCCGCCCGCATCACGCGGATCGAGGCGGCAGCGTGACACAAACCCAACCCCTGACCCTGCGCGCAAGAGCCGAGGCCGAGGCAGCCCGCTTTCCCCCGCTTCTGGCGCGGGCCGAGCATTTGGCGGGCACCGTCCTGCTGGGTGAACACGGCCGCCGCCGCGCTGGGCAGGGGGATGATTTCTGGCAATACCGCCCGGTGCAGCAGGGTGATCCTGTGCGTCTTATCGACTGGCGCCGATCTGCGCGTGGTGACACGCAATTCGTGCGCGAACGGGAATGGCAGATCGCCCAAAGCGTGATGCTCTGGGTCGATCAGGCGGCGTCAATGCGGTTCACATCAGACCCTAACCTGCCCGAAAAGGCTGATCGTGCGCGACTTCTCGCACTGGCCGTGGCGGTCTTGTTGGTGCGGGGCGGTGAGCGTGTGGGCCTGACCGGCACGACATTGCCGCCACGCCGGGGCAATGCTCAACTCCTCAGACTGGCCGAAATGTTCTCGCTGGATGATGAGACCGATTATGGCGTCCCCGAAGCGCGGGCGATGATACCGCAGGCACGGGCCATGTTCATCTCTGACTTTCTGTCGGACATCGCCCCGGTGCAAGCGGCGCTGACCAAAGCGGCGGATCGCGGTGTGCGCGGTCTTCTGCTTCAGGTGCTGGACCCGACAGAGGAGGCATTTCCCTTTCAGGGCCGCACCATTTTTCAAAGTGTGGGCGGCACGCTGGCCCATGAAACGCTGAAGGCTGGCGACCTGCGCGCGCGGTATCTGGACCGTCTCGCCGAGCGCAAGGCGGCGTTGGCTGATCTTTGCGCGGCGACCGGATGGCAATATCAGTGCCATCATACTGACGCGTCGGCGCAATCTGCACTTCTCTGGGTCTGGCGCGCGTTGGAACGGGGGGCAGGGACATGATGATCGGCCCCATCGGTTTCGCGGCGCCTTGGCTTCTTCTGGGTCTTCTTGCCCTGCCGATCCTCTGGATCATCCTGCGGGCCGTGCCGCCCGCGCCCATCCGCCGTCGCTTTCCCGGCGTGGCCCTGCTTCTGGGGCTCAAGGATGACGACACCGTCACCGACCGTACGCCTTGGTGGCTTTTGTTGCTCCGGATGCTTGCGGTGGCGGCCGTCATCATCGGGCTGGCGGGGCCTGTCCTTAACCCGCAACAGGATCGCCAGCCGGGCACTGGTCCGGTTCTGATCGTGATGGACGGTGGCTGGGCAGGGGCACAGGACTGGATCAGCCGCGCGGAACTGGCAGACCGTTTGCTGGCGGAAGCGGGGCGCGAGGGGCGCACGGCGGCTGTTCTGCGGCTGACCTCCCCCGAAGAAGTGACCTTTCAACCCGCCGATCTGTGGCGCGCCCGTATTGCCGGGCTTGCCCCACAGCCTTGGACGCCTACCCCGGATATGGTGAACCGCGCCATTGAAATGCTGCCGGAAGGCGGTTTCGAGACGCTTTGGTTCACCGATGGTCTGATGATGGACGACCGCGACACGCTCTTGGGCGCACTGGAAACGCGCGGTGCCGTGCGTGTCTTTGCCTCTGCCCGATCGCCCGTGGCGCTTCTGCCTGCCATCTATCAGGATGGTGTGCTGCAACTCGCTGCGAGGCGGTCCCTGGCAGGTGGAGCGCAGGAACTGACCATCGGGGCCCACGGTCTGGATCCATCCGGAACGCCGCGCATCCTCGCCACCCTGCCGCTGCGGTTCGAGAACGGTGAGACACAGGCGCTGACCGAGGCCAGCCTGCCCGCCGAATTGCGCGCCCGCATCACCCGTTTCGAGATCGAGGGCATCCGCAGCGCCGGTGCCGTGGCCCTGTCGGACGATAGCCTGAGCCGGCGCGAGGTCGCGCTGGTTGCCGGGCGCGATGACCGCGAGGGGTTGGAATTGCTTTCACCCCTGCACTACCTCCGGCAGGCACTGGCACCGAATGCTGATCTGCTGGAAGGCGGGTTGATTGATGTGCTGCCTGCCAATCCCGATGTGATCGTTCTGGCAGATGTCGCGACCCTGTCGCCGTCCGAGGAAGACGCGTTGATGGAATGGACCGAAAACGGTGGCCTGCTGCTGCGCTTCGCCGGTCCGCGCCTTGCAGCGAGCGAGGTCAGCCGGACCGACGAACATCCCTTGATGCCCGTGCGCTTGCGTGCCGGTGGTCGCACCGTCGGCGGTGCCATGAGCTGGGGCGATCCCAAGACGCTTGCACCGTTCTCCGAGGACAGCCCATTCTTCGGCTTACCGGTACCCGACGATGTGACGGTAACAGCGCAGGTCATGGCGCAGCCGGACCCGACACTGGCCGCCCGCGTGATCGCGCAACTGACCGATGGAACGCCGCTGGTCACCCGCAAACCTATTGGACAAGGGCAGGTCGTGCTGGTTCATGTGACGGCCAACGCCGAATGGTCCAGTCTGCCCTTGTCAGGCCTCTTTGTGCGAATGTTGGATCGTCTGGCTGTATCGTCGGTCGGTCAAGGTCTGGCCGCCGATGATCTGGAAGGCACGACATGGCAACCCGTGACAGTTCTGGACGGCGCTGGCCGGGTGCAGGATGCGCAGACCTTGCCGGGGGTCGATGGGGCGGCGCTGCTGTCTGATCCGCTGGGACCTGACCTGCGACCGGGCCTCTATGACGGTGGCGACCGCCGCATTGCGCGCAATACGCTGTCCGCCGATACCTTTCTGGAACCGGCAAGCTGGCCCGCGCGCATACCCGTCGAAGGTCTGTCACGTCCGGCGGAAACGCCACTGGCAGGCTGGTTGCTGGCATCTGCACTTGCGCTGCTTCTGGCGGATGTGATTGCGTCACTGGCTCTTTCCGGTCGCCTGCTTGGCGCACGTGCTGCCGTGATCCTGCTGGCGGCGCTGTCTGCGCTGCCGCGGGATGCCGCGGCCGATGATGCCTTTGCGATTGCGGCCACCTCTGAACTGCGGCTGGGCCATATCGTGACGGGCGATGCCCGGCTGGATGAAATGGCGCAGGCCGGTCTGCGCGGCCTGTCCGAAACGCTCTTTTTCCGCACCTCGGTCGAACCAGGTGAGCCGATGGCCGTCAATCTGGAAACCGATGAAATCGGGCTTTTCCCCTTTTTGTACTGGCCCATCACCCCGGAACAACCAACCCCATCGATCGAGGCCTATGAAAAGCTGAACCGCTACCTGCGATCGGGCGGGATGATCCTCTTCGACACGCGCGACGCTGATGTGGCGGGCTTCGGCGCGGCAAGCCCCAACGGGCGGAAGTTGCAACAGCTGGCGGCGCCGCTGGACATTCCCGCGCTGGAACCGATCCCCGAGGATCACGTGATCACCCGGACATTCTATCTGCTGCAGGATTTCCCCGGCCGACACACCGCCCGCGATGTCTGGGTCGAGGCGGCTCCCGCCGATGCCGAAAGGATCGAAGGGATGCCCTTCCGCAATCTCAACGACGGTGTGACGCCCGTGGTCATCGGCGGCAATGACTGGGCTGCCGCCTGGGCAATGGATAGTCGCGGCAACGCGCTTTTCCCTGTGGGCCGCGGCTTCGGCGGCGAGCGGCAGCGTGAACTGGCCTATCGCTTCGGGATCAATCTCGTGATGCATGTGCTGACCGGCAACTACAAATCCGATCAGGTCCATGTGCCCGCACTTCTGGACAGGTTGGGCCAATGACCGGACAGATCATCTTTGACCCGCTACTCCCATGGGCAGTTCTGGTGGTCCTTGGCGGGATCGTTCTCATCGCTGCCATTCTGGCGCTTGTGCGCGGCCTGTCGGGCTGGGCCTTGCGCCTGTTGGCGGGGATGGTGGTCCTGGCCGCCCTCTCCGGTCCCGGCTGGCAGGAGGAGGATCGCGCCGCCCTGTCCGACATCGTTCTGATGCTTGTGGACGGATCGTCCAGCCAGGCGCTGGGCGACCGCGCGGCGCGCACCGTCGCGGCGGCGGATGCGCTTGAGGCTGAACTGGCCGCCCGCGCCAATACCGAAGTGCGCCGGATCGAGGTGCCTGATGGCGAGGGCGATACCGGCACCCAGATGATGACCGCTCTGAACGAGGCGCTGGCGCAGGAACCGCGCGGCCGGATCGCGGGCATCGTGGCGCTCAGCGACGGGCGTATCCATGACATGGACCGCGCCCCCGATCTGCCCGCGCCGTTGCATCTGCTGCACACCGGCTTGCCGGACGACTGGGACCGCCGCCTGATCGTTGAGAACGCGCCTGCCTTCGCCATCCTCGGCGAGCCTGTGACCCTGTCACTGCGGATCGAGGACATGGGCGCTGTGCCCGATGGCATGACCCGCGCACCGCTGGAAATCTCGGTCGATGGAGGAGAGCCACAGCGCTTCGAAGTTGAAATCGGGCGATCCTTCGACCTGCCCGTGACCTTGCCGCACGGCGGGCGCAACGTGATCCAATTCACCGTCCCCGAGGCCGAGGGAGAGCTGACAGACCGCAACAACACCGCGCTGGTGCAGATCAACGGTGTGCGCGACCGTCTGCGCGTCCTGCTTGTGTCGGGGCAGCCCCATGCCGGGGGACGCACGTGGCGCAACCTGTTGAAATCGGACAGCTCGGTCGATCTTGTGCATTTCACAATCCTGCGCCCGCCAGACAAGCAGGACGGCGTGCCGGTGTCTGAACTGTCGCTGATCGCTTTCCCAACCCGCGAACTGTTTATGGAGAAGATCGAGGATTTCGATCTGATCATCTTTGATCGCTACAAGCGGCGCGGCATCCTGCCGTCGCTCTATCTTGAGAATGTCGCGGAATACGTCCGCAACGGCGGGGCGGTGCTGGTTGCGGCCGGTCCGGACTTTGCGACGGCCTCGTCGCTCTACCGCTCACCGCTGTCCACTGTCTTGCCGGCCCGTCCGACCGCACGCGTGATCGAGGAAGGTTTCGTCCCGCAGGTATCGGACATCGGCCAGCGCCATCCGGTCACCGCCGGTCTGGAGCCTGAGGGTGGCGATCAATGGGGCCGCTGGTTGCGCCAGATCGACCTTGAGGCAGAGCGCGGCAACGTCGTGATGTCCGGGATCGACGACCGACCATTGCTGATTCTCGACCGGGTCGAAGAAGGGCGGATTGCCCTGCTGGCCTCGGACCAGGCATGGCTCTGGGATCGTGGCTATGAAGGTGGCGGGCCGCAGCTGGAATTGCTGCGCCGTCTGGCCCATTGGATGATGAAGGAACCCGAACTGGAGGAGGAAGCGATCTTCGCCGAACCCACCGGTCAGACAATGCGGATCATCCGCCGCACGCTGGAGGAGACAGCCGGTCCTGTCACCGTGACAACGCCGAGCGGTGACGAGGTGGAAATACCGCTGACCGAAGTCAGTCCTGGCCGGTTCGAGGCGATCTACGAAGGACCCGAGATTGGTCTTTACCGCCTCGCTGATGGCGATCAATCCGCAGTGATCGGACTTGGACCCGCAGCGCCGCGCGAATTCGAGCAGACCATTGCCACCGGCGAAGTGATGCAACCCGCAATCGACAGCCTGCGCGGCGGCGTTCTGCCGCTGGCTGACGGCATTCCCGCCATCCGCAACGTCACTGCGGGCCGACCTGCTGCGGGGCGTGGCTGGATTGGCCTGACCCCGCGCGACGCATTCGAGACGCGCGACCTGCGGCAAACGCCTTTGCTGCCGGCATGGCTGGTCTTGCTGCTGGCATCCGGGCTGATCGTGGGTGCGTGGCTGCGCGAGGGTCGTCGCTGATCGCTCAGCGGGTCAGGGTCACGCGGTGCATCTCGGTGGCCCAGCCGTCACGGTTGCATTTCGCGCGGATGAACACTTCGGTCGTGCCATCCGGGATCATCACGTCGCCGAGGCTCCGTGTGAAAGGTTGTTCTTCCACATGAGGATGGAGCAATTCACGATAGCCAAGTCGATTACCGTCTGTGTCCAGCACTTCCCACCCGTCAGCATAATGATCCCATCCGGTATCTGGGTGTGACAGGGTCACGTCAAAATGCCACCCGACGCCTGCAAGGCTGGTTGTCACCGCCACCACCTGCGGCGGATCCGCCATCGCGGGCAGGCCGCTCATCAAAAGGGACAGCGCCGGAAGGATTCTGGGGAAAACTCTCATCCCGCGACGTTAGCAGCCCTGGTCCGGGCGACGCACTCACGTCTGCGTGTGCCTTGTCCCGTCCGTGTCCGAGATCAACACGGCCCGCGATTGCGATGCGAACTCGCGCCGCCACAGAACGCCGAGCGTGATTGCCGTCGCCACGATCAACGGCCAGGTTCCCAAAACCCAGGCGGCGCTTCCCAAGGCGAAATAGACCGAACGCAGACCCCGGTTGAAACTGCGCGCTGCGGCGATGTTCACTTCTGCGGCCTTGGCGGCGCGGGGAAGAGCGTAGGGATCATCCGCCTCATTCGGCACGGCGGCAATCAATACAGCGCAATAGCCGAAAAGGCGATGCGCCCAGACGAACTTCAAAAAGGCGTTGGCCAGGAAAATCAGCGTGACCAGCAGCTTCACCTCCCAGACAAAGATCGGATCAAGATTCATCGTCAGGTCGCTTGCGACCCCCTGCAAGCGTTCGGCATTTCCGATGAGTGCCAGACCGCCCCCGATAGCGATCATCGTGGCCGAGGCAAAGAACGATGCCCCCTGCCGCAAAGTGCTCAGAACCTGCGCGTCGAACATCCGCGTCTGACGCGAAACCATCATCCGCATCCATTCGCGCCGATATTCCGCCATAAGGATCGAGACCGAAGGACGCCATCGACCCTTGGCCTCGATCCGCCAGCCGATTACCATCCAACCCGAGAAAAGCAGCACCAATCCCGCAAGATCAAGCGGGCCGAACAATCCAAGGCGATCCATCCATGTCATGGTGGATTCTTAGCCTGTCACATCAACACTTGCCATATGGCATAAATTGGTTATATTTTCTTACCAATACGCAGGAGGAGCGTCAGAATGGACATGCCGACCCCGAACCCCGCGATTCTGGCCAAGAAGTCCCGGCTTGTTGCGCGCCTTTTGAACGTCCTGCCTGCGGATGCAGTCATCCACCTTGATTCGGAAACCCGCGCCTATGAATGCGATGCGCTGACAGCCTATCGCTGTCCGCCGATGGTGGCGGTACTGCCCTCGACCACGCAGGAAGTATCGGACATCCTGCGCATCTGCCACGAGATGGGCGTTCCTGTCGTCCCGCGGGGCGCGGGCACTTCTCTGGCCGGGGGGGCGCTGCCTACGGCTGATTGCGTCATCCTCGGCGTCGCGCGGATGAACGCCGTGCTGGAAACCGACTACGACAACCGCTTTGTTCGCGTCCAGTCGGGCCGCACGAACCTCAGCGTGACGGGGGCCGTGCAGGAAAACGATTTCTTCTACGCGCCCGATCCGTCCAGCCAGCTCGCCTGTGCCATTGCGGGCAATATCGCGATGAATTCGGGTGGAGCGCATTGCCTGAAATACGGTGTGACCACGAACAACCTGATGGGTGTGACCATGGTCCTGATGGACGGCACGGTGGTCGAGATCGGCGGCGCACATCTGGACGCCCCGGGTCTGGACCTTCTGGGTGTGATCTGCGGTTCGGAAGGTCAGCTGGGCGTGGTGACCGAGGCCACCTTGCGCATCCTGCGCAAACCTGAAGGTGCGCGGCCTGTTCTGATGGGCTTTGACAGCAACGAGGTGGCTGGTGAGTGCGTGTCCGACATCATCAAGGCAGGCGTTCTGCCTGTGGCGATCGAATTCATGGACCGCCCGTGCATCCGCGCGACAGAGGCCTTCGCCAAGGCAGGTTACCCCGATTGCGAGGCGCTCCTGATCGTCGAGGTCGAAGGCTCGGATGCCGAGATAGACGAGCAACTGGAAAAGATCGTCGCCATCGCGCGCCGGCACAACCCGGTTGAACTGCGTGAAAGCAAATCCGCCGATGAAAGTGCGCGCATCTGGCTGGGCCGAAAATCGGCCTTCGGCGCGATGGGACAGATCAATGACTACATGTGCCTGGATGGCACGATCCCCGTCAGCCAGCTTCCTTTCGTGCTGCGCCGCATTGGCGAGATGAGCAAGGAATACGGTCTGGACGTGGGCAACGTGTTCCACGCGGGCGACGGCAACATGCACCCGCTGATCCTGTTCGATGCCAACAAGCCCGGCGACCTGGAGCTGTGCGAGGCGTTCGGCGCGGATATCCTGCGTCTCTGTGTCGAGGTTGGTGGCTGCCTGACTGGCGAACATGGCGTGGGAATCGAGAAGCGCGACCTGATGGTGGATCAATTCGACCCTGACGATCTGGATATTCAGATGGCCGTGAAGGACGTGTTCGATCCGCAATGGCTCCTGAACCCCGCCAAGGTGTTCCCGCTGGCCGCATCCGAGGCGCGCCGTGCCGCCTGACACCGTGCCTGGGGCGCTGCCCCCGGACACCTCGAGTATGTTGGAACAATGACGATGATCACACCCCGGACCGAGGCCGAACTGGCCGACGCGATTGCCGCATCCAAGGAACCCCTGCGGATCATCGGCGGCGGCACGCGGTCAGTCGCACCGATGGGCAACGCGGCGGTTCTGTCTGCAAGTGGCCTGTCCGGCATCACCCTGTACGAACCAGGATCGCTGACACTCGTCGCGCAGGCGGGCACTCCCGTGGCGCAGATCGAAGCAGCATTGGCCCAAGAGGGACAGCGTCTGCCTTTTGAACCAATGGACCATCGCGGGCTTCTTGGCACCACGGGCACGCCAACCATTGGCGGTGTCGTCGCCGGCAATGTCAGCGGCCCGCGCCGTATTCAGGTCGGGGCCGCACGGGATTTTCTGCTCGGCGTGCGCTTTGTCGATGGGACGGGGCGTATCCTCAAGAATGGCGGTCGGGTGATGAAAAATGTCACCGGCTATGATCTGGTCAAGCTGATGGCCGGATCGCGCGGGCGTCTGGGTGTCCTGAGCGAGGTGGCCTTCAAGGTCCTGCCGCTGCCCGAGGTGACCGCAACTCTGGTTCTTTCGGGGCTGGATGACGCAGCAGCAGTCAAGGCCATGTCTCAGGCCCTTGGCTCGCCCTACGAGGTAAGCGGCGCCGCCCATTGGCCGGGGCAGGGGACTTACCTCAGGATCGAAGGCTTCGCCGGGTCCGTTGCCTATCGCGCGGAACAACTGCGCGACATGCTGGGAGGCGAGATCGAGGATAACGCGCAGCGCTGGACCGATATCAGGGATGTCACGCCCTTCCATGGTGTGGATGGCGATGTCTGGCGTGTCTCGGTCAAACCCAGCGATGCGCCGGGCATCGTGGCGCGGGCTGGTGCCGAGGCGGTGTTGTATGATTGGGGCGGTGGGCTGATCTGGCTGCGGATGGCACCCGGCAGCGACCTGCGCGCACGAATCGCACCGTTTCAGGGTCATGCCACGCTCATCCGTGCCGATCAGGCCACGCTCACGCGTCTGCCGCTGGAACAGCCGGAAACCGCTCCTCTGGCCGCTCTCTCCAGCGGGCTGCGCGCAAGGTTTGACCCGCGCGGGGTTTTCGCGGCGGAAACTGACCCGGTCCAGGTAATCGCGTCATGATTCCTTTGTTGATCGTGCCGGTGGTCGTGGCCTTGTCGCTATGCCTGTTGCCGCCCGGGCGGCAGGCGGCCATGGGTATCGCTGTCGCTTCCGCCTTTCTGGCGATCCTCTGGTTTGCCGCGGGAGGCGGTCAGGACCAGAGCCTGACCGGCACATATATCGTGATGGCCGCCCCCGGTGTGGCTCTGGCCGCTCTGGCCCATCTGACCCACCGTATCCTCGGTCCCCGCCTTCCGGTCTGGGGCTACGCGCTTGCTGCGGTGGTCCTTCTTTTTCTGGCTTCGGCCTTCTTGCGCGCACTCGCGGGGAACTGACATGCAGACGACCTTCACACCCGAACAGCTGAAGAACCCGGCCATCGCACGATCGAACCAGATTCTGCGTTCTTGCGTGCATTGCGGTTTTTGCACGGCGACCTGCCCGACCTATCAGGTGCTGGGGGACGAGTTGGACAGCCCGCGCGGTCGCATCTACCTGATCAAGGACATGCTGGAAAACGAGCGTGTGCCGGATGACAAAACCGTCAAGCACATCGACCGCTGCCTGTCCTGTCTGGCCTGCATGACCACCTGCCCCTCGGGCGTGCATTACATGCACTTGGTCGACCATGCCCGCGCATATATCGAAGAACGCTACAAAAGACCCCTGTCCGACCGGCTGCTGCGCTGGGTGCTGGCGCGGATACTGCCCTATCCGATGCGGTTCCGCGTGGCCCTGCTGGGGGCCAAGATCGGACGGCCCTTTGCCTTTCTGATGCCTGACGCCCGCTTGCGGGCCATGCTGGAAATGGCCCCGAAGCAGATCCCGCCCGTCAGCCGCAACGACGATCCGCAGACCTTCCCGGCGCAAGGTGCGCGGCGCAAGCGTGTGGCGCTGATGACAGGCTGCGCGCAGCGCGCACTCAATACGGATATCAACGACGCCACGATCCGCCTTTTGCAGCGCCATGGTTGCGACGTCGTCATTGCCGAAGGGCAGGGCTGCTGCGGCGCGCTGACCCATCACATGGGCAAGGAAAAGGAAAGCCACGCGACGGCCGCGCGCAACATCCGCGCCTGGGTGGCCGAGATGGATCGTGGCGGGCTTGACGCCATCGTCATCAACACAAGCGGGTGCGGCACAACGGTCAAGGACTACGGCCATATGTTCCGCAATACCGACCTGGCCGCCGAAGCCGCGCGTGTATCGGCCATCGCCAAGGATGTGTCCGAGGTGCTGATGACCCTTGATCTGCCGAAAGGTGACGACAAGGGCCTGACCGTGGCCTATCACGCGGCCTGCTCGCTGCAGCATGGCCAGCAGATCAAGACCTTTCCCAAGGACCTGCTGAAACGCGCGGGCTTCACCGTGGTCGAGCCTGCTGACAGCCACCTGTGCTGCGGGTCCGCTGGCACCTACAACCTGATGCAGCCCGAGATTTCGAAGCAGCTCAAGGATCGCAAGGTCCGCACGCTCGAGGCCCGCAATCCCGACATCATCGCCGCCGGCAATATCGGTTGCATGATGCAGATCGGGTCGGCCACGCAGGTGCCGATCGTGCATACGGTCGAGCTGCTCGACTGGGCCACAGGTGGTCCGCAACCGCCCGCACTGACGGAACCCGGAAAAAGACAACCAGAAGTTCCGATTCTGCGCTGACCCGTGACGCATTTTTGCCTTAATCTGCGACTATCTCTGGTGGGGACTTTAGGGGAAAAGTGATGCGTTGCGGACTGGCACTGGCCATCGGCCTTATTTGTTCTGTGATGGTCGCGGTGTCCGGTACAGCCTATGCGCAGGACGCACGCCTCACACGCCTGGACACCGGCGATCAGACCCGCGGCTGGGAGGCCGTGGGGCGTCTGGACATCGACGGTCGCGGGTTCTGTACAGGGGCGTTGATCGCGCCTGATCTGGTGCTGACCGCTGCCCATTGCCTGTTCGACAAGGCCACCGGTGAACGCATAGATCACGCAAAGATCGAATTTCGTGCCGGTTGGCGCAACGGTCGGGCCGAGGCCTATCGCTGGGTCCGCAGGGCGGTGATCGACCCGGACTATGCCTATGATGAAGACGTTATCTCGACCCGCGTGCGCAATGACGTGGCCCTGCTGGAATTGCAGCAACCGATCCGCACCACGTCGGTCGTGCCCTTCGAAACCGATGCCCGTCCCCGTACCGGTGACAGGGTCGGTGTCGTCTCTTACGCCTACGACCGCGCTGATGCCCCTTCGCTGCAGGAAATGTGCGGTGTGATGGGACAACAGGAGGGCGTGCTGATCATGTCCTGCTCCGTCGATTTCGGCTCTTCGGGCGCTCCCATTTTCTCCTTCGGTCCAGATGGCGTGCGAATCGTGTCGGTCGTGTCGGCCAAGGCCGAAGTGCGCGGCACCAAAGTAGCCCTCGGAACACAGTTGCAGGAACCGCTGAACCGGCTCAGGGCGCAACTGGCGGCGGGGGATGGCGTGTTCCTTCACGCATCGCCGGAAATCAACCGGGTTGTTCCGGGTGGCGTCCAGCGCGATACCGGGGCCAAGTTCGTCAGGCCTTGATCCGTGCCTGAAACCCGCGTCGCGTGATCTTGAAAGCGGGCGAAACCTTTCCCACATCTGCTTCAACGGGGTGCCATGAACGGGCCCCGTTCGACCGCCTGTCCCTTGAGGGAAGGCACATATCGGTATCGCTCAGATGGAGGATGACCCATGCGAAACTTTGATCTTGCACCGCTTTACCGTGCAACAGTCGGCTTTGACCAGATTGCGGACCTTATGGACCGCGTGTTCACAAGTGATCTGCCGCAGCCGACCTACCCGCCCTACAACATCGAAAAAACCGCCGAAAATGCCTATCGCATCTCGATCGCCGTCGCCGGTTTCTCCGCCGCCGACCTGACCGTCGAGGTGCGGGAGAATGCGCTGATCGTCGCGGCCCGTAAGGCGGATGAGGCCGAAGAGGCGCGCACATATCTGCACCGTGGCATCGCCACCCGCGCGTTCGAGCGGCGTTTCACTCTGGCCGATCATGTCCGCGTGACGGGTGCGACCCATGCGGACGGTATGCTGCATATCGAACTGGTGCGCGAGATTCCCGAGGTGTTGAAACCCCGCCGGATCCAGATCGCAAGCGCCGCATCGGCTGGTGCGAGAGACAAGGATGTTGTCGAGGCGAAAGCCGTCAACTGAAGGGCGTGCCCTCCGCCCTGAACCACTGGCCCGCGGGAGTGATCCTGCGGGCCTTTCGGGTCAACTGGACCACAGAAGATAGCCCCCTGCGACAAAGACATAGCGACCCAGCTTGCCAAGTCCGACCAACACGATCACCAGAGCGATCCTCGCCCGCATCGCCCCTGCCACCACGGTGAGAGGGTCGCCGACCAAGGGCACCCATGCAAACAGAAGCGACCACCAGCCATAGCGGGCATACCACCCTTCAGCGCGCGCGAATTGTGACGCAGAAACAGGAAACCAGCGCCTGTCGCGGAAACTGATCGCATAGCGCCCCATGAGGTATGACAGGATCGACCCCAGAAGGTTGCCGGTCACCGCGACACCCACCAATGTGACCGGGTCACCGATATCCGACAAAAGCAGGCCAAGCAGCACGGCTTCGGACGATCCCGGCAAAAGCGTTGCCGAAGTAAAGGCGCTGACAAACAGCGTGAGATAGGCAGCTAGCGGTGTCATCGGAACCTGTGTTGCGGGTGACCAGACCGCGACACGGCCAGGACGCTGGATAGCTTGCCAGATATGTATCGTTCCGCGTCAACGCAATCCTTCACGATTCATGTCAGGCCTGCTGCCCTATATTGACGGATGGGCACCTTCCAGCCAGCGTGCGACGCGAACAGGCAGGAGGCCCCGATGTCGCTGACCCAGATTTTCGCCACCCGCGCCTCGCGCATGAAGGCCTCCGAGATCCGCGAGCTTCTCAAGCTGCTGGATCAGCCGGGCATCATTTCGTTCGCGGGCGGTATTCCCGATCCATCGCTGTTTCCTGCGGCGGAGTTCGCGGCGGCCCTGACTCGTGCTCTGTCTGACGGACGCGCGGCGCAATCGCTGCAATATTCTGCAAGTGAAGGCCACGCAGGGCTGCGCGACTGGATCGCCGGACAAATGGCCATGATCGGTGTGCCCTGTGGGCGCGACAATATCCTGATCACCTCGGGCTCGCAGCAGGCACTGGATTATCTGGGCAAACTGTTCCTGTCCCCCGGTGACACGGCCCTGGTTGGCTGGCCCACCTATCTGGGTGCGCTGGGCGCCTTCAACGCCTATGAACCGCGCTATGACAAGCTGGATGCAGGCAGCAACCGCACGCCCGAGGATTACGCGCAGGCCGCCGGGGCGGCGGGCGGGCGGGTCAAGTTCGCCTATCTCTCCCCCGACTTCGCCAACCCGACCGGCGTCACATTGGACAAGGCGGGCCGCGAGGCGCTTCTTGATCTGACCGATGCGCTGGATTGCGCTGTGATCGAGGATGCCGCCTATCAGGCGCTGCGCTATGACGGAGAGCCCGTGCCCCCTATCCTCGCACTGGACATCGCCCGCAAGGGCGACATCGAGGCCTGCCGCACGATCTATTGCGGGAGTTTCTCCAAGACACTCTCTCCCGGCCTGCGGTTGGGCTGGGTCTGTGCGGCGACTCCGGTGATCCGGCAGATGGTCCTGTTGAAGCAGGCAGGCGACCTGCACAGTGCGACCTTGAACCAGGTCGCGATGCTGGACGTGGCACAGGGGTTCGACGGTCATGTTACCCGTGTGCGCGCGCTCTACCGCGCCCGGCGCGACGCGATGTTGTCCGCGCTGGCGCAACACATGCCCGCCGGTGTGACATGGACAAAACCCGAGGGCGGCATGTTTGTCTGGGTGACATTGCCGGAAGGGATGGATGGCGCGGCGCTGCTGGAGCGGTCGCTGGCGCAGGAGAAAGTGGCCTTCGTGCCGGGTGCGGCCTTCTTCCCCGACGGATCGGGGCGCAACACGATCCGGCTCAACTTCTCCAGCCCGACCGAGGCGATGATCGAAGATGGTCTGGCCCGTCTAGGGCGGCTGATCTTGGCCACCTGAACCAACAAAGGACGGGCCAAGGCGGCCCAGCATCTTTTTCATGTCCCACGATGGGACATTTTTCAAGTCTTGCAATATCAACAGTTTACGCGCCCGCGTTTACCTTTTCTTAACGCTTTGACCCGGCCCGCCCCCTCTGGCGTGGCGCTCAGACCGCCATGCAGATATATTTCATCTCAAGGTAATCCTCGATCCCGTGGCGGCTGCCTTCGCGGCCAAGGCCGGATTGCTTGACCCCGCCAAAGGGCGCGACCTCGGTCGAGATGATGCCGGTATTCACACCCACGATCCCGTATTCCAGCGCTTCGGCCACCTTGTAGACGCGGCTCAGATCGCGCGCATAGAAATAGGCGGCCAGACCGAAGATCGTGTCATTTGCAAGGTGGATCACCTCATCCACATCGTCGAATTTGAACAGCGGCGCGAAGGGGCCAAACGTTTCCTCGGTCGCGACGATCATGTCGCGGGTCGCACCGGTCACGATGGTGGGGGGCAGGAAGTTGCCCGGCCCCTGCATCGGCTCGCCGCCCATGATGACTGTGCCGCCCTTGGCGGTGGCGTCGGCCACATGGGTCTGCACCTTCTTGATCGCATTGGCGTTGATGAGCGGCCCCAGAGTGGTGCCAGCCTCGAGCCCGTCCCCGACCTTGAGCTTGCCCACCGCCTCTTTCAGCTTGGCGGCGAAGGCGTCGTAGACCCCCGCCTGCACATAGATGCGGTTGGCGCAGACGCAGGTCTGCCCGTTGTTGCGGAACTTGCACATGATGGCGCCCTCGACGGCGGCATCCAGATCGGCATCGTCGAACACGATGAACGGCGCGTTCCCGCCCAGTTCCATCGAACACTTCATCACCTGATCGGCGGCCTGACGCAACAATATGCGGCCCACATTGGTCGATCCGGTGAAGCTGAGCTTGCGCACGGTCGGATTTTCGCAGAACTCCTTGCCGGTTTCGGACGCGTCCGTGGTGGTCACGATATTCAGCACACCTGCGGGAATGCCTGCGCGTTCCGCCAACACGCCCATTGCCAGTGCTGACAGCGGCGTCAACTCGGATGGACGGGCGACAAAACCGCAACCGGCGGCCAGTGCGGGGGCCACCTTGCGTGTGATCATCGCGGTCGGGAAGTTCCACGGTGTGATGGACGCCGCAACCCCGATGGGCTGCTTGATCACCGTGATGCGCTTGTCGCGCTGGTGGCCGGGGATCGTCTCGCCATAGATGCGCTTGGCCTCCTCGGCGAAGAACTCGATGAAGGCGGCACCGTAGGCGATTTCGCCCTTGGCCTCGGCCAGCGGCTTGCCCTGTTCGGCGGTCAGGATCGTCGCAAGGTCATCCGTGTTCTCGACCATCAGGTCGAACCAGCGGCGCAGGATCGCGGCGCGTTCCTTGCCGGTGTACTTGGCCCAGTCCTTCTGAGCAGCCTCGGCGGCGGCAATGGCTTCGGCCACCTGCCCGCGCGTCAGGTCGGCCACATGCGCGATGACATCGCCGCGCGCAGGGTTGGTGACCTCGAACGTGGCGCCATTGGCGCTGTCCACCCATTTGCCGCCCACGAAGGCCTGTTCGGCCAGCAGCGACGGGTCCTTGAGCAGGGATTTCAGATCTGTCTTGCTGTCCAGCATGGCGTATCCTCCAATTCTCATGTGGTATAGGCAAACCATCTGAGGCTAGTCTTGTCCAGAGCAGGACGGGAGAATACCGATGGCCGAACTTGATGATGCCTATGCGAATGCCGCCTATATTCCGGGTTCCGCCGATTTCCCCCCGCGATGGGAGCGCGCTGCCGCCGCATTGCGTGAAGGCTTGCTGGAACAGGGTCTGGCCGATCTGGATCAGCCCTATGGTGACAGCCCCCGCCAGCGGTTTGATCTGTTCCATCCGGGTGGCACGCCACAGGGTCTGATGGTGTTCGTGCATGGCGGCTACTGGCTTCGCTTCGACAAGAGTGTCTGGTCGCATCTGGCGGCGGGCGCGCTGTCACGGGGCTGGGCCGTCGCCATGCCGTCTTATGACCTGTGTCCGCAGGTGCGGATCGCCGACATCACGCGGCAGATCGCCAAGGCGGTGACAGCCGCAGCCGCCATGATCGAAGGACCCATCGTGTTGGCCGGGCATTCGGCGGGCGGGCATCTGGTGGCGCGGATGTTGCAACCGGGGCTGCTGCCTGAAGCGGTGGGGCAACGCTTGCGCCATGTCATGTCGATTTCGCCCGTCTCGGACCTGCGCCCGCTGCTGCGCACCAGCATGAATGCCGATTTCAAGCTGGACGAGGAGGCCGCCATCGCAGAAAGCCCCGCCCTGATGGTCGAGCGGCTGCCCGTGCCCGTGACCGTCTGGGTCGGCGCGGACGAGCGACCTGTGTTTCTGGATCAGGCCCGCTGGCTGGCCGAAGCCTGGGGCAGTGCCCATGTCGTCGAAGAGGGCAAGCACCATTTCGACGTGATCGACGCGCTGGCGGATCGTGACAGCACGATGATCAACCGTCTGCTTGGCTGAACACGCCTCGGCGTTTTGAGTATTTATTGCAAGATGAAGGGGGCGGTTTGTCTCGTGTGACGCCCTATCGGTGCAGCGCCTGCCAGCTTGGCTTGACGTCGCCCGGCAGCGCGGTTGCGGCGAACATCGCGCGCGCGATGGCCCGTGCCATGCAGGTGGCGGCGGCGTGACCCAGTTCCAACGTGTCGATGACGGGATGTCCCAAGGGGCGCGCGCCTGTCGAGGCTGCAAAGATCAGATCGCCATCCATCGGTGTATGCGCGGGCACAAGGGCACGGGCGAAGCCGTCATGGGCGGCGGTCGCCATGCGGGTGCATTGCGCCTGCGTGAGATCCGCATCGGTGGCCACGATCCCGATGGTCGTATTGGCGTGGCTGGCGATCTTGGTCACCGCGATATGCGGATCGGGATAGCTGTGCGCCACGCCAAGACCGCCGAATTCATCGCCCATCTCGAAGGGAGCGGCCCAGAATTGCGGACCATCGCCTACCGTGGCCGATCCCAGCGCGTTGACCGCGACCAGCGCGCCAACCGTGTGACCCGAGGGCAGGATCACCGAGGCTGACCCCAACCCGCCACGCAGGTTGGCCGTGATGGTTCCTGTGCCCGCGCCGACGCTGCCGATCTCGAAACTGGCAGAGGCATGCGCCAGCGCGTCCCGGCCCAGCATCTTGTAGGGGTTGTCGTCCCAGTCCTTCGCGCCACCAGAGTTGAGGTCGAACAGGATCGCCGCCGGCACGATCGGCACGGTATGCGCGCCGACGCGGTATCCGCGCCCCATCCGCCGCAGCGCATCCGCCACGCCGGAGGCAGCGTCCAGACCAAAGGCCGAACCACCGGACAGGACCAGCGCATCGACCTGTTGCACTGTCTTGTCGGGGGCCAGAAGATCGGTCTCACGCGTACCGGGCGCACCGCCCATCACATGCACGCCTGCGGTGAATGGCCCGTCTGCCACAAGCACGGTGGCCCCTGTCTTGATCCGCAGGTCGGTTGCGTTCCCAACCCTGAGGCCCGCGACATCGGTGATCAGGTTCATGGGGCCAGTGCGGGTGATCAAGGTCATGGGGTCTTTCCGGTATCAGCGTGTCGTATGCGACAAAACAGGGTCTATCACAGGCGGATCACGAAATCCTTGCGGGTGGTTTCCACCACCTCCCATGTGCCGCGAAACCCCGGACGCAACACGAAACTGTCGCCTGCGCGAAGGGTAACGGGCGCGCCGCCCTCCTCGGTCAGGATGCTGAGACCGGACAGGATCCGGCAATATTCCCACTCGTCATAGGACACGCGCCATGCACCGGGGGTCGATTCCCAGATGCCGCAATAAAGCCCGTCCCGATCCTCCAGCGTCCAGGAGGTGAAAACGGGATCGCCCTTGACCACACGATCAGGGGCGGGACGCTCGACCTCGGCAGTGCCAGAGGGTGTGACGGGGAAGAAAAGATCGGACATCGTGCAGCCTCCTTGCGGGTTGCGCGAAGGCTAATGCGGGCAGGTCGCCATCCGCAAGGGCCAAGCGGCAGGCAGGCCAAAGGGTTGAAACTTTTCGACCTTGTCCACAGTTTCAATTGGCAAGTGCACCGCCTGCCCGCATGGGGCATGATGGTATCGCAGCAAGGAGAGTTCGGGAATGGTTCTAGCATTGGCGCGACTGATCATCGTGGGCTTTATTGTCCTGACCGTGATCTACGTGTCGCTGTCCTTCTACTCCCGCTCGGTTCGCCGCACCAAATTGCGCCAGAAGTGGGATGAGGATATCCGGCGCGGAGACCGTGACGCATACGTGCAGCGCGGGTTGAAGATCTACGACCGCTCTTTGCGGCGCAAGCTGCTCTGGGGTGTCTATATCGTACCTGTTGTGACCATCGCTCTGGTGATCTATCTGGTAAACTTCCACTGACCGCGAAGGGAGCGGGACGATGCGTTATGTAAAATGGACCTTGATCGGCACCTTCTGGCTGCTGGTCGCCTCGTTCCTGCACTATACCCTTCCACAGCATGATGTGGTGCGGATCACCGATACCTATCTGGAACGGATCGACTTTGGCGAGAACTCGATCTTCTGGGCCAATGCGCCCACGGGTGATGCGGTCAATACACAGAACCGGGATGTGTTCTTCATCCAGACCTTCCGTACGAATGAACGGCCGATGATCTATCGCCACGAGGATACCGGCTGGGGCTGGCCGCCCTATTTCAAGTTC
>Ga0209345_10002282_pt1 | contig 21360 bp, 33 predicted proteins | sample Cruoilmetagenom7_FD_187294 | JGI IMG/M metagenome (GOLD analysis project Ga0209345, IMG submission 187294) | Oil polluted marine microbial communities from Coal Oil Point, Santa Barbara, California, USA - Sample 7 (SPAdes) (version 2) | ecosystem: Environmental > Aquatic > Marine > Oil seeps ... | reverse complement strand
GCCGAAGTCGGTGAACCCGCATACGCAGTTCGAGGCGGAAGCCTATATCCTGACCAAGGAAGAGGGTGGCCGTCACACGCCGTTCTTTGCGAACTACCGTCCGCAGTTCTACTTCCGCACGACCGATGTGACCGGGACCGTGACGCTGCCCGAGGGCACCGAGATGGTGATGCCGGGCGACAACCTGAAGTTCACCGTCGAACTGATCGCACCGATCGCGATGGAAGACGGCCTGCGCTTCGCCATCCGTGAAGGCGGCCGTACCGTCGGCGCGGGTGTCGTGTCCAAAATTCTGAAGTAAAGACCACTTCGGGTTCGAAGAGGGCCACCGGATGAGCCGGTGGTCCTCCTATCAACTCCAACGCCGCGAAAGGCTAAACTATGCAAAGCCAAAACATTCGCATCCGGCTGAAGGCATTTGATTACCGCGTACTGGATGCCAGCACGCAGGAAATCGTCAACACCGCAAAGCGCACTGGCGCAACTGTGCGTGGCCCGATCCCGCTGCCGAACAAGATCGAGAAGTTCACGGTTCTCCGTGGGCCGCATATCGACAAGAAATCCCGCGATCAGTTCGAGATCCGTACGCACAAGCGTCTGCTCGACATCGTTGATCCGACCCCCCAGACCGTGGACGCGCTGATGAAGCTCGACCTCGCCGCTGGTGTGGACGTCGAGATCAAGCTGCAGTCGTAAGAAGGAGGGTATCCAGGATGCGCTCTGGTGTAATCGCAAAGAAAGTCGGCATGACCCGGCTTTTCATGGAAGACGGAAAGCAGATCCCTGTGACCGTTCTCCAGCTTGAGAATCTGCAGGTCGTCGCACAGCGCACGCCCGAGCGGGATGGCTACACTGCCGTTCAGCTGGGCGCGGGCAATGCCAAGGCCAAGCGGACCTCTAAGGCCATGCGCGGTCATTTCGCGGTGGCCAATGTGGCCCCCAAGCGGAAGATCGCGGAATTCCGCGTCAGCCCCGACAACATGATCGGTGTGGGCGAGGAAATCTCGGCCGAGCATTATGTCGCCGGCCAGAAGGTCGACGTGGCAGGGACCTCCATCGGTAAAGGTTTTGCCGGTGCGATGAAGCGCCACAACTTCGGCGGTCTGCGGGCCTCGCACGGTGTGTCCATCAGCCACCGTTCGCATGGTTCGACCGGTCAGTGCCAGGACCCCGGCAAGGTGTTCAAGGGCAAGAAGATGGCTGGCCACATGGGTGCCGTGCGTGTGACCACGCAGAACCTCGAAGTTGTGAAAACCGATGCTGAACGTGGCCTGATCATGGTCAAGGGCGCGGTTCCGGGCTCCAAGGGTGGCTGGGTCACGATCAAGGACGCCGTCAAGAAGAAGCTGCCTGAGAACGTTCCGTTCCCGGCTGCTCTGAAATCGGCAATCGTTGCCGCCGCAGCCGAAGCTCCGGTCGCAGATGCGCCCGCCGAAGGGGGTGAAGCATGAAACTCGATGTGATCAATCTGGACGGCAGCAAAGCCGGTTCCGTGGATCTGGACGAGGCGCTGTTCGGTCTTGAGCCGCGCGCCGACATCCTGCATCGCGTGGTCCGCTGGCAGCGTAACAACGCGCAGGCCGGCACCCACAAGGTGAAGACCCGTTCGGAGACCTCGTACTCGACCAAGAAGATCTATCGCCAGAAGGGCACCGGCGGCGCACGCCACGGTGACAAGAACGCGCCGATCTTCCGTCACGGTGGTGTCTACAAGGGCCCGACCCCGCGCAGCCACGGCCACGAGCTGACCAAGAAGTTCCGCAAACTGGGCCTCAAGCATGCCCTGTCCGCGAAACTGAAGGCTGGCGAACTGGTTGTCATCTCTGCTGCCGAAGCCGAAGGCAAGACTTCGGCCCTGGCAAAGCAGGTGGCAAAGCTGGGCTGGAAGCGCGCGCTGATCATTGATGGTGCAACCGTCAACGACATGTTCGCAAAGGCCGCCCGCAACATCGAAGGTCTGGATATCCTGCCGTCGATGGGCGCAAACGTCTATGACATCCTCAAGCGTGACACCCTGGTGATCACGAAGGCGGGCGTCGAAGCACTGGAGGCTCGTCTGAAATGAGCGCGAAGGCTGAACATTACGACGTGATCCGCAAGCCGATCATCACCGAGAAGGCCACCATGGTGTCCGAAAACGGTGCGGTCGTCTTCGAGGTCGCGATGGACTCGAACAAGCCCGAGATCAAGCAGGCCGTCGAGGCGCTGTTCGGTGTGAAGGTCAAGGCCGTCAACACCACGATCACCAAAGGCAAGACCAAGCGCTTCCGCGGCCAGCCGGGCAAGCGTCGGGACGTCAAGAAAGCCTATGTCACCCTCGAAGAGGGAAACACTATCGACGTGACCACTGGTCTCTGATAGTAGGGCGCGAATCTTCCATGGCCCCGCATTCGTCGGGGCCATGGATTTTTGAGACGGGGACCTTCGGGGCCCTACACATCGGGCACCTTCGGGGGCCTATAACTTCGCGGGGCTTTGCCCTGCAACGCACAACGGAAGACAGAAAGCATGGCACTCAAGTCGTATAAGCCGACGACGCCGGGCCAGCGTGGGCTGGTTCTGATCGACCGTTCGGAGCTGTGGAAAGGACGTCCGGTCAAGGCCCTCACCGAGGGTTTGACCAAGAATGGCGGCCGGAACAACACCGGACGGATCACGATGCGCCGCAAAGGCGGCGGGGCAAAACGCCTCTATCGGATCGTCGATTTCAAACGTAACAAATTCGACGTGGCGGCAACCGTCGAGCGGATCGAGTATGACCCGAACCGGACCGCCTTCATCGCACTGGTGAAATACGCAGACGGCGAGCAGGCCTATATCCTCGCGCCGCAGCGTCTGGCCGTCGGCGACTCTGTCGTCGCAGGCTCCAAGGTCGACATCAAGCCGGGCAACGCGATGCCGTTCTCGGGCATGCCGATCGGCACGATCGTCCATAACATCGAGATGAAGCCCGGCAAGGGTGGTCAGATCGCGCGCGCGGCGGGCACTTATGCCCAGTTCGTGGGTCGCGATGGCGGCTACGCCCAGATCCGCCTGTCCTCCGGTGAACTGCGTCTCGTGCGTCAGGAATGCATGGCCACCGTCGGTGCCGTGTCCAACCCCGACAACAGCAACCAGAACTTCGGCAAGGCCGGCCGCATGCGTCACAAGGGCATCCGCCCGAGCGTCCGCGGCGTGGTCATGAACCCGATCGACCACCCGCATGGTGGTGGCGAAGGCCGGACTTCGGGTGGCCGTCATCCGGTGACGCCGTGGGGCAAGCCGACAAAGGGTGCGCGCACCCGGAACAAGAACAAAGCGTCCAGCAAGCTCATCCTGCGCTCGCGTCACGCCAAGAAGAAGGGGCGTTAACAGATGTCTCGCTCTGTATGGAAAGGTCCGTTCGTTGACGCTTACGTGCTGAAGAAAGCCGAAGCCGCCCGCGAATCCGGACGTAGTGAAGTTATCAAGATCTGGTCGCGCCGCTCGACGATCCTGCCCCAGTTCGTGGGTCTGACGTTTGGCGTCTACAACGGCAAGAAACATATCCCGGTCAACGTGACCGAGGACATGATCGGCCAGAAGTTTGGCGAATATTCCCCGACCCGGACCTATTACGGTCACGCGGCCGATAAAAAAGCGAAGCGGAAGTAAGTCATGGGCAAGGAAAAAAACCCCCGCCGCGTGGCAGATAACGAAGCAATGGCAAAACTGCGCATGCTTCGGACCAGCCCGCAGAAGCTGAACCTGGTGGCTGCGATGATCCGCGGCAAGAAGGTCGACAAGGCCCTGACGGACCTGACCTTCTCGAAGAAGCGGATCGCGATCGACGTGAAGAAATGCCTTCAGTCGGCCATCGCAAACGCCGAGAACAACCACAACCTTGACGTCGATGAACTGGTCGTCGCCGAGGCCTATGTGGGCAAGAACCTGACGCTGAAGCGCGGTCGTCCGCGCGCCCGCGGCCGGTTCGGCAAGATCGTCAAGCCGTTCTCGGAACTCACCATCAAGGTGCGTCAAGTTGAGGAGCAAGCCTAATGGGTCAGAAAGTCAATCCGATCGGCATGCGCCTTCAGGTCAACCGCACCTGGGACAGCCGCTGGTACGCCGATAGCAAGGATTACGGTAATCTTCTTCTTGAAGACCTGAAGATCCGCAAGTTCATCAAGGAAGAGGCCAAGCAGGCCGGGATCGCCCGCGTGATCATCGAACGTCCGCACAAGAAGTGCCGCGTCACGATCCATGCAGCGCGTCCGGGCGTGATCATCGGCAAAAAAGGCGCCGATATCGAAACCCTGCGCAAGAAGCTGGCCAAGCTGACCGCAAGCGAACTGCACCTGAACATCGTGGAAGTCCGCAAGCCGGAACTGGACGCTGCTCTGGTCGGTGAGAGCATCGCGCAGCAGCTCGAGCGTCGTGTGTCCTTCCGTCGTGCCATGAAGCGCGCCGTGCAGAACGCGATGCGTATGGGCGCCCTGGGTATCCGCGTGAACGTCGCGGGTCGTCTGGGTGGTGCCGAGATCGCACGGACCGAATGGTATCGTGAAGGTCGCGTCCCGCTGCACACGCTGCGTGCCGATATCGATTACGCCCCGACCGAGGCCACCACGGCCTATGGCATCATCGGTATCAAGGTCTGGATTTTCAAAGGCGAAATCATGGAGCACGATCCGTCGGCCCATGACCGTCGTCTGCAGGAACTCCAGGATGGTCCCGCGCCCCGTGGCGCCGGCGGCCGCCGTTAAGGAGGAATGACAGATGCTTCAACCTAAGCGCACAAAATTCCGCAAGCAGCACAAGGGCCGTATCCACGGCCTGGCCAAGGGCGGCAGCGACCTGAACTTCGGGTCCTTCGGCCTCAAGGCCACCGAGCCCGAGCGGGTCACGGCGCGTCAGATCGAGGCGGCTCGCCGCGCGCTGACCCGTCACATGAAACGTCAGGGCCGTGTCTGGATCCGGATTTTCCCGGATGTTCCGGTGACCTCGAAGCCGACCGAAGTCCGTATGGGTAAAGGTAAGGGTTCGGTGGATTACTGGGCTGCCCGCATCAAGCCGGGTCGCGTGATGTTCGAGATCGACGGTGTCGACGAGACCATTGCCCGCGAGGCTCTGCGTCTGGCCGCGATGAAACTGCCGATCAAGACCCGCGTGGTCGTTCGCGAAGACTGGTAAAGTCTGACCGATCAGAAAAACAGGGCAGGGCGGGGGCAACCCCGCCTTGTCTTTTGAACCGGGGGTCTGTCACAAACAGGCCTTGTCAACATGAGGGAACCGGCCTATACGGCCCCTTCATCCATCTCCACCGGGAATCAGGGTGACCCTTTCACAAGGGGCTCTCCGGTGACGTTGTTAAAAAGGACCGGCGACATGAACGCCCAGGAACTACGCAATAAATCCCTCGATCAGCTCCGCGAGGACCTGGTTGCCCTGAAGAAAGAAGCATTCAACCTGCGCTTTCAACAGGCGACTGGCCAGCTGGAATCCACTGCGCGCATGAAGACGGTTCGCCGTGACGTGGCGCGTGTGAAGACCGTGCTGAACGAAAAAGCCGCCGCCGCGGCCGCAGAATAAGGAGCCTGACAGATGCCCAAACGTATTCTTCAAGGCACCGTGACCAGCACGGCAAACGCCCAGACCGTCACTGTGCAGGTGGAACGCCGCTTCACGCACCCTGTTCTGAAAAAGACCATCCGTAAGTCCAAGAAATACCGGGCTCACGATGAGACGAACGCTTTCAACGTCGGCGACACCGTCCGTATCCAGGAATGTGCGCCCAAGTCGAAAACGAAACGCTGGGAGGTTATCGCGTCCTAAGCGATAGCCTTTCGGTTCATCGAAACCCTGGGGAAGAGCCGATAGTGGCCCCCAAAGGTCGGGAGAAACCAAATGATCCAGATGCAGACCAATCTGGATGTTGCTGACAACTCCGGCGCACGCCGGGTGCAGTGCATCAAGGTTCTCGGCGGTTCGCACCGTCGATATGCGTCCGTTGGCGACATCATCGTGGTGTCCGTCAAGGAAGCCATTCCGCGCGGTCGCGTGAAGAAGGGTGACGTCCGCAAGGCGGTCGTCGTTCGCACCGCCAAGGAAGTTCGCCGTGAAGACGGCACCGCGATCCGTTTCGATCGCAACGCAGCAGTCATCCTGAACAACAACAACGAGCCGGTCGGTACCCGCATCTTCGGGCCGGTCGTTCGTGAGCTGCGCGCCAAGAACTTCATGAAAATCATCTCGCTCGCCCCGGAGGTGCTGTAAGATGGCTGCCAAGCTGAAAACAGGCGACAAGGTCGTCGTATTGGCCGGCAAGGACAAGGGCAAGCAGGGCACCATTACGTCCGTTGACCCGAAGGCCGGCAAAGCCGTGGTGGAGGGTCTGAACATGGCCATCCGTCACACACGTCAAAGCCAGACCAGCCAGGGCGGCCGCATCCCCAAGGCGATGCCGATCGACCTGTCGAACCTGGCGATGCTGGACAAGAACGGCAAGGCAACGCGCGTCGGCTTCAAGATTGAAGGCGACAAGAAAGTGCGTATCGCCAAGACCACGGGGGACGTGATCGATGCTTGATACCGCAACATATACCCCGCGTCTGAAGGCGCTGTTCAACGACACGATCAAGGCCGCTCTGAAGGAGGAATTCTCCTACAAGAACGACATGCAGATCCCGCGTCTGGACAAGATCGTCCTGAACATCGGCTGCGGTGCAGAAGCCGTGCGCGACAGCAAGAAGGCCAAGTCGGCCGTCGAAGACCTGTCGACCATCGCCGGTCAGAAGGCTGTCACCACCATCGCCAAGAACTCGATCGCCGGTTTCCGCGTTCGTGAAGGCATGCCGATGGGCGCAAAGGTCACCCTGCGCGGCGACCGGATGTATGAATTCCTGGATCGTCTGATCACGATCGCAATGCCCCGTATCCGCGACTTCCGCGGCGTGCCGGGCAAATCCTTCGACGGTCGTGGCAACTATGCCATGGGCCTGAAGGAGCACATCGTGTTCCCCGAGATCAACTTCGACAAGGTCGATGAAGTCTGGGGTATGGACATCGTCATCGCCACCACCGCGAGAACCGACGCGGAAGCTAAGGCGCTGTTGAAGCACTTCAACATGCCCTTCAACAGCTAAGCGCGGGAGAGAGAGTTATGGCTAAGAAATCTATGATCGAACGCGAAAAGAAGCGTCAGGAGCTGGTGGACAAGTTCGCCGCCAAGCGCGCTGCGCTGAAGGCGATCGTCAACGACCAGTCCAAGCCGATGGAAGAGCGTTTCCGCGCTTCCCTGAAGCTGGCGAAACTGCCGCGCAACAGCTCGGCTGTGCGTCTGCACAACCGCTGCCAACTGACCGGTCGTCCGCATGCGTATTACCGCAAGCTGAAACTGTCGCGTATCGCGCTGCGGGATCTGGGCTCCATGGGCCAGATTCCCGGCCTGGTGAAATCCAGCTGGTAAGGGAGAGAGTGATATGAACGATCCTATCGGCGATATGCTCACCCGTATCCGCAACAGCCAGATGCGCGGCAAGTCCACCGTGGCCACGCCTGCGTCGAAGCTGCGTGCCTGGGTTCTGGATGTGCTGGCGGATGAAGGCTATATCCGCGGCTACGAAAAGGGCACTGATGAAAATGGTCACCCGACCCTGATCATCAGCCTGAAATACTTTGATGGCACCCCCGTCATTCGCGAAATCAAGCGGGTCTCCAAGCCCGGGCGTCGCGTCTACATGGGCGTCAAGGATATCCCCTCGGTCCGTCAGGGCCTGGGTGTGTCGATTGTCAGCACGCCTAAGGGTGTGATGTCGGATGCAGCAGCACGCAGCGCCAATGTTGGCGGTGAAGTGCTCTGCACGGTCTTCTAAGGAGGAAGGCAATGTCTCGTATTGGTAAGAAACCGGTCGAGCTGCCCGCAGGCGTTTCGGCGTCCGTGTCCGGCCAGACCGTCGAAGTGAAGGGCCCCAAGGGGACCAAGCATTTCAACGCAACCGACGATGTCACCATTGCCGTTGATGGCAATCTGGTGAAGATCACCCCCCGCGGCACGTCCAAGCGCGCCCGCCAGCAGTGGGGCATGTCCCGCTCGATGGTGGCGAACCTTGTGACCGGCGTCACCTCGGGCTTCAAGCGCGAGCTGGAGATCACCGGTGTGGGTTATCGTGCAGCGATCCAGGGCAACACCCTGAAACTGTCGCTGGGCTATAGCCACGAAGTGAACTTCGAGGTTCCCGCCGGTGTGACGGTGACCTGCCCGAAGCAGACCGAAATCGTTGTCGAAGGTGACGACGCCCAGCTTGTGGGCCAGGTCGCGGCGAATATCCGCGAATGGCGCAAGCCCGAGCCCTACAAGGGCAAGGGTATCAAGTACAAGGGTGAGTACATCTTCCGCAAGGAAGGCAAGAAGAAGTAAGGACGCGAGAGATGGCAAACAGCAAAAGAACCCTGTTTCTGAAGCGCCGCCTGCGCGTTCGGAACAAACTTCGGAAGGTCAACGCCGGTCGCGTTCGTCTTTCCGTTCACCGCAGCAACAAGAACATCAGCGTGCAGCTGATCGACGATGTGCGTGGCGTCACACTGGCCTCTGCCTCCACTCTGGAGAAGTCGCTGGGCGTGGTCGGCAAGAACAACGTCGAAGCAGCTGCGAAGGTGGGCGCGGCAATTGCCGAGCGTGCCAAGCAGGCCGGTGTCGAAGACTGCTACTTCGATCGTGGTGGTTTCCTCTTTCACGGGAAGGTGAAGGCTCTGGCCGACGCTGCCCGTGAAGGTGGCCTCAAGTTCTAAGGAGACGATAGAATGGCAAGAGAAGACAACCGCCGCGACCGTCGCGACCGCGAAGAGTCCACACCGGAGTTCGCCGATCGTCTGGTGGCAATCAACCGTGTGTCGAAAACCGTGAAAGGTGGTAAGCGCTTCGGCTTTGCCGCCCTCGTGGTGGTCGGCGATCAGAAGGGCCGCGTCGGCTTTGGCAAGGGCAAGGCGAAAGAAGTGCCCGAAGCCATCCGCAAGGCAACGGAACAGGCCAAGCGCCAGATGATCCGTGTGCCGCTGCGCGAAGGCCGCACCCTGCACCACGACATGGAAGGTCGCCACGGCGCCGGCAAGGTCGTGATGCGGGCAGCACCGGAAGGGACCGGCATTATCGCCGGTGGTCCGATGCGCGCCGTGTTCGAGATGCTGGGCCTCAAGGACGTCGTGTCCAAGTCGCTTGGCTCGCAGAACCCCTACAACATGATCCGGGCAACGATCGACGGGCTGAAAAAAGAATCCAGCCCCCGTTCCGTGGCCCAGCGTCGTGGCAAGAAGGTCGCCGACATCCTGCGCAAGGACGACGCGCCGGTTGCCGAAGCGGCTGAAGCGTAAGGAACCGGAGCAATGGCAAAAACCATCGTCGTAAAGCAGATCGGCTCGCCGATCCGCCGCCCCGAGAAGCAGCGCCAGACCCTGATCGGTCTGGGTCTGAACAAGATGCACAAGACCCGGGAGCTGGAGGATACTCCTTCGATCCGCGGTATGGTCGCCAAGATCCCGCATCTCGTCCAGATCATCGAAGAGCGCGAGTAATCCCATCGGGGCGGGTGCAAGCCCGCCCTGTCATCATATCAACGCCGTGGTCGGCCGCTCCCGTCGCTGGGGGTCGCATCCGGCAAAAGGAGAAGCGACATGAAACTGCATGAACTGAGTGATAACGACGGCGCCACCAAGAAACGCAAGCGCGTTGGCCGTGGTCCGGGTTCCGGTACCGGCAAGACCGGTGGCCGTGGTATCAAGGGTCAGAAGTCCCGTTCGGGTGTCTCGATCGGTGGCTATGAAGGCGGCCAGATGCCGCTCTACCAGCGTCTGCCGAAGCGTGGCTTCAACAAGCCGAACCGCAAGGCTTATGCTGTTCTGAACCTGGGCATCCTCCAGAAATTCATCGAAGCTGGCAAGATCGACGCCAAGCAGCCGATCACCGAAGACGTGCTCGTGGCCTCTGGTCTGGTCCGTCGAAAGCTTGACGGTGTGCGCATTCTGGCCAAGGGCGACTTCTCGTCCAAGGTCACGCTGAATGTTACTGGCGCATCGGCTCAGGCCATCGAAGCGGTCGAGAAACTGGGCGGCGCACTGACCGTCACAGCGGCTGCCAAGGCCCCTGCGGCTGAATAACGGGTTGTGAGCGGCGCTTGCGCCGCTTACATAGTCCCTAGTTTTCCTGAACGCCGCCCGAGCCGGAGAACCGCTCTGGCGGCGTTGTCACATGAGAGAGACCGCGAATGGTATCTGCAGCAGAACAAATGGCGGCGAACACCAGCTGGGCCGCCCTCGGCAAGGCAACCGATCTTCGCAATCGCATCTTCTTCACGCTTGGCCTTCTGATCGTCTATCGCCTTGGCACCTTCATTCCGGTGCCGGGAATCGATGGCGCGTCGCTGCGCGAGTTCATGGAAGGTGCGGCGGCGGGTATCGGTGGCATCCTGTCGATGTTCACCGGTGGTGCGCTTGGTCGGATGGGGATCTTTGCCCTCGGGATCATGCCCTATATCTCGGCCTCGATCATCGTACAGCTGCTGACCTCGATGGTGCCCAAGCTTGAGCAACTCAAGAAAGAGGGCGAGCAGGGTCGCAAGAAGATCAACCAGTATACGCGCTACGGCACGGTGTTCCTGGCCACGCTGCAGGCCTACGGTCTGGCTGTGAGCCTTGAGGCTGGCGATCTTGTCACCGATCCCGGCATGTTCTTCCGCGCTTCCTGCGTCATCACGCTGGTCGGTGGCACCATGTTCCTGATGTGGCTGGGTGAGCAGATCACCGCCCGCGGCATCGGCAACGGCATCTCGCTGATCATCTTCGTGGGTATCGTCGCCGAAATCCCCGCCGCACTGGCGCAGTTCTTCAGCCAGGGTCGTTCGGGCGCTATCAGCCCCGCCGTGATCATCGGTGTGATCGTGATGGTGATCGTGACCATTGCCTTTGTGGTGTTCATGGAGCGCGCCTTGCGCAAGATCCATATCCAGTATCCCCGCCGCCAGGCCGGGATGAAGATCTACGAGGGCGGCTCGTCCAGCCTGCCGGTCAAGGTCAACCCCGCCGGCGTGATCCCCGCGATCTTCGCAAGCTCGCTGCTGCTGCTGCCTGCAACGGTCAGCACCTTTTCGGGTACGGATACCGGACCGATCATGTCCACGATCATGGCCTATTTCGGCCCCGGACAGCCGCTCTATCTGCTGTTCTTCGTCGTGATGATCGTGTTCTTCTCGTATTTCTACACGTTCAACGTCTCGTTCAAACCCGATGACGTGGCCGAGAACCTGAAGAACCAGAACGGTTTTGTTCCGGGCATTCGTCCCGGCAAGAAAACGGCCGAGTATCTTGAATATGTGGTCAGCCGGGTTCTGGCGCTCGGGTCGGCCTATCTCGCGGCCGTCTGCCTGTTGCCCGAAATCCTGCGGGCCGAGTTGGCTGTTCCCTTCTACTTCGGCGGCACCTCGGTGCTGATCGTGGTGTCCGTGACCATGGATACGATCCAGCAGGTTCAGAGCCATCTTCTGGCGCACCAGTATGAGGGTCTGATCGAGAAGTCGCAGTTGCGCGGCAAAGGCAAGAAACGCACGACCAGAAAGGCTCCGGCGCGCAGATGAACATCATCCTTCTCGGGCCCCCGGGGGCCGGCAAAGGCACTCAGGCGCGCCATCTGGTCGAGACGCGCAACATGATCCAGCTCAGCACGGGTGACATGCTGCGCGAAGCCCGGACCAGCGGGACCGAAATGGGCCGTATCGTGGCCGATGTCATGGACCGGGGCCAGCTTGTCACGGATGAGATCGTGATCGGTCTGATCCGCGAAAAGCTGGAAGGCGACAAGGCTGGCGGTTTCATCTTCGACGGGTTCCCGCGCACGCTGCCGCAGGCCGATGCTTTGGCCGAGCTTCTGGCCGCGACCGGCGAAAAGCTGGATGCGGTGATCGAGATGCAGGTGGATGACGCGGCCCTTGTGGCGCGCATCACCGGGCGTTTCACCTGCGGCGATTGCGGCGAGGTCTATCACGACGTCACGCACCGTCCGGCTGTCGATGGTGTCTGCGACAAGTGTGGCGGCACCAACATGAAGCGCCGCGCCGATGACAACGAGGACAGCCTGCGTCAGCGGCTGATGGAATATTACAAGAAGACTTCGCCGCTGATCGGCTATTACTATGCCAAGGGACAGCTGCGTACGGTCGACGGTCTGGCCGAAATCGGCGATGTCCAGAAGGCGATTGCGGCCATTCTGGACTGAACCGCGCTGATTGCCGGAAACCTTGGGCGGGGGGCTTGACGGCCCCCTGTTTCTTACATAACCAGCCCTATCTCGAACATGAGAGATGATTCTGAACGGGTCGCTCCCGCGTACGAATCGACACCTGAATTCAGCTGCGGCCCGATGGCACGATGCCTCGGGCCTACGTTGTGAAAAAAGGTTCTGGCACCACGGAACCGCAACGAAAAGGAAAGTGACACGTGGCACGTATCGCCGGCGTAAACATCCCGACCCAGAAACGGGTCCCGATCGCCCTGACCTACATCACCGGAATTGGCCATACTTCGGCCAAAGCCATCTGCGACGCCGTGAACATCGACGCGACCCGTCGTGTGAACGAACTGTCGGACGCCGAAGTCCTCGCCATCCGCGAGCATATCGACGCCAACTACACCGTCGAAGGTGACCTGCGCCGTGAGACGCAGATGAACATCAAGCGCCTGATGGACCTTGGCTGCTACCGTGGCCTGCGTCACCGTCGCAACCTGCCGGTTCGCGGCCAGCGCACCCATACCAACGCTCGCACCCGCAAAGGCCCCGCAAAGGCCATTGCCGGCAAGAAGAAATAAGGGAGGGCTGCATCAATGGCACGTGATACCCGTCGCGGAGGCAAGAAGAAGGTCTCCAAGAACATCGCCGCAGGCGTGGCGCATGTGAACTCTTCGTTCAACAACACCAAGATCCTGATTTCGGACGTACAAGGCAACGCGATTGCCTGGTCCTCGGCCGGCACCATGGGCTTCAAGGGGTCGCGTAAATCGACACCCTACGCCGCCCAGATGGCCGCTGAAGACGCCGGCAAGAAAGCACAGGAACACGGTGTGAAGACGCTGGAAGTCGAAGTGCAGGGCCCTGGTTCGGGCCGCGAAAGCGCGCTGCGCGCTCTGGCCGCTGTTGGGTTCAACATCACCTCGATCCGTGATGTCACCCCGATCGCACACAACGGTTGCCGCCCTCCGAAGCGTCGCCGGGTCTGATCCCATTTCATTATCCTGGGGCCGCGCCACGTGCACGGCCCCTCGACGTCATTTAGAAACCTCGGGCGTCTTGGCCTTTTGGACATGAGGACAAGACAAGAATGGAGGGACGCATGATCCACAAGAATTGGGCTGAACTGATCAAGCCGACACAGCTTGACGTGAAGCCGGGCAACGATCCGACCCGTCAGGCCACCGTCATCGCAGAACCGCTGGAGCGTGGCTTTGGCCTGACGCTCGGCAACGCGCTGCGCCGCATCCTGATGTCGTCGCTGCAGGGCGCGGCCATCACATCCGTACAGATCGACAACGTTCTGCACGAGTTTTCCTCGGTCGCCGGTGTGCGCGAGGATGTGACCGACATCATCCTGAACCTCAAGGGTGTGTCGATCCGCATGGAAGTCGAAGGCCCCAAGCGCCTGAGCGTCAGTGCCAAAGGCCCGGGTGTCGTCACCGCCGGTGACATCTCGGACAGCGCAGGAATCGAGATCCTGAACAAGGATCATGTGATCTGCCACCTGGACGATGGTGCCGATCTCTACATGGAACTGACGGTCAATACCGGCAAGGGCTATGTCTCGGCTGACAAGAACAAGCCGGAAGATGCGCCCATCGGTCTGATCCCGATCGACGCGATCTATTCGCCGATCAAGCGCGTGTCCTATGAAGTGACCCCGACCCGTGAAGGTCAGGTTCTGGATTACGACAAGCTGACCATGAAGATCGAAACCGACGGTTCGCTGACCCCTGACGATGCCGTGGCCTACGCCGCGCGTATCCTGCAGGACCAGCTGTCGATCTTCGTCAACTTCGACGAGCCCGAAAGCGCGACCCGTTCGGATGACGATGACGGCCTGGAGTTCAACCCGCTTCTGCTGAAGAAAGTGGACGAGCTTGAGCTGTCGGTGCGTTCGGCCAACTGCCTGAAGAACGACAACATCGTCTATATCGGTGACCTGATCCAGAAAACCGAAGCCGAGATGCTGCGCACTCCCAACTTCGGCCGCAAGTCGCTGAACGAGATCAAGGAAGTGCTGTCCGGCATGGGGCTGCACCTCGGCATGGATGTCGAGGACTGGCCGCCAGACAATATCGAGGATCTGGCGAAGAAGTTCGAAGACGCGTTCTGAGAATATGGGGCGGGTGACGAACCCGCCCCGTAAATGCCCGCACTGGCGGGGACGACATGGGCATGATGCCCCAAGGAGAGTGGCTGACCCGCATCGGCCACCGGACAAAGCAAACAAGCTTCGTAAAGCTTAAAGGAGAACGACAATGCGTCACGCAAGAGGCTACCGCCGCCTGAACCGGACCCACGAGCACCGCAAGGCGCTTTGGGCCAACATGGCCGGCTCGCTCATCGAACATGAGCAGATCAAGACCACCCTGCCCAAGGCAAAAGAACTGCGCCCGATCGTTGAAAAACTGATCACGCTGGGCAAGCGCGGCGACCTTCACGCCCGCCGTCAGGCTGGCGCACAACTGAAGCAGGACGCCTATGTGGCCAAACTGTTCGACATTCTGGGTCCGCGCTACAAGGACCGTCAGGGTGGCTATGTCCGCATCATGAAGGCCGGTTTCCGTTATGGCGACATGGCACCGATGGCGATCATCGAATTCGTGGACCGCGACCCCAATGCCAAAGGCGCAGGCGACAAGGCCCGCGTCGCGGCCGAGGAAGCTGCCGAGGATTGATCCTTCGGCTTCAGGCCCAAGGTTCCATACCCCCGCCCCGCACAGGGCGGGGGTTTTGCGTTTCAGGCCTCTGCGCGGCGGAACTTGCATATCCTTGCGCCGCCGCTCATATCAGGGGAAAGGAATAGGGAGGATATGATGCTCCGCTCCGGTCTAGTCATCCTGTCGTGCGTGGCCGCGTCGCTGGCCCCGTTGCCGCTGACGGCCCAGACGCGCGTGCCCACCAGCCAGGCCGAGATCCAGATGGGTTTCGCACCACTGGTCAAAGAGGCCGCGCCCGCCGTCGTCAACATCTACGCCAAGCGCGTGGTGGCTGTTCGTGACAGCCCCTTTGCGGGTGATCCGTTTTTCGAGGGTCTTTTCCGCGATTTCGGCACGGTGCGACCGCAGGTCCAGAACAGCCTTGGGTCAGGCGTGATCCTGTCGCCGGACGGGATCGTCGTGTCCAACTACCATGTCGTCGGCGAGGCGACGGATATCCGCGTGGTGCTGGCGGACCGGCGCGAGTTCAACGCGACGGTGATCCTTGGGGATGAGGAAAGCGATCTGGCCCTTTTACGTCTGGACGGGGCCGCCGATTTGCCCGAGCTGGCCCTGCGCGACAGCGACAGTGTCGAAGTCGGAGAGCTGGTGCTGGCCATCGGCAACCCCTTCGGCGTGGGTCAGACCGTCAGCAGCGGGATCGTGTCGGGGCTGGCGCGGTCCGGTACGGCCTCTGGCACGGGGCGGGGATATTTCATCCAGACCGATGCGGCGATCAATCCGGGCAATTCGGGCGGGGCCCTGATAGACGTGAATGGTGCGTTGATCGGGGTGAACACCTCGATCCTGACGCGGTCCGGCGGATCCAACGGGATCGGTTTTGCGATTCCGGCCAATCTGGTCGCGCGGTTTGTCGAGCAGGCCCGCGAGGGTCGCTCGCGGTTCGAGCGGCCCTGGGCGGGCATGTCCGGCCAGCCGGTCGATGCGGATATCGCCGCCTCCCTCGGGTTGGACCGTCCGGGGGGAATCCTGATCTCGGGCCTGCATCCGGTCAGCCCCTTTGGTGACGCGGGGCTGGCCCCCGGCGACGTGATCCTCTCGGTGGATGGTCAGCCCGTGAACACCCCGGCCGAGATGGTGTTTCGCATGAGCGTGGCCGGTCTGGGCCAGATGGCACAGGTCACATCCCTGCGCGACGGAGTGGAAACCACGGTCGCGGTCGAATTGCGCGCAGCGCCCGAGACGCCGCCGCGCGACCGGCGCGAAATGGACGAGAGCACGCCGCTGCCGGGACTTGTGGTGCTGAATGTGAACCCCGCCGTTCTGGCCGAATTCAACCTGCCGCTGGCGACATCCGGCGTGATCGTCGAGAACCCGGGGCCATTCGGTGCGCGGTTCGGGATGCAGCCGGGTGACGTGATCCTTGCGATCAATGGCAATGCGATCACGGATACCGCGCAAACGGCGACTGCTCTGGCGAGCGCCATCGACGACCGCGCACTGTCGATCGAACTGCAACGCGGGTTGCAACGCATTTCGCTGCGCAGCAGGCTTTAGGCGGATGGCCGATCTCTTCGACACCGGGGCTGCGGAGCCTGCCAAGGCCGGACCCCGGCCACTTGCGGATCGTCTGCGCCCGCAACGTCTGGATCAGGTGATCGGGCAGGAGCAGGTTCTGGGGCCTGACGCGCCGCTCGGGGTGATGCTGTCCTCGGGCTCGTTGTCCTCGCTGGTCCTCTGGGGGCCGCCCGGCGTGGGTAAGACCACCATCGCGCGGCTTCTGGCGGATGAGACGGATCTGCATTTCGTCCAGATCAGCGCGATCTTCACCGGCGTGCCGGAACTGCGCAAGGTCTTTGAGGCGGCGAAGATGCGCCGTGCGAACGGGCAGGGGACCCTGCTTTTCGTGGATGAGATCCACCGCTTCAACAAGGCCCAGCAGGACGGTTTCCTGCCGCATATGGAGGATGGCACGATCCTTCTGGTCGGGGCCACGACCGAAAACCCCAGTTTCGAGCTGAATGCCGCCTTGCTCAGCCGCGCGCAGGTTCTGGTTCTCAAGAGGCTGGATCTGGCCGATCTGGAGCGTCTGGCACAGCGCGCCGAAAAGGAACTGGACCGTGCCTTGCCCCTGACCGGCCCCGCCCGCGAAGCCTTGCTGGAGATGGCTGACGGAGACGGGCGTGCGCTTCTGAACCTGATCGAGCAGGTGGCGGCGTGGAAGGTCGAGGGCAAACTGGATACCGATGCGCTGGCCACGCGGCTGATGAAGCGGGCGGCCAAGTATGACAAGTCGGGGGACGAGCATTACAACCTGATCTCGGCGCTGCACAAATCGGTGCGCGGATCAGATCCCGATGCGGCGCTTTACTGGTTTGCGCGGATGCTGACAGGGGGCGAGGATCCGCGCTATCTGGCGCGCCGTCTGACGCGGATGGCGGTCGAGGATATCGGGCTGGCTGATCCGCAGGCGCAGGCCGTTTGTCTGCAGGCCTGGGAAACCTTCGAGCGTTTGGGCAGCCCCGAGGGGGAGCTGGCTCTGGGGCAGGCGGTGACCTATCTCGCCTTGGCGCCCAAGTCGAACGCGGGCTATGTCGGGTTCAAGGGGGCGATGGCGCTGGCGCGGCAGACCGGATCGGAACCGCCGCCCAAGCATATCCTGAACGCGCCGACCAAGCTGATGAAGGAACAGGGCTACGGCGCGGATTATGCCTATGATCACGATGCCGAGGATGGCTTTTCGGGGCAGAACTATTTCCCGGACGGGGTGAAGCGTCCGGTCCTCTACCAGCCGGTCGAGCGTGGCTTCGAGCGGGAGTTGAAACGCCGACTGGATTACTTCGCCAAGCTGCGCTCCAAACGCGGGCCGGGCTGAGGGACGCCGGGGCAGCTTGTCCATGGGAAAACTTGACATTCCCCGCCCCCCTCGCCACTGCTGCGGACATGTTGAGCACACTTCTTCAGGTCGCCCTCGGCGGCGCAATCGGGGCTTCTGCCCGCTATCTGACCTCGCTTGGCGCGCTGCGCTTTCTTGGCGCGGGATTCCCGTGGGGCACGCTTGCGGTCAACGTGATCGGGTCCTTCCTGATGGGACTTCTCGTCGTGGTCCTCGCCCAGCGGGATGCAACACGTCTGGCACCTTTCCTGCTGTCGGGAATCCTGGGTGGGTTCACGACTTTTTCGGCCTTTTCGCTTGATGCGATGGCCCTTTACGAGCGGGGAGAAACGATGCTGGCCGCTTTCTATGTGGGGGCGTCGGTGATCCTGTCGCTCAGTGCCCTGGCGCTGGCCATGGTTGTCGCGAAAGAGGTGTTTCAATGAGCCGTGTCCAGACCATTCCCGTCTCGGAAGCTGATAGCGATCAGCGGCTGGATCGCTGGTTGCGTCGTATCTTTCCGCATCTGACCCAAGGCATGGTCGAGAAGATGTGCCGCAAAGGCGAATTGCGTGTCGATGGTGGTCGCGTGAAGGCGGCAACCCGGCTGGCCGCCGGACAGCAGGTCCGTGTTCCCCCCTTGCCCGATCCGGAGCAGATGACCGTAGTCACCGAAAGCCGCATGAGCCCGGCCGACGTCAAGATGATGCAGGATGCGGTCATCTACCGCGATGACCATATCATCGCGATCAACAAGCCCGCCGGTCTGCCCACGCAGGGCGGTAGCAAGACACTCAAGCATGTGGACGGATTGGCCGAGGCGCTGCGCTTCGGCTTTGAGGAAAAGCCCCGTCTGGTGCATCGTCTGGACAAGGACACGACAGGCGTTCTGGTGCTGGCGCGTGACCGCAAGACCGCCGCTGCGCTGACCGAAGCGTTCCGTCACCGCGAGACGCGCAAGATCTATTGGGCGCTCGTCGCCGGTGTGCCGACGCCTTATCTGGGCGAGATCAAGTTCGGTCTGGTCAAGGCCCCCGGCCATGGTGCCAAGGGCGAGGGCGAGAAGATGCACGCCGTCCATCCGCGGGACATCGACAAGACCCCCGGCGCCAAGCGGGCGCATACGCTCTATGCCACGCTCTACCGTGTCGGTGGCCGCGCCTCCTGGGTGGCGATGGAGCCGTTGACGGGCCGCACGCACCAGTTGCGCGCCCATATGGCCGAGATCGGTCATCCGATCATCGGCGACGGAAAATACGGTGGATCGGGTCAGGAAAACCTTGGCGATGGCTGGGGGGCGCAACTGGGCGGGATCATCTCCAAGAAGCTGCACCTGCACGCCCGGATGTTGCGGTTCGAGCATCCGCATACCCGCAAGGTAATCACCATCACCGCTCCGCTACCTGATCACATGGCCCATAGCTGGGACACTTTCGGCTGGACCGAGGATCTGGCTGCCGAGGACCCGTTCGAGGCTTTGCGGTGACGGATCGTCTGCGACTGGTGATCTTTGATGTCGACGGCACGCTGGTAGACAGTCAGGCGGATATTCTGGGTGCGATGGCTGCGGCCTTTGCGCTGCAAGGGCTGGACGTGCCGCCGCGTGAGGCTGTGCTGTCGATCGTGGGCCTGTCGCTGAACGAGGCGATGGCCCGTCTGGTGCCCGACCTGCCCCAGTCGCTGCGCGACGAACTGGTGGCAGGCTACAAGAATTCCTACATGCGCACCCGTGTTGCCAGCGACACGCGCCAAACCTCGCCGCTCTATCCCGGCGCGCGCGAGGTGCTGGACCTGCTGTCGCGTCAGTCGCATACGTTGTTGGGGGTGGCTACGGGCAAATCCCAACGCGGGCTGGACGCGCTGATCGCCAGCCACGGGCTTGAGGGGCTATTCCTGACCCGTCAGGTGGCGGATCACCACCCCTCCAAGCCGCATCCCTCGATGCTGCTGGCGGCGCTGCGTGAGACAGGTGTTGATCCTGCTGACGCGGTGATGGTGGGCGATACCAGCTATGACATGGATATGGCACAGTCCGCAGGCATTCGGAGCATCGGCGTCAGCTGGGGCTATCACGAGCCTGCCGCCCTGACAGCGGCGCATTGCGTGATTGACCGGTTCGATGAACTGCCCGCCCGACTGGAGGAAATCTGGAGGATCGCGGCATGAGCGAATGGAAGGCAAAACGTTTCTGGAAAGCGGCGACACCGGTCGAGACCGAGGGCGGGTTCACCGTCCAGCTCGATGGGCGCGCGGTCAAGACGCCGGCCAAGACGCCGCTTGTCGTGCCGACCCGCGCCATGGCCGCTGTGATTGCGGCCGAATGGGATGCGCAGGAGGGGGCGATCGACCCCCGCACCATGCCGGTGACCCGCTCTGCCAATGCCGCCATCGACAAGGTCGCCACCCAGCACGCCGAGGTCGCGCAGATGATCGCTGACTATGGCGACAGCGACCTGCTGTGCTATCGCGCGCCGGGGCCGGTGGAACTGATCGAGCGACAGGCGCAAATGTGGGACCCGCTGCTGGATTGGGCCGCAGAGGCCCTTGATGCAAGGCTGTCCACGGCCTCGGGCGTCATCCATGTGCCGCAAGACTCCGAGACGCTGGCGCGTCTGTCTGCGCGGGTGCATGGAATGGACAATTTCACCCTGGCGGGTTTCCACGATCTGGTTAGCCTCTCCGGTTCACTGATTCTCGGTTTCGCGGCAAAGATGGATTTTCTTTCCCCTGACGCGATCTGGAAGCTGTCTCGCCTGGACGAAGAGTGGCAGATCGAACTCTGGGGCGCCGACGACGAGGCGGAAGCCATGGCCGAGACGAAACGATTGGCTTTTCTGCACGCGAAAACCTTTGTTGATCTTTCGCGGCAGGCGGAGTGACTGCCTTTTTTGCAGGCTACCGCTACGGAAACAGGCAATTGAGCTTTCCAAATGGTGATGAGTGACTTGACGGATTGCGATGAATCCGAACAAACTCCCAACATTGAGGGGCCACTCCCCTCGAAAACTGCATGCCGTCCCCCGGGCCGGAAAAAACGCTCTGTGTAATGAGCGGTCAATCAGGAAGAGGTAAAAATGAACAAAAAAGTTTTCTTGGGTGCACTGACGGTCGCCGGCCTGGCCGCAGGCACGTCTGCAGCGGCGACACTCGACGATGTCAAGGCGCGCGGCACCCTGAAGTGTGGTTCCAACGAAGGTTTGGCTGGTTTCGCCGCCCCGGACGCGAACGGCGTCTGGCAGGGTTTTGACGTGTCCCTGTGCCGCGCCATCGCAGCAGCCGTGCTGGGTGATGCGCAGGCCGTGGAATTCGTGCCGCTGACAAGCCAGACCCGCTTCACCGCGCTGGCAGCCGGCGAAGTCGATGTGCTGATCCGTAACTCCACATGGACGTTCTCGCGCGACACCGATCTTAAGCTCGATTTCGTTGGCGTGAACTACTACGACGGTCAGGGCTTCATGGTCCGCACCGATATCGGCGTGTCCTCGGCCAAGGAACTGGACGGCACCACCGTCTGCATCCAGACCGGCACCACGACCGAACTGAACCTTGCCGACTTCTTCCGCGTGAACAACATCAGCTACGAGCCGGTG
>Ga0209345_10002281_pt1 | contig 21366 bp, 20 predicted proteins | sample Cruoilmetagenom7_FD_187294 | JGI IMG/M metagenome (GOLD analysis project Ga0209345, IMG submission 187294) | Oil polluted marine microbial communities from Coal Oil Point, Santa Barbara, California, USA - Sample 7 (SPAdes) (version 2) | ecosystem: Environmental > Aquatic > Marine > Oil seeps ... | reverse complement strand
TATTGATAACATCACAATCATTTAAAAACTCCTGTGTTTTAGTAAAAATAAAATTATCATCTCTTGTATTTTGTGTTTCATTGATAGTATATGTTTTGATAATTTCACCAGGGTCACTTTTCAAAAGTAAAATTTTGTCACTTAATCGAATCGCTTCTATTAAATCATGGGTAATAAACAACACACTAGTACCAAACTCTTCACAGCTTTTAAGTACAAAATCTTGTAATTCTCTTTTAAGCCCAATATCAAGTGCCGAAAATGGTTCATCCAAAAAAAGTAATCTTGGTTTGGTAATTAAAGCTCTTGCAAAATTAACTCGCTGTTTCATTCCTCCACTTAAATCTTTTGGATATTTTATAAAATCTTTCTCTTCAAGTCCAAATCTTAGGGCTATTTCACAGGCTTCTTTGTATGCTGTAGTATATTTTTTTGTTGCTATAATAGGGAGTATAATATTTTCAACTACTGTTTTCCAAGGAAGTAATCTCGCATCTTGAAAGGCAAACGCTGATGAGGTAAAACTATTTGTAATCTCTCCTTCTGTTACATCAAGAAGATCACTGCAAAGTTTTAGTAGCGTTGTTTTTCCACCACCACTTGGACCTACTATACTTATAACTTCACCTGTCTTTAGTTCAAAATTGATATTATTTAAGATTTGTGTAAATCCAAAATAAAAATTTAATTCACTTACTTTTAATCTCTCCATGACTCAACCTCTTTTTTAACTGGTTCTAAAATAATATATTCAACAAAAAGCAAAACACCCACCATAGTCATAACTAAAGCTAAAGCAGTTGGAGTATCAAGATGACTTCTAGCAACGGCTAGTGAAGCTCCAATACCATCATTGGCACTTAATAGTTCTGCCATAATTACAATTTTCCAACTCATACCAAGAGCCGAAACCCATGAAGGAAAAAGGTATGAAAAAAGATGAGGGAAATAGAGGTCTTTACATTTTTGCCAAAAACTCAAATGAAAACTATCCATCATCTCTTTTAAATCACCCTCTAAAGTTCTACTTCCTTGTAAAGCACCTACAAATACAATAGGAAAAGAGGCAATTACAACTGTAAACATAACTGTCATATTTCCAAAACCAAACCAAATCATGGCTAAAACTATCCAAGCTATAGGTGGAATTCCTACTAAGATAGTAACAATAGGACGACTCATAACAGAAGCTGTGATAAAGTATCCAGCAATAAGTCCAAAAAATGTTCCAATAGCTAAAGATATTCCAAAACCTACAATTCCTCGTTTTATAGTAAGCAGTAAATCTTCTATAAACTCTTGTTGTTCAAAAAGTGAAAAAACAGTTAGTAATACCTCTTTAGGGGAGGGTAAAACTAAGTCACCATAGATTTGATTTCCCATATCCCAAAAAGCTAAAAAAAGGAAGATTGAGGCAATACTGCCCCAACCACTCCATAAAAACCAAGGAAAATCTTTGAGTATTTTTATAATGGGTTTCATTTAAAATACAAACCTTCATCAGGTATTTTCCCACCTATAAGTTTTGGCTCATTGTCCAAAAGTATTTGAAAAAACTTTTCTAAGTCTTCTTTAGCATCCATTGCACTTACTGCTTCAATTTGAACATTTGGTATTGATGCACTAACAGCTTGAGGTGAAAAGAAATCTATATATTCTTTTACTAAAACTCCAGCTTCTTGTGGGTTGTTTTTATACCAAGAAACAGCTTTTTTGTATTCCTCTTCAACTCTTGTTGCTATATGATTATCAAGTTTACCAACAACGGCTATAGCAGCTTGTGGAATTTTTCCATCTACTTGAAAAACTCTTCCCCACTCTTTTTGCAAGTTTACACTTCTATAAATATCTGGAGCAATAAGTTTTAAAGGAAATGAACCTGTTTTAATCATAGCCATTGAAGTTGCAGGTTCTGCTAAAAGAACATTGTCTGCTCTTCTTAAAATAAGCATTTGCATAGCATCAGGAGGTGTTGGTGCATATTGTATATCAAAATCTTTTTTCGGATTGAGTCCCGCTTTTTTCATAATAGCTTGTAGTACAATATCAGGCATATCGCTTCTAAAAGGTACTACTATCTCTTGCCCTTTTAAGTCTTCGATTGTTTTGATATTTTTATCTCTTGATACAATTTCTAAAATTCCCCAAATAGATACATTAAGAATTTTTATATCTTCTTTTTTATTGTATAAATTTGCCGCAACATTGGTAGGAATAGCAACGATATGAGCCTCTTTTTTTAAAAGTATAGCTCTTAATTCATCTGGATTTTTCCAAAGTCTAAATTCAACTTTTAAAGCTACATCAGCTAAAGCACCACTTTGAATCATTTTGAAAAATGGGTGTGAAACTGTAGCAACAGGTCCTGCAATGATAAGTTTATCCATCTTTTGCATAGCAAAAACATTTACAATAAATAAAAATAGTAATAATAACTTTTTCATTAGAAACTCACATTCATACCAGCAAAGTAGTATCGTCCGCTGCTACTTCCAAGTACATCGTCAATTTCTTTATCAGTTAGATTATCTATACCAGCATAGAGTGAGATATGTTTTGTGTAATCATAGTTGATATTCCAATTTAGTGTTGTATAACTATTTGTTGTACTATCTATTATTGTTTCTGTTGGAGTACCTCTATTGATAGTTTCTTGATAATACTGCTCTCCTATATATTTTACCCCAATTGAACTATCAATATCTTCTGTGATATTATAAGCGAGTTTTAGATTTACTATTCTATCTGGATTAAATTCTAGATCTTCATTTGTTTGTTCATTTTTTGTTTTAAGTTCTGTCCAATTGAATTGAATATCAAGTTTACTGTTTAGTTGGTGTTGAATACCTAATTCCATACCGTAACTTTTTGCTTTATCTAGGTTTTCAAAAGTATAATAAGTACCTTTGTTTACTTGACTTATTAGATCTTCAATATTGTTGTAAAAAAGTGCAAAATCATATTTTGTATTTTTAATTTGACCATTAAAACCTACTTCATAGGTTAAAGTTGATTCAGGTTTTAAATCATAAGTAGTTTTTCCTAAAGTGGCATCTGCTGTGTCGGCTCCTCTTTGCATACCACTTGCAGTATTTTTAAAAATATACAATTCTCTTAAGTCAGGGGCTCTGTATCCTTGTGCAATATTGACTCTTGCATTAAACTCTTTTGAGAAGTTTTTGACAGCTCCAAATTTAAAAGTTGCTTTACTATCATTGTTGCTTATATCATCGTATCTTGCACCGAAAATGGCATTAAGAGTATCATCTATAGTCCATTCATCTTGTAAATATACCGCTTTATAATCTACTTTTTTCTCAGTTAGTTCACTTGATTGAGTAAAAACACTTGCTTCTCGTTTTTCGTTTCTTGTTTCAACACCAGCTGTTAAGAGATGGCTTTCATTTAAAAAGTAGTTTGCTAGAGCTTCAAAACTTCTTACATCTACATTTGCCGTCATACCATTTTGAGCAGAGTCAGCTTGGCTTGAATATTTTAGTTCACTCCAATAAGGTGTTGTAGTTGTGTTTTTCTTCTCATAATAACTTTTATACCCTCTAAGTTGTATTACTAAGTCATCAGTTGCATTTATCTTAAAATCAATGGCAGTATCGAGTCTTTCATTTTTATCTTCTGAATCTACAGGTATATTATATACAGGAATAAATCCAGCTCCAGCAGCAACATTTGATGGGTGAAAATACCCTATATAGCTTCCATTTCTCTCTTCATCAAATTTGTTAAATTCAAATCCAGCTGTTACACTATCACTAAATTCATATTCAATTCTTCCACCGTAAGTTAATATATCACTTTCCTCTTTATATGTAACATTATGAATATAGTTATCACTTAAACCATTTAACTGTGCAGATAAACCAACAGCAGCTGATGGTTTTACAGTAGTTACACCTGTAGGTATTTGTTTTACATATACATCCGCATTTTCTTGTTGAGTATATGGGGTAGTTTTTGTTTGGTTTATATAAAAGCTATAGCCTAGTTTCTCTTTTTTCCCTTTTACACTGAGATTTATATTTTTATTTTCATCATCTCCATGTTCATTTTGACCATATCTAATACCAAAATTTACAGTAGGAGTAGAAGTTGGTTTTTTTGTGATGATATTTATAATACCGCCTGTTGCATCCGCTCCATATAAAGTACTCATAGGACCTTTTACTATCTCTATTTTTTCTATTTGGCTAGCAGGAATTCTATCTAAATCATAAGGGTTTGATACTTCTCCACCCAATCTTCTTCCATCAACTAAAATGAGTGTACCATTTGTACTCATACCTCTTATACTTACTGATGATTTTGATTTACTACTTGCATTTGGAAATGTTCCATACTGTATATTTAATCCAGAAGTGCGACTTAAAATATCTTTGAGTGATTCAGCACCCATTTTTTTAATATCTTGTTCGCTTATCACTGAAACACTAGCAGCTACACCATCAATTTTTTTTTCAGTTTTAGTTGCAGATGATATTGTCACAATATCCTCTAATACTATCGTGTCATTTGCTATTAGTAAATTAGAAGCTATGATACTTAGTAAGATTGTTTTTTTCATAAAATTCTCCAATTTTGTATTTTATTCGAAATTTAGATAGCCCAAATGGGCTATCTACAGCGATAAATTTTTTTAAGTATCATTATTTTCCTTTGATTGATTATACAGTTAATGATAATCAATATCATTGACTTAAATCAAGATTTTATTTATATTTTAGATTGAACTGTGAGGTAAGTTCATATTGTATATTATGATTTTCAAGAATAGTTGCTATCTCTATTAGCTCATATATATCTGGTAGTGTAGATGGTCTTTGATTTATAAAATATTTATTTTCTATATCAAGTTTATAGTTTCTAAAGTGATTAAATTTTTGTACAATCTGTTGACTCATTTTTTCCCCTTATTGTAATTTAAAACCAATAGGGAGAATAATAGTTGTAGTGCTATTTGGTTTTGGTAAATCTTCTTTAGTTATTGATTCTACAGCTTTAAGAGCCGCTTGGTCAAGATGTCTTTTCCCTGAAGATTTAAAGATACTATACTCAAGAAGTTCCCCAGATTTAGAAATCACTAATTTGACCTCTACAATTCCCTGCCATCCCATCCGTTTAGCAATATTTGGATATCTTAAATTTGACAAAACCATATCTCTTATGATGGCAAAGTTTGTTTTGACAAATGCCTGTTGTTGTTTTTGGATATTTTTCTTTGTATTTTGAGGTTTTTCTATCTTTTTTGGTTCTATTGGTTCAGGTGTGATAGGTTCTTTTATCTCCTCTTTTATAGGTTCAGGTTTTGGCTCAGGTTTTTTCTTTATGATTGGTTTGTGTTTTGGCTCAGGTTTTTTAATAGGCTTTGGCTTTGGTTCTGGTTTGACCACCTCTTTTGGTTTTTTAATAGGTTTAGGTGGTTGATAACTCATCAAATCAATAGAGATGGTTTTCTCTTTATCTGCTAATTTGATGGGTTTATCGTTACTCATTAAAAGAGCAGTTAGTAGTGTTGAGTGAATCAAAAGAGAAAGAAACATCCCTTTTGATTCGTTTGTTTTTAGCCAAGTCATCTATCTATCTTAATGATTAATCCATACTTGCCATTGTTCTGGAGTAAGAATAGATTTAATTTTCATGAGTGCTTTTAGTTTATATTCAATAGCCTCTTTTTTCAAATCTGCTATTTTGTCTATTTTATCTTGAAGTCTTGCATCAAAAATAGTTTTATTTTTCTTTATTACTCTTTGGATAGATTTTTCTAATACAAATATCTCTTGCATTAAAGGATTATATTTTCCATGCATAATTGGTCGAACCTCTGTAGCCAACTGTTCTTTTTGTTTATCACTGAGTTTAATCTTCTCAGTTTTAAATATCTTTCCACCAGGGAAAGGAAGTATTATCATATCATTGACCATCATTTTTTTGTTTTTTTGTGGTTGTTCCATCTTTACATCTGCTCCAAAAAGAGAGATAGCTGTTAATAATAAGATAGTTATAGCTATTTTTTTTCTACTCATATTTTATATATCCTTATAAAAGTTGTTTGATTGGCTTGCCATAATCTTAGAGAATTTGCTAGCCAATTGAAATTGATAATTGATATCATATGATAAATTTCCTTAAATTTCCTATAAAAAACTTTGTAATATCAAAAAAACAGATTCAATGTCCATCACAATAATTGGAGCTGTAGATATACTTTGAGGTTTCAGGTTGCAATAAAGTATGTGTTACTCCAAAATGTTGAAGTTTATGGCGAATTTTTTCTAGAAGTTGTTCTATCTCTTTGATGGCTTGATTATTTTTTAAAATAATATGTGCTGAAAAATATTTCTCTTTTGATGATGGATGTATCAAATGTACATCATGAATTGCTTCTATTTCATCAAATGATAACAGCATTTTTTCATACTTTGAAATATCTTCTTTATTTGCATCCATAAGACTCATAAAGCTTTCTTGTAAAATGCCAAAACTACTTTTTAATATATAAATTCCAAAAAGAAATGTTATGATAGGGTCAATATATGGAGTATTTAAGTAGATAGTTGCAATTGCTCCAATTATTACCCCAAAAGATATGCCAGCATCACCTAACATGTGAAGATATGCAGCTTTCATATTTAGATCTTCGTTATGAGAATGTTGGTGATTACAAGAATGGGAATGTTCATGATCATGGTTGTGTTCAGTGTGTCCATGATGATGGTGTAAGTGATGATAGTCTTTGAGTAAATAAGCACTAATTCCATTTACAATCAAAGCAACAGTTGCCACGAAAATAACACTATTCGTTTCTATGAGTATTGGATTAAAAAATCTTAAAACAGCTTCATAAAGTATATAGGTCATGGTGATACATAAAAATAGAGAATTGATAAAAGCGGCCATCATCTCAGCTCGAACAAAACCAAAAGTCATTTTTGAACTAGCAGCTTTTAGTGCATAATATGTGGCAATCAATGCCACAAATAAAGCTAATACATCCCCAAGATTATGCAAAGCATCCGTAATCAAAGCCAACGAATTAGAAATCGCACCATAAACCAACTCTAAAATAACTATTGTTATATTTAACATAGCTACAAACATAATTCGTGAATTAACACTAACTTTCTTTTCCATTAAAAAATTCCTTTTATTAAAATAAATCTATACTACATTTTATGCTATGAGTATTTTAAGTCCAATAAGTATCAAAACGATACCACCAAATTTTTCTGCATTTTGTTCATATTTAGCTCCTGTTCTTTTCCCTATATATACTCCTAAATAACTAAATATAAATGTAGTACAACCTATAACTACTACTGAAGCATAAGGATTTAAATCAAATAAGTGAAGTGTAAATCCAGCTGCCATAGCATCAATGCTTGTAGCTATGGCTAGTGTTAAAATAATGCGATTTGAAACACATAGTATCTCCTCTTCTACTTTTTCTTGAGATGATTCATAAATCATCTTTGCCCCAACCAAAGATAAAATAGCAAAAGCGATAATACTATCATATCCACTAATGTACTCTTTTAATCCAACTCCACCAAGATAGCCAATAAGTGGCATGAAAGCTTGGAATAAACCAAACAACAATCCTGCTTTTAAAGCAATAGTTTTAATGTTTTTTTTCTCTTTTATTCCAAGACCGATAGAAACAGCAAAAGCATCCATACTAAGAGCTATTGCTAAAATAAGCACTTCAAACATTTATTTTCTTTATATGAATAAATGAAATAACAAATAGTATTCCAAATGTAAGTGCGGTAAAAATAAATGGAACTATAGGATTAATTTGATAAAGTGAAGTACTTACAACAGGTGCTACAACCATGCCCATACCTTGTGCTGCTGATACAGTTCCTGATGCTGCTCCTTGTTCATGTTTTGTTACTAGATTTACTGCTAATGTTTGAAAGGCTGGAAAAATCATCCCCATACCAAATGCTGTGATACAAAACCCAATAGTTAATACAAGTTGAGAGTCCATCATTACTACAATAATATATCCAAGCATACCTATAAGTGAGCCAAACTTTAGTAATACAAAAGGATCTGTTTTAATTTTTGAAATTATAATTTGTGATAAAATAAAAGATACCCCGATACAAGCCAGTACATATCCTGTAATTTTTGCACCTTGTATTAAGTCAGTATTAAGCTTATCTATAACAAAAAATCCCAAACAAACTTGTGCAGTTATCACCCCAAACATAGTAACAAATGCAGCTATCATAGGAAGTCTTAACCTCTTATCAAAAAGTTTAGGAACTGGCACCTTCTCTTTTACAACAACTTCTTCTTTTGGTAAAGCATAATACAATATTACACTTCCTAATAAAGGCAATATCGCAAAAGTATACAAAGGAGTGGCTAAACCATACCCTGCTAGATACCCAGCAACACTAGGACCAATAATCATAGCAATTCCGCTAGATGCTGCAAGTTTTGCTATATAAGATGTTCTTTTTGATTTTTCCACATGATCTGCAATAAGAGCGTTTGATACAGGTGTAATTGCAGAATAAAAAGCTCCTATTGCTCCTCTAGTTACTAAAAGTACAACCAAAGAGATAAATACCAATGGGGGAGTCACAACAGCAAAATCAATGAAAATTGCTAATACTAAATAAGATATAGCAACACCAAAAACACCTATAAGTAAAATAGGTTTTCTTCCAACTATATCACTTTTTTTACCCCAATATCTTGATAATAAAACCCACAAAATACCACCAAGAGATACCGTTAGTCCTGCATGCCATTCTTGCATATTTAAAGCCCTAATTATTGGTCCAACTACTGCTAAAAATGCCATCATTGCTGATACACATAAAATATTTACAAACATTAAAACTTTAAGCTCTTTCATGTTCTAGCTCCTTAAAATACATAAGTACAAAGACCATTGTAAGCAATGAGAAAACAGATGAAGCTATAATCATCGTCTCATATCCATATATACCAGACAAAGAAACACCTCCAGCGCCTGCAATAACACCCACAAACATATATATAGTAAACTGTAGAGCATACTCAGCAGTTGGGAAATTCTCAATATGATCCATAATAAGAGCAGATATGATAGGCATAGAAGCTCCATAACTTATAAAAATAGTTCCTATAGCTAAGGCATTTATAATCATATTTGTATTCCCCTCATACAGTAAAAGCAAAAATAAAAAACCTATTACTTCAATGAGAGAAACGCCTAACAAAACACTTTTTCTACTAAAATGTTTTAATAGCCATCCACTTATAATTGCACTAATAATTCCTAATATACTCCCAACAACTCCTTTTATAAATCCTATTTTTTCTAAATCCCATCCTTTATCTACGAGTAACGGAATTAAAAGACCATGCGCTATAGACATTCCAAGGGGAAATAAAATTAAAAAAACAAGCCAAATTTTCTTGTTTCGTGTTTTCCAAAATCTGTAAAATATTTTCCAACTAATAGTTTCATCTGTGGGCGTAATATTTGAACTACTCTCTTTATATAACAGTAGTTGAAACAGTGTTAAAGAGCTAAGAAAGGCGAGCATAAAGATTGTCATCTCCCAACCAACTTGCTCATAAATACTAAGTGCTACACCAGCACCAAGAACATAACCTAAAATACCACCTATGGTTTTTAGTGTACCACCAAAGCCTCTTTCTGATTTTTTTAGTATCTTATATGCTAAACCCTCAGTAGCTATATCTTGAGTAGCAGATAAAAGTCCTACTAAAATCAGTAAAGTAAAGATAATCTCTTTATCACTAATAACATCAAAAAGACTAACTAAGAGTATCGATGTTACAAGTAAACTTTGAACTATGAGCAAAAACTTTTTGTAGTATCCTGCATTCTTTTGTATGTATTTTTCAACCATAGGTGACCATAAAAACTTTACAACCCACACCATGCTCAGAAGTGATACAAAGCCTAATTGCTCCAAAGACATACCGCCCTCTCTCCAGATAGCGACTATGGCTACTGAAAAAAAAGCAAAAGCTACAAACTGTGTAGTGTATAAACTACCTAAAAGGAAAATAGCCTGTTTTGTTAGTTGTGATTTATGCATCTATATGCCACTCTTTGATTCTTTGTTGCGCCTCAAACATGCTATAATATTTTCCTTTTTTAGCGACTAACTCTTTATGGCTTCCTTGCTCTTTGATAGTCCCATTTTCCATAACTAAAATATGATTAGCATGTGAAATTGTAGAGAGTCTATGAGCTATTATTATAACAGTTTTATTAACTATTAGTTCATCTAAAGCATTTTGAACAGCTACTTCACTTTGAGTGTCAAGTGCTGAGGTTGGTTCATCAAGTATCACTATAGGTGCATCTTTTAAAATAGCACGAGCGATTGAAATTCTTTGTTTTTCACCACCACTTAAATTACCACCAATTTCACCAACAGTTGTTTCATATCCTTGAGGAAGTCTTGATATAAACTCATGACAATGTGCTTTTTGTGCAGCTATATAAACCTCTTCATCACTAGCACTTGTTTTACCCATACGGATATTATTTAAAATAGTATCATCAAATAAATACACATCTTGAAACACTACAGAGATATAAGACATAAGTTCTACTTGAGTCATATTTTTTATATCAACTCCACCAATTGAGATATTTCCGCTACTTGGATCATCAAATCTCATAATAAGTTTAGTAATAGTTGTTTTCCCACTTCCACTAGGTCCTACTATTGCTGTTAAAGAGTTTGCTTTGATAGTAAATGAAACATCATCTATAGCTTTGTTTTCATAGTCTAAATAGTTAAAGTCAACTTTCTTAAACTCTATATCAAATACTTTGGGTACTTTTGTAGGTTTTTTTACTTTTAAATCTTTTTGATTTAATACCCCTTTGATATTTGTAAATCCAGCTTCCATAATATCTAATACCCCTGCAATAGCAAGAAAGTTTGATAAAGGTTCAGATGATCTTCCTAAGATAACTAATATAGCTACAAGTGAAGCTACAGTTATAGTAGCATCAGCTATCCATAAAGCACCCAAAGATAAAACCATTAAAAATACAAATTCCATTAAAGTAGTCATTATTACCATTGGTAGAGTCACACTGAATACACCATTTTTTTGAACTTCTCTTGCTTTTGCTATAGATTTTTGTAAGTTTTTAGCATTAACTCCTACTTGATTGATAGATCGTAGTACTGGTAAACCTTGTAGATACTCTAATGTATCAGCTTCTAAAGTTGCATGAACTTTAGTATTGTCTGTTCTTTCTTGTTTACTTTTTTTACGACTCCATTTATAAATTGGTATAGCTAAAGGAAAAGCTATAAGCATAGCAAGTGCCATCTTTACATTGATAAAAAAAGTTGCTAAAACAATAATAATGGGTACTATAAAAGCTTCTAGTCCCATACCTGCAACTATCCCCATATGTAAAACAGATTGATCTACATTCGATGCCAAAATAGAGTTTAGTTCACCTGTACGGTATTTGTTTAATCTTTGAAGAGGCATTGTTTTGATTTTGTTCCCTAACTTTAGCCTTAGATTATGCGTCACATCTGTTAAATCTTTTGAGTAATTAAAATGTGAAGCTAGCCAGTGAAAACCAAGTGATACAATAGTGAATATTACAATTAATCCAAACCACAATAAGGCATCATCTAAAATAAAAGTTTCACTAAACATAACCGATAATAGTGGAAAAAAGAAAGCAAATGCTAAACCTCTAGTAACGAATGAGAAGATATAAAACAGATAACTTTTCTTTAAAGCACTAGCTTTTGAATCTGCAATTTCAATAGTTGTTTTATAGCTTTGGGCTAATGTTGATACCTCTTGACTCATTATACTGCCTCCTTTGTTTCTAAGTTCCATGCTTGAGCTTTTTCATAATTGCTCCAAAGATCAAAATATACTTGTTTATTATCTAAAAGCTCTTGATGTTTTCCTCTTTCTTTTATCTTCCCTTCATCTACTACGATGATTTGATCTACATCTTTTATCGTTGAAAGACGATGAGCGATTACTATTACTGTTTTGTTTTTCATTAGATTTGCCAATGCTTTTATAATCTCCTCTTCATTCTCTGGATCAGCAAAAGCAGTTGCTTCATCTAGTACAATAATAGGGTTATCTCTTAAAATTGTTCTAGCTATGGTAATTCTTTGTTTTTGTCCACCTGAAAGATTTGCACCTCGCTCTCCTGCTTTTGTATCATATCCATTTGGTAAAGATTCTATAAAGTCATGTATTTGAGCTGCTTTGGCTGCATTTATCACATCCTCTTTAGTTGCATTTGGATTTGCCATCTTGATATTATTAAAAATCGTATCTGCAAAAAGAAAAGTATCTTGAAATACAAAAGAGACTATATCCATAAGCTTTTCATTTGATATATCTCTTATATCTGTATCGCCTATTTTGATACTTCCACTTGTAACATCCCAAAACCTAGGGATCAGTTTAGCTACAGTACTTTTCCCTGCACCACTTGGACCTACTAGTGCAGTTGTACTTTTTGCAGGTACTACAAAACTTATATCATCTAGGGCTTTTTTATCTGTTTTATTATAAGCAAAAGATACATTTTTAAAAGATATAGATATATCATTTGGTATTTCACAAACTGAGGCTTGTGGTAAATCTTCAATATCCATAATCTCTTGTATCCTTAAAGCAGCTGCTTGCGATTTTTTGATAAAGTTATTTAGCCACATCACAGGCATAAGTGAATCTGCCATACCTGTACTTAAAAATAGTGCCAAAATCAAAGAAGATAATTCCAATGAACCATTGTTTAAAAAATACATTCCGGTTAATAAAATAGCTAGGAGTGTAGGTAAAGGTGTAAGAATAAGAGTACCTAACTTAGCACTTGTACTTGTCTGTGACATCCAAGCATCTAAATTCTTTCTATACGAAAACAATGAATCATTGTATTTCTTAAAAGATTCACTACCATCATCAAAAGTTCGCACAACAGGCATAGCTTGAGCAAACTCTACAACTGCTTTGTTTATATCTGTTTGACTATTTTCATATTTTACTCTATATTCTACAGAATCTTTCATAGCATAAGACATAACAATAGCACCTACAACTAAAACAAAAACACTAGCAAGTGCCAATCTATAATCTACAATAAATAAAATTATCATCGTTAGAATTGGAGCAAGCATACTTTTTGCAATCATCGGTGTACTATCTGCTACAAAAACATGAAGAGCAAGTACGTCATCTTTTAGTACTTTTTTTAAAGCACCTGAACCTGTAGATATAATATAACCTAAAGGTACCTTTGATAGATGAAGAGATAAGTTTGTTCTTAAAATTTGTTCTAATCTAAAAGCACCCAAATGGGAAACGACAAAAGCACTTGATCTTGATAGAAAAGAGATAGTAGTGATAATAGCAAGTACAATGATAGTAATAAAAATATCAAACTCTATATCCCATATTTGTAAAGGAGTTCCAAGCAAAATATTTGATAAGGTAAATGATAGTAGTGTTAAACTAGCTATTAAACTAATAGCACTAATGGCTGAAAGAAACATAGCGGTGTATATTTCAAAATTTACTGGGGCTAAAATAGCCCAAAGCCCCTGTTTTGCTGTTTTTTTTGTATTCATATATTTTCCTAATTTTTTAAATTCTAAAATAGATTGGTAGAGACATCTAAATACTGCTATTTAGATATTCAAACTCTAAATCTTTTACTCCATTACCTATAAACAGTTTCATCCCTTCATCATCACATAATTGATTTATGATAGGGATAAACTTCTCTTTTGTGCCAAAGGCTATACTTTTTATCTTTTTTACTCCATTTGGATGGATATAGTTTGCGGGCGGTCTTACATTTATATTAAACTTTGCTCCAAAAAAAGGAATTCCCATATCATCTGGCATAATTCCCAAAAATTTTAATTTTCTACCTTTAGTATCAGTTCTTCCTGATTTACCTTTAAAGTATTTTAGATTTGCTTTATCTAAGATATTTTGCTCAATATCTACATCAAATCTGTCATTTTCTAAAGCAACAGCAATCAATCCCTCTTTGGAGTTATCCCAAATATCAAGTCTATTTACTAAAGCTTTTTTACCAAAAAAACTTAAGATTTTTTTGATAAAAGAAGGCATACCAGTAGTTTCAAGTAGCTCCAAATATGGACCTTCTGCAAAATAAATCAAAGCATTATAAGGATTCTTTTTTTTACCGTATTCAACCGTAAAGCCTTTTTTTGTATATTCTTTTACCGCTTCATCTAAATCATCGACTTTATAGATAATATGTCCTAGTTTCACTTAATAGTCTCCTATAGAAAATAGAAGTAAAAACTCCTATTTTTTATTTTAAAATTTGTATCTTGCACCAATACCAAAGGTTCTTGGTTCATTAAATCCTACTATTTGCATTCCTGATGATGAGGATCTAAATGAATCTATATATTCTTCATCTGTGATATTTTTGATGTATCCGTAAATATCCCAAGTATTTACTTTATATCCTATTTTTAGATTTGATATGATTGCACCATCTGCTGATACCATTGTATTATTTGCTCCATCAAAGTAATTTGTTTTCCCTCTAGCAAAAGCATCTAATCTTCCATAAATTCCACTATCTGCCACATAAGCAATTCCTATATTTGCAGTGTATTTTGGTGTATTTTCGATTCTTTCACCATCATATTTTGTAGTTCCTGTATCATAGTCATCATATTTTGCATCGATAAGTCCTATAGCCCCTGAAAGTTCAATATTATCTGTTAAGAAATATTTTCCATCTATCTCTATCCCTTGGGTATGTGCTTTTTTTGCATTATCCGTAAGCCAAATAGTTCCCCCTCCTGCAACCCTATAAATGTGAATATCTTCTATATCCATTCTAAACACAGAAGCATTAATAAGATAATCTTCACCTGTATATTTCATACCTACTTCATAGTTAGTTGATCTTTGTGGGTCAAAACTATTTTCTGTAGTTCCTCCACTACTAGCAAAATAGTTAAATCCACCAGGCATATATCCTTTTGAAACGGAAGCAAAAGTAGTTAAACTATCACTGTTTTTATAAGCAAGGGCAACTTTTGGTAAAAAAGTATTCCAAGACTTTTCATCTTTATATACAAAATCTGGAAGTGCAACACCACCAAAAGTTTGATACATGGTCAAATCAACATCTTTTTTGATTTTTTGGTATCTTCCACCAAGAGTCAATTCAAACTTATCTGCAAGAGGTATCATAGTTTGTCCAAATATCGCTTGAGTTTTACTATTTGCATCGGCATATACATCAGATACATAAACAGCTCCCATACTCATCGTTTCCATCCCATAAGGTCCGATATCTCTTTCTTCATCATCAACATAAAGTCCAGCTACCCATTTAATATCTTGATTTTTTCCCGATAATTTTAGCTCTTGAGTGTATGTTTCCATATCTGTATAATTAAACATTCTTAGACCATCATTAAGATTACCTGAGACATAATCTCCGTCATAATCCCCATCTATATCAAACTTTTTATGGGTAGTTGTAGATTCTAATTTCATATCATCAAAATCATAACTTAGATTTAAACTTTGTGATTTTACTCTTGATTCTTCATAGGTAGGTACATCAAAGCTTGCATTTTTGACATCTTTTCTTTTAATACTATTTATTGGAGTAGTTATATCCGCTGTATTAAGACCATCCATCCAATTTGTTTTTGAATAATTGTCTGTAACTATTAATTTTGTAGAGAATTTATCAGTTGGTTGAAAAAGTAAAAAGGCACTTGTTTTTCTCTCTTTGTCTTTATCTGCATCATTATCCATCCCTGTATAATTGTTAGTTATCCAACCATCATCAGACATAAAAGAACCATTTATTCCAGCATAGAGTTTATTTTCTATCAATGCACCACTTGTATTAAAAGAACTTTGCATATAGTTATTATTACCATATTCAGCACCAATACTACCACTCCACTCATTAGTAGGATTTTTTGTGATGATATTAATAACTGCACCAATAGCATCTTTACCATAAAGTGTCCCTTGTGGACCTCTTAAAATTTCAACTTGTTCTACATTTGCCAACGATGGATCAAAGTCATATCTATCATAATACGGCACACCATCTACATAAATAACAACAGGATTACTATTAGTAAACTGTGAAAGGTTAAGTCCCCTAAATGAAGTTTGAACACCATTATTGGAACCGCTTGTAATCATATTTGGTACTTCTTTAACTACATCACTGATAGTTTTAATCCCTTTTTCTGCTAATATCTCTTCATCAATCACAGTAATACTTTGTGGAACATCTTTAATGTTTTCTTCTATTTTATTGGCACTAACTGATACATCATCTAATTTTACAGTATCGTTTGCAAATAAAAAATTTGCACATACTACAGACAACCCAAATAGTAATCTTTTTGTATTCATTCGTTTTCCTTATGTTTTTATTAAACTTAAAGTAGAACTATAATATAATTGATATTAATTATCAATATCTTGATAATGTTATAAGGATTTATTTTAGTGGGAAAAGGATTTTAATTTTATGAGTAGTTTTATATCTTCAAATGAGTTATGGGATAAAGTGTGCGAAAGTGTTGAATATTCAAACAACTTAAGAGGAAAGACAAATATTAATATAGCACGAGATTATGGTGTGATGAATATAAATCATTATAATACAGGACTTGGTATAAGATATACCTCTATATCTGGGTTATTTAAAGATGATACGATAGTGGAAAACACCAACTCTTTTGATATTAATTTTTTGTGTTTTAACAGCGGAAATAATATTTATATGGAAGATACAGTAAAAAATAAAAAAGTAAAGTGGGATTCAAATATGTGTTGGAATGGTGAACTATTTAAAGGCCATAGATGCAATAGTTTTTATCCAAAAAATCAACTTATTCAATTGCACCAGATAAGTTTTGATAAAAACTTGTTTCAAGAACTTATTCAAAATAATAATAAATTTAATAATACAAAATCTGTACATCGAGGAGACTATATAGATGTTAATTTTAACAACCATATAAGTATAAGTCAAAAAATACTGCTCAATGATTTAGTTCAAACTTCAAATTTAGATGGTGATAAACTTCAAGAACTGTACCTAGAATCAAAACTTTTGGAATTGGCCTATACAAGTTTAAATTTAATTGAGACACAAGAAAAAGATGATAGCTTTTATTTAAGTCAGAAAGATATAGAGTGTTTATATAATGCAAAAAAAATATTACTTGAAAACATGAAAAACCCTCCATCACTTAAAGAGTTATCTCATAAATCAGCATTAAATGAATTTAAGCTCAAAAAAGGATTTAAACAACTTTTTGGAACAACCGTTTACGGTATGCTCCAAGAATATAGACTAGACTATGCAAAAAATCTTCTTATTAAAAATGATATCAATATCCAAGAAGCAGTAACGATGGTTGGGTACAATAGTATGAGTCATTTTAGTAAAGTTTTTAAAGAAAAATATGGTTATTTACCAAAAGAGATAAGAAAGAACAACTTTTACTAAATTTAAGCAATAAAATATTGAAATATGGTATGAGATATTTATTGTGAGAATTACATTATAAATGAGGAAGTGGAACGGATTATTTTTCTAATTAAGCCTGCTATTTTATAATTTTCAGTGTATATATTGTCCCTTATGGAGTATTTTATTACTTTTCCCCATTAAAAAAACTTTTGAATTAATAAGTTTTATATTATCTTCCATTTTCTACTACCATTCCTATTTTCTCTATCCCTTTTTGTTTGAGTAAATCTATAATAAATACAAACTCCTCATAAGGGGTAAGTTTATCTGCTCTTATTGAAACTATATCTTCTTTATTGAGTTCCAAAAGTTTTTCCGGTATCTCCTCTTTGGAAATTTTTTCACTGTTAATGAAAAATTCTCTTTGGTTATTGATAGCGATATCATAAGATTTTTGTTTTACCTTGGTTTGTGTTGTTCCATTTGGAAGGGTAAGTTCAATTTTTCCTAAAGCTATAAATGAAGATATAGTTAATATGATTGCTAACAAGACTAACATCACATCAATTAACGGTACAACATTTATCCCCTCAACTTTTTTTAATGATTTCATCTTCCCACTCACTTATTGCTAAATCAACTTTTCTTAAAAAACCACCATAAACAATTGTTGCTGGTATAGCTACAATAAGTCCTGCAGCAGTTACTTTTAGAGCAAGTGCTAAACCAATAATAATTTTTGAAGTATCAATATCTCCACCACTTAATCCAATATCATAAAAAACTATCATAATGCCACCTACAGTACCTAATAATCCAACATAAGGTGCATTTGAACCTATCAAAGATATAATAGTAAGATTATTTGTTGTTGCTCGTTCAATTTGGTTTTTTGTTCTATATTGTGATATATTAATATTTTTGAAAAATATCCACCTTTCAATCCAATACCCAATAAGAAATATACTCATAATAAAGAGTATTCCTAAAGTTCCAAAGTCAACAATTATTTTTATACTTTCCATATTTTTCCTTATTTTTTATATCTATTTTACCTAAAATTTTTAAGCAAACATTCTTCCAAAATGCTTAATGCCTGCATTCTTAATCCACTACTTGAAAATGAATTAATAGTTGATATAATTGAATTTTGTTCACAGTTATTTATACTTTTTGATATTAATGAATATCGTATATCGCTGTAAGCAAATATGCTTTCTGCAACTTCTATTTTACTATGATTTATCGCACTATAAAAACTATGGTCTGTACCTAATAACATCTTTCAATCTCCTTGTATTTAATATTAATAAACTTTAAAAAGAGCCGCCATTAATCGGCTCTCTAAAAATTTATTTCATAGATTTCGCTTCAACCCAGATAACTGCATCTTGGCTTAGTTCTTTCCCTTTGTATTCTTTATCACTTCCAACTCCAAGTGCGCAAAATCCCCAAAATCCAGCTTTTGGAATTGAAAAAGTAAATTCTCCATCTTTATTTGCTTTTATTGTCATAGTTACAAAGGCATCTTGTGGAGCTTCGACTTTTGTTTTTTCCATAGAATTTGATTTCATATTTACATCTCTATTTAAATACTCAACTTCAATCTCTGCATATGGTACAACTTTTCCATTTGATTTTACAATCCCTGTAAAACTTCCATGCTCCCAAATAGCATAAGGTTTTGTTAAAGGAACAATTTCTGCTTTTAGTCCAAGTTCAGCATCCCAATCAGTTGGAGTTCCTGCTACATTTACCACCATTTTTGTTATTTGTTGAATATATGCATCTTCATTTGCTTCATAATAAGGAACTGGTTGTAAGATAAAAACATGATCTCCCATTTTTCTAGCTTTATAAGTACTTTCATAAGCTTTTCCACTATTATGATTTCCTTTAAATGTTATTGTTTTAAGAGTGCTTTTTAAATCAGTCTTTTTCTCTTTATTGATTACATAAAATTCTTCAACACCAGCCATATCCATAGTATGCTCATCAGCAAATGGATGTGTAAATAGATGTTTTAGTTCAATTGTTTGTCCTTTTTTTAGAGCAGTATTAGGTGTATAAAGCATTTGAAAATGTGCAAAAGCACTAGTTGACATAATTGATATTGCTGTTACTGTACTCAGTACTGTTTTTTTGCCTGCAAGCAGGATTCCACTTTGTTTTATCATTTTTTATCCTTTATAGTTATAATTATAATAATCACTATCATTAGATAGTGAAAAAAATATTTGTATTATTCAGTTATATCTGAACCTTTAATATGTACAGCATGACCTTCTCCAGCATCAAAAACTGCACTATATTTACCAGCTGGTTTTTTAAATGTTACTTCACTATCTTCACTCATTTTTGATTCAAAGATTGTTTTTCCATTTTGTTCAATACGAAACTTTACACCACTAGCACTACTACCATCACTAAATCCACCTTCACAAGTGATTGAACCATCACCATTGTCAAAGCAAGACATGATAGCGGTATGTGCAAAAACTGAACTAGAAGCTATAGTTAAACTTAATAGTACTTTTTTAATCATTTTAGTTTTCCTCCTTTCTAAGATTTTTGTCATAAATGTTATATTGCCCTTTGGCTTTAGTTGGTAATTTTATACCACCTTTCCAGTTTATATTTTTATCTGGATAGAGTCCAAGAACTAGTGCTATAAAGACTACTGTAATATAAAAATAAATCATAGCATCTACACCAGAAAGACTATAGATAGTCCCTAATGTAAAAACTAAAGATGAAATAATTACCCCTAAAGTTACAGGGAAAAATATAGCAAAAAACATCCATCTATAACTGTATGTTTGCATTTTTACTACTATCATAGTAGCAATACAAGGTGGTGTTAAAAGCATAAATATAATAATTGCAGTTGCATGAAGTGGTGTATAACCACTGTTTTTTTCCATAGCTTCTTCTGCTCTCATATCATCTGCTTTATTGTTTTCATACAAACTTCCCAATGTTGCAACAGCACTTTCTCTTGCTGCAAAAGAACTCAAAAAAGCGACATTGATTTTCCAATCAAATCCTGCATACTGAGTAATAGGTTCAACTGCTTTTCCTGCCATACCTAAAAGAGAGTTTTCTACTTTTTCATTTTTCATATTTCGTAAGATTTTATTTCTCTCTTTGGAAAGTTTTCTTAAAATTTTATTGATTTTTTTTGCTTCTTTATCTGCTCGTGGTTTGATAAATTTAAAATAGTTTTCATTGAGTGTTTTATATGTTTCATCTACTGCTATTGCTCCATCTTTAGAAGTTGTTGCCATTCTTTTTGATTTATACCCATCATAATAATTTAATAATTGAGAAACTTCCTCTTTCGTATCTACTAAAGGATAATAGTTTGACTTTTGTGCTTTTAAATCAAAAGTTTGTAAAGCCTTTTGTGCTTGGAATTCATATTCTATTTTTGATTTTTCACTAAGTCCAGGAAACTGCAGCATGGCAAAAAGTACGATAGCAACAGCTAGAACAATAGTAATAACTTTATAAATATAGACCCAAACCCTTTGACTGGCTCTTATAATCACCCCTTTAAAAGTAGGAAGGTGATAAGGTGGCAACTCCATTACAAATGGAGCTGTTTCTCGTGTTTTTAAAATTGTTGTTGTCAAAATTTTTGCAATAATAAGTGCTATAAAAACTGTTACTGTTGAGATAAAAAACATCATTAAAGCCATATCTGGTTTAAAAAATGCACCTAAAAGTAGGGTATAAAAGGGTACTTTTGCTAAACAATTCATATAAGGTACAGTTAGAATTGTAGCCATTCGTGCTCTATCATCTGCTATACCTTTTGTAGCCATTACACCAGGTATAGCAGATGAAAGAGCACG
>Ga0209345_10002280_pt1 | contig 21372 bp, 14 predicted proteins | sample Cruoilmetagenom7_FD_187294 | JGI IMG/M metagenome (GOLD analysis project Ga0209345, IMG submission 187294) | Oil polluted marine microbial communities from Coal Oil Point, Santa Barbara, California, USA - Sample 7 (SPAdes) (version 2) | ecosystem: Environmental > Aquatic > Marine > Oil seeps ... | reverse complement strand
ATCCCCTGAACAAAAAGGAAAATCTGTAAACATGCCTTTTCATAGTTTCGATGTTGATATTATGAATGCTGTGTTTAGTGCTTATGATAAACAGATAAGAGATATCACGAAGGATTCTGCTATTTGTATTCAGTTAGATCAAAATATTGATGCTTATCACGAACCTTTTGATTTATTACGTTACGAACGTATTTCTCTAAGTTTTAAGTTGGTAAATGATTTAGACAAAAAACAAAAAGAGCAACAAGAGTTAATCAAGTTATTCAAAAAGGATAATAATTTTATTGATAAAGGTATTCATCAGCAACTCATTGATTTTTCAAAGAAATATGGTGATTTAAGACAACGTAAATTAAGTTTAGCTCCTATTCAATTAGATGTAAGTTCGTTCTACACGAAAGCATTCGGTGGAATATTTGTATTAAAAGATTTTGTAAAAGACATTATTGTATTCGAATCGGATGAAATTTTTAAGAAAGCCATAAGCGATACTGTACACGATGTAATGTTATTTCATATTGATCATGACGAGTTAATTAATACATTGAGTGATCATTTCATTATTGAAAAAAACATTCGAGAGATGTCCAAATCTCCTCGATATAAAAGAATTAAAAATCATATTTTCATTGAACACTTAAAACAAATAGAACATCCCGTTGATGAAATATTAGACAATTCATTTCTATTCAAAAAATACCTCAACTTGTTAGCACCAGAGACCATTAAAAAGGTGATGAGTATTGAGATGTTTAATCAAAGAAAAATTGTAGAAAGAGATTTAAAAATAGATGAAGTCGTTTCACCTAATTATATAAAAACGATTAATAGTCCTCATTCTTCATTAGAAAAAGAACAACGTGAACTTATCTGGACCTTATTGATAAAAACAGCACCCAAAGATCCATTACATTTATATTGGTATGACAAGGAAGAATTTTACAGTCTTTTTAAAACTTGGAAACCTGGGTATCAAGATTGGGTAATTGATTGTATATTAGAGAATAATAAAAAATATAAGTCATGACTATAGACATTATCATATTTGTGTTATCTACTCTTTTCGGAATTATTATCTATCGAAGAGAATCGAAAACAAACAAACTGTATCGATTTGCGAATAAAATATCTCATTCGAAAGAACTTCAAATGAAGCCTGAAAACCGTAAAGGGTTTGTACATCAACAACCTTTTTTAATACGTTTAGTGTGGATTGCTCTTTTATTTGTTGCCGTATTTTCTATTCTCAGTTTTATAAATCCTTTTAGCGTTAATTTCATTCAGTATTTTGCAACATCGATTGTAGGTACACTCGTTGGAACTTATATTACTTCAGCAGTATTATTTACTAATAGTAAAGTGAAAAAGGAAAATTTAGAAAAAGCAATTAAAAAAGGAAAAGACTTTATTGAAGATATCGCTGAAGGTGAAGAGGAAATTAAAAATAAAACTCCCGAAGAAAGTAAAGAAGAAGAAATGAAAGATGCTCCTCAAGAAAAGAGTGCACGTGACCGACTGAAAGACAAAGGAATGATTAATTAACAAAAAACTCCCGCTTTCGCAGGAGTCAAATTATTTATAAAAAGCTAAAACAACACCATATTATTATTAGCCTGTTATATTATTAAAACAAGTAATTATCTATTTACCCTACCTATAAAAACAAATAATTAAATAAATTTATTTGCTATGATTAAAGCATATTGGCAAAAAGGAAGAAAACAAAAAAGGATCGTTATTATCCTCATTTTTATATTGTTACTGCTTTTATTTTTCCTTAGAGATGATTATCAACCTGCCCTATTATTTATTAGAAGATATATTTTTATCATTTTAGTAGGTGCTTTATTTTTAACGTTTTCACTATCAATATTTAGAAGCGCTGTAGGTGCTGGAAAACGCGTTTTAATATTAGTTGGAATTGTTTCATTTTTCGTGGTATTATGGTTTTTTGGCTGGAAAATGGAATTATATCATTTCATGCAATCGTATAATACATTTAAAAATTTAAATACTACTGAAATTCATGAGCTTCCTTTAACTCAAAACGAACGAATTCAGCCATTCAATAACATTGTTACAATGGCGTATGAATCGATTGGGGAAACCCAAGAAGTTTCATTACCTCAATTGGTTAGAATCGACAGTACCAATCAATGGACCATGGCTATTCAACCTGCCAAAGAATATATGTGGCAACGCATGAATGATAACACCGAAGAAATTTTTACGGTGGCAAGTACGACACCATTTCCAAGGTTTTCAGATAAAAATAGGATTCCTGTTACCTTTTCTATTGGTGAATCATTAGCTTTTAGTAGAAATACATATAACTCGGTGGTGCAACGGTTTAATTTTTTCCAGTTATTTACACTAGAACCAAGCGATGTTTTCTATATGAAAAACGATAATAATAGATGGGTTCAAGTGGTGAGTTTAATCCGTTGGAAAGGATTCTTTTTTCCGTATCCTTCTTATGGAGGTGTCGTTGTTATTGATGCTGGAGAGCATGATGTAAAAGATTATATGGAGCGAGTATTAATAGGAAAAGGGACTTACATTCCTCCTTCAGAAATAAAAAATCATCCTTTCCTAACGAAACAAAATACTTTAGCGGAAGAAGTTTCAAGATTGCAAGCTCAATCCTTACAATTTTTAGGAGGATTTACAGATCCATTGCCTTGGAATATGCAGACTGCTGTTAAAATACCAGATTTAAAAGATGATGAAAACCAACAACCCTTTGTGACCGATTTTAATTTTGATACAATGGAAACAGATGCTTTTAGTGGATTGTATCATTGGTTTGGTTTAGAACCTATTGGTGATGAACGGACGAGTTTATCGTTTAGTGTTATGATTCCTGCCGATGGAACAGACAAGTTGTATTATTACAATCATGCTGCGAAAAAAGAAGGAATGGCAGGAGTTTCGGCTATGCCTTTAAAGGTTGTTGAATCTAGAAAGGAATACGATTGGACGGTGAATAAACCAGTAGAGTTTCGCCCATTTATTAAAGAAATCGCTGGAAGAAAACGACTCTTTGTATTAGGAACTATTGCTGCTACAAGAGAAGGTAGTAAAAAGTTTGATGGAGCAGCAACTCCCGATTTAGCCTTAATTGATGTTGAGTACCGTGATGTAGTTTGGATTGACGCAAAACATCCTTCTCAATGGGAAACTACTATTTTAAATCAGTTGGGAGAAACATGGAAAACTTCTGAAGGATTAAAAGACAGCGATATTTGGCCGAATAGAGATGAAATAGATGTCATACCAATTATTGAAAAGGACAGTGTGAGTATGGATACTGTTTCTGAAAGAATAATGGATATAGTGAATGATTCAATTAATTGAAAAATATTTTTAATAGAAATTTATTTGTCATTCTGACGAAAGTCAGAATCCATTAACAATTACAATAGTATTGTGATGGATTCCCAGTCAAGCTGAGAATGACAAAACATATTTCCTTGTCATCCTGAACTTGGTTCAGGATCTCTGATTTACTCCTTCACCACTTTTTTAGTAAGTCTTCCTTTAGAGGTTATTATCTCTAAAAACAATATTCCTCTGGCTAATTTTGAAATATCGACCTTATTTGTTGGCTTACTTTCTGTATACACCAATCTTCCCAATACATCGAATATCTGTATCTGTTGTATGGATATATTTTCTTCTGAAGCTATATAAAAGTAATCTTGTACTGGATTTGGAAATACGCTTATTGCCTGTTGTAATTGAGCTTCACTTATTGACAAATCTTCACATTCTTCAATACTTCCAACTAATGTGGTGTTATTATTAATTGCAAAGTTTGTGTTTATAGCAGTTGGGTCATCAACCACTACACAACTTAGTTGAGGGCAATTAGTGCCAATAAATGAACTTAACTCATTGTTAAATCCATTTCGCATATTTGCAAAAACAAGGTTAGGATTTGTATAAAAATCTACGATAAATAAATTATAGTTTTCAGATAAATCTATTTCTATTAAACTAGTTTCTTCACACAATATTTTTTCTAAATTAACACTACTTGAAACATTTAAAATCTGTTCTATGGGATTATTACTGCAATTAATTTCCTCTAAACTTACTGTGTTTATCAAATCTAATTCTGGGCCAACATTGTTATTCTCAAACAAAGCTCTTGTTAATAATGAATTATAGGACAAATCAATAGTAGTTAATTGATTGTCTGAACAATTTAAATAATCTAATACAGGATTGCCAGACAAATCTAATGCTGTTAGGCCTATTTCAGTACAACTAAGTCTGTCCAAATTTGGACAGTTAGTAATATCTAACTCTGTGAGTTGGGTTCTATCTATTTCTAATAATTCTAACTCAGGTTGATTCGGTAAATTGATGCTCGTTAAAGGAATGTTGTAGCAACTAATTTCTTCAATGTTTGGATTATTACTAAAATCTAAATTTTGTAATTGACTATCAAATGCATATAAGCCTCTCAAGCTAAAGCTATCAGATAAATCTATGTCTTCAACTGATGTGTTCGAAATCTGTAAAACCTGTAATGTTGTTGTATTAGTTAGTGTCAGTTCAGTTAATAATGGATTATTTGAAGCTGATAATATAAAAATGTGATTTAGGTTAGAAGCATCTAATAAAGTGAAATTATTAGAATAAAGACCTAAATTTACAATTTCAGTGATATAAGATAAATCTATACTAGTTAAATTATTATCTCCTAAATTTAAAGTCCACATTCCATTTGGTAATACGGAAAGATCTATTGAAGTTAAATCATTTTCTGAAGCATCTAAATTCTCCAAGTCTACAAAAGCTTCTATCCCAGATAGGTCACTTATGTTATTATTATCAACATTTAAAGTACCTATTCCTAATGCATTCGCTGTTAAAAACTGACCATTAAGTCCATCATCATCAATCCCTAAATCGATTAATGCCTGTTCAAAATTAGAATCTGGCACTAAGGTATATTGTCCATAGCCTATATTTGCACACATTAAACAACATGCTAAAATTAATCCTTTCATGATTCTTTTTATTAAAAGCATACAGTAGCATTGCTACTGTATGCTAAGTTATAAAATAAAATGCTACATTAAATTTGTATCATTTTTCGATTTTTTTTAATGGTTAATGACTAATATTCTGCTCAATATGTTTTCTCCACCATCATAAACATGCAAATAATAAGTGCCATTTATAAGATTAAATACATCTACTGTTTTTAAAATATTGGTGCTTTGATCGCTATATTTTACAGTTTGGTATTCATCGTAAATTACAACTTCATAGGTTTTATAAGCTTGTAGCGATAGATCTACTTGTAGTAATGAATTTGCTGGGTTTGGGTAATAAATAATAGGTGGTGGCTCTGGAGCATCACACTCTGGAGCACCATCTCCCCAGTTTTTAACACAAATTTCATTGTATTCTCCAAAATATCCTTCTCCACAAGGATTCACTCCATAACCACGTACCCAATCAGTCACACTTCCCAAAAAGGAACCTTCTTGAGGAAAGTATTTATTATAGTCGAAATAACGCCAAATTAAGCCATCATTTTCTCCAAAATTATATTCTGTATTAGGCGCTGGATAATCCCAACCATAGGTTTCTGTACCACCTAATCTAAACAATAAATCACCCAAAATATGATAAGCACCTGTGCCTGGGCTTTTAGGAATATCATCATCTCCTGTACCAAATAAAATAGCATCGGGTACTGTTTGAGGTCTCCCTACCCAAATTGGTTGTTTAGTTAAAATTGCTGTGGTAGGAGAGGCACTACTATAGACACTAAAAAAACCTTGTTCTCCTTCTTGAGTAGATGGAATTAAACTTTCAACTCTTACTTTAATAGAGTTAGATGTAACTTCAATAATATTAGTATCAACATTACTCGATGATAAAACTGTTAAAGAAGAGGGATCTGCTGTTGTAAATACATTAAAAAATTTAGAATTTCCAGGACAAACATAACAATCTTCTAAAGGGCGTATATAAATATACTCGGTTAACTCAGTAACTTGCAAGTGAGGTAAAGAAAGTATTGCTCCTTTCATTACTTTTACTTGATCGTAAGTAAAATGTTCCTCGCACTGAACAAATGTATTACTCATGTAATTTCTAGTGTCGGGTAGGTATTCTTCACCATTAGCATCTACAGGAGGGTTAGGGTTATAATACTGAGGATCAAAATTACAATTGCTATCTACGTTAATTCGACCAGGTGGATAAGTATATAAGTTTGGATCTGCTGGAGTATCACCAATATAATCTCCACATACATTACTATTTGATCCATCAACCAGTTCTGGACAACCTCCATCGTTTGGTATCTGACCATGATGGGTATGAAACAACATAAATGTATGACCTAATAAATGAGCAAGATAATTTGTGTATGAAATAGCTGTAAAACTATCTCCCTTTGGTCCATTATAAACACTCGATAAATATCCTCCAAGTATAACATTTGTATCATTACCTATTCCATGAGAGTACGATACAAAAGATTCAGTAAAATCTGTTAGGTATAAATCAATTCCATTAGCATGGCTATTTTCAGAAAAAAGAGCATCAATATTATTTGAATTTGGATGATAATAATCGTTATTATAAATACTATTTACTACTCCATCCCAAGAAAAATGAATTTGATGAGGATCAAAGACATCATATAAATTATTTAATAATCTATTGACGCCTTCTACCGTTTGTCCTCCATGTGGCTCGGCTTCTTTTTTTAGAACGTGAATATAAATTTTTACTTGCAAAGACAAAGATAAAGAAACATCTAGCCCCTTAATAAGGCCTAATTGATCTAAATTATTAGATTGTTGTGGTACTTGACAAAGTGGGCCTGATACAATTGTATCTTGTATTACTCCCGTTTGTGAGTGTAAAAGCGTTGATAATAGCAAGGCTATTATAAAATCATTTTTTTCATGATACTTAATTTTTAAAATTATACAATACATTTCTTGTGCATAAGATGTCGCGAACCTCTTATACAGATTTTGTATACAAATTTTAACTAGGGAGTGATATAAATGTACAAAAAAAAAAGAATATTACATCATAGAAAGGAAAAAAACACCTATTATTATTTAAGTAATTGATTGAATTTTAGAGATTCCTGCCTTCGCAGGAATTCATTACAAGAAGAAATTCCAGACCAATCCAAAGCGAATTACTGGGTCGCGATACGGATATCCTGGCGCTGAAAAATATTCATTGGTACTACTAAACATAGCATTGATATTTTCAAACTTAAAGTAGATGCGTGTTTGACGAACTTTTGCGTTAAAGAAAATATCTACCATAGGAAAACCTCCTAATTCTTGATCGTTTTGTACATAAAATTCGGCCAACACAGGATCATAGGCATTTGAGTTAAACTGTGTGAAATATTTTAAAGTTACACCAGCTTGCATAAACATTGCCTTTTTAAACCAATGATCTTGGTAATACAAGGTGTTTCGAGTAATAATCTCTGGTACATTTAAAATATACTCACCACTTAAAACACTTTGATACATGATTGTATTGGCCAAAGCAAACTTTTTATAACGTACTTCCTTTTCAACCTTAACTTTTAAATAATCGACACGCTCACTATATTGTAATGGAGTTGTTGTAGAGTCATTTGGTTTAATTCCAAAATAAGTATAATCATCAATTCCTGTATAGCTGATATCTGCATTAAAAAACTTTTCAGATTTTAACTTTACATGTAACTCTTGTGTTTTTACATTATCGAAATTGTTCTGCCAATTATAGTTTTTATAATCATTTTGATATAATAAAAAATTATAATTAGGTGCTACGGAATGAATATTCATTTCAGCTTTTACATTGGTATCTTCATTAAAAGCATACGATGCTCCGGCATTGATATAATTTCCATCAAAATCGCTCGAAACATTGATGGCTCCTTCACCAAACAATTTAAATCCTTTATATTCCTTATCAAATGTTGCTCCCGCTTGAATTGTTGTACCTTTTATACGATTGGTAATTCTTTCTTCATCTAAAATTAACACTGAATTATACCCATAATTATGATCGGTATAATTAGCAAATGCTGAAAAATTTCCTAAAACTTTATTTGAATACTTCGCAAAGGCTTCCGCTTTAAATTCTTCATAATTTACCCTCGAATGAATGGCAGGAGTATAGGATTCACCAAAATCAGAAAAAGGAGAGTCTTGTACATATAAATAAGACTTATCATCATAACTTATATTATTTCCAATCAATAAAGAATGGGTTGACAGACTGTCTTTATCGCTTATCAATTGATATTCATGTTCAGCAAAAGCTCTAAAACCTTTTAAAACGTTTTTGGCATTTTCAAAACGAACATCCAATCGTCCACGGTCTTTAAACTCGGGATCATCTTCAATAAATAATTGAATGGCATTTTCCTGCAAACCACCATTCTCTTCATTGATAATATCTTGAGCCAAAATATAAGAACGTATTTGATACCTTTTACTTTCAGTATGATAATTGGTTGTAAATCTAAAATTACCTGTACTCGCTAATTCATGTTGAAACTTTCCTAAAGAACGCACACCTTTATATGCTATTGAAAAATTAAACTTTTCAGAAGTATTTACCGTTAAAAAAGCGTCTAGTTGTTGTCCTTGTTCAAAAGCTGTTTTAAAATACAAGTCACTTAAAGGTGTTGGTACATGATAATAACTAATATCGTCATGACCCATAAAATTAAAATGATGTCCTTGTGCTACAAATTTTGGTAATAACTGTTTTTCTCTAAATGAATAAGCTAATGTATTATAAGCTTGCCCCACATTATTAAAAGGAATTAATTCGAAATCATCCTTTCTTAAGTAATTAAATTTATAATCCTTTTGTATGCTTAACGTAGTATCTACAAAGGTTGTATCTCTTTTTGAAGAAATAATTTTATACAGATTGATAGGTGGTTTTTCTTTAGGCTTGCTTTCTTCTGCAGTATTACCTTGATTGTTTCCTCTTTGATTTCTGTTTTTTATTTGAGAAAACATCGTGCAAGAAACACTTATAAAAAGAAGAAGAAAAAGTCTTTTACCCATCAATTTTTTACTTATCGTGCAAAGGTATACTTTTGAACGGAAATAGTTGTTATAAATTTTACATGCTAAAGTTAAAAATACATCAAAATTTATTAGAGTGTGGAACAGATGAAGCAGGTAGAGGATGCCTTGCCGGGCCAGTTACTGCTGCTGCTGTTATTCTTCCAGATGATTTTACAAATGAAATACTAACAGACTCAAAACAATTAACAGAAAAAAAACGACTCCTTTTAAAAGAAATTATTGAGAAGGAAGCCCTAAGTTTTGGGGTCGCACATATCATGATGGGCAAAATTGATAGCATCAATATTTTAAATGCTTCCATTCTAGGAATGCATCATTCCATTAAAAAGCTACAGCCTAAACCTGAATTTATTGCTGTTGATGGTAATCGATTTAAACCTTATTCCAAAACCCCTCACGAATGTGTAATTAAAGGCGATGCAAAATATTTACATATTGCTGCAGCTTCTATCCTAGCGAAAACAACAAGAGATGCATATATGAAAAAGATTCATGAAGAGTTTCCTATGTACAATTGGAAACAGAACAAAGGCTATCCAACAAAAGAACATCGTGAAGCAATAAAAAAGTACGGAATTACTAAATATCATCGCATAAGTTTTCGTTTACTTCCTGAACAATATAAAATTGATCTATAAATTGTTAAGAACACGTCAACAAACTCTTGTAATAAACATAAAAAATAATGTTTTCCTTTCTATTTTTGTATCTATGAAATGGTTTTTGAAAATTACTTTATTTACTTTTTTGATTTCACTTGTTTGGAGTTGTGAAGATGCTAGCACAAAAGTTGGCGAATTAAAAGATTTTATTCCTGAAAATACTTCAGTAGTTTTTAATATCTCCGATTTTGAAACATTAAAAGCAGATATCAATAACAACGATTTAATTTCAAAATTTTCAAAGACTCCTGCCTTTTCATTTATTTCTGAAAACAATCTATTAAACCATTTACAACCTGAAGGCAAAAGTGTTTTTTGTGTTAATGAAAGTCCTTCAGCCTATACTTTTATTACAAAACAAACTGGAAGTGTATTGGTTATAGATTCCATTAAAAACGCTTCTTCAGAAGAGATTATTATAGATAAACATCCAATTTATAAGGTGTTAATAGATTCGGTTGTGCATTTTACAACTTTAAAGGATAGTGTTTTTATAGCCTCATCTTCGCAAACATTACTTCAAAATATATTGAAGCAAAATGTTGAAACAAATCCTGTGTTTCAAAAAATAAATTCGATTAAAAACGAAGAAGATTTTAAAGCTATAATTAATGCTGACAACATTGTAATTAATGATTCATTAGCTATTAATTTTGCTTCTCTCGCTTCTTTAAATGCTCAAATTCTTCCGGATGCTATAACTGCAACGGGTGTTGTGTTAGATCGAGATAGCCTACCTCAATTACTTTCAGTGTTTAAAGGCTTAGTGCCGCAGCAAAATGACATTGCAAAAATTACTCCTGTTGATGCTAAAAGTGTTATTTCACTTACGTATAATGACTTTGAGGCTTATCAAGAAAACTGTAAAAAATACGACAATGAATATAATGATTCAGATGAATTAATTTCACTACTCGACGCTATTAGCGAGGTTTCATTTGTAGAACATCGTTTAGGGAACTCAATCGTTTTAAATAGTGTTGATCCTTCTACAACGAAAGAAGAGCTAGTACGATTTACTACTCAAAAGGAAGCCTTTAAAGAGGTTATGATTCATGATTTAAATAGATCGAATTTACTTTCTGAAACATTTTACCCTTTCTTTAAAAAAAATGAAATGAATTATGTTTTTCAGATTGATCAGTTCTTTGTTCTTTCTGAAAATGAAGAAGTTTCACAACATATCATTTCTTCTTTTCTGAATAATATCTGTCTAGTAAACACTAATTATTACAAAGAGACTGTTTCACAATTAAGTAATGCTTCTTCTCTATTGATTATGAAACTTAACGGTAATTTTTCTTCAAGCATTGCGTCTTTATTTAATTCAGAAAATACTTCAGAAATACAAAAGATCAATTTTAAAAAATATCCTTTAGCTGTTTTACAGCTATCATATGATCGCGATTTTGCACATTTAAATTTTGTCTGTAAAGAAGTTTCAAGTCAGAAAAGAACTTCAGGAATTATTTCTCAATTGGCTACGATTACATTTGAAAATGATCTGCTAAATGAACCTCAATTTTTCAGCAACCATCGTACAAAAGGGAAAGATATTATTGTTCAAGATATTACAAATACGCTTCATTTTGTTTCAGAAAAAGGAAAAACACTTTGGACCAAAAAACTTAAGAGTCCGATTTTAGGAACAGTACAAGAAGTTGATATTTTAAAAAATGGGAAAAAACAATTAGCATTTACAACCGAAAACAATTTTTATATTTTAGACAGAAATGGGAAAGCAGTGGCTCCTTTTCCTATTAAATTTAAAGATAAAATAACACAGCCATTATCTGTATTTGATTATGATAACAAACGAAAATATCGTTTTGTTGTAACTCAAGGTAAAGAAGTATTAATGTATGATAGCAAAGGTAAAATTGTAAAAGGATTTACGTTTAAAAAGGCTAGCTCAAATATTGTATTAGCGCCGCAACATATACGTATGGCACGTAAAGACTATATTTTAATAGCTGAAGAAAATGGAAAATTAAACATACTTAGCAGAGTTGGTAAATCTAGAGTTACTGTAAATAAGTCCTTTAATTTTTCGACGATGCCCATTGCGAAGGAAGGCGATAATTTTATAGTAATTACGAAAGAAAATACAAAAGAAAGTGTTTCACAATCTGGAAAAATTTCAACTAAAAAATTAGAAGTATCTTCAAATTATTGGTTTACTATACAAGGGAAAACTAAAGCTACTTTAGATGATTATTTATTACGTATCAATGGAAAGTTAATTGAACTTCCTTTTGGTATTTATACCCAACCAAAGATATTTTCTGTAAATAGATCTACCTATATTTCAGTAACTGAAACCCAAGAAAAAAAGGTGTATGTCTACTCTAAAAATGGCACATTACTTTCTGGTTTTCCTGTATTCGGAGCTTCAAATGCTGAACTAGGAGATGCCAATAAGGATGGTAAATTAAACCTTATCGTTACAGGCAGTAAAAACGTAGTTATTTATTATTCTTTATAGATAACTATAACATATTTTATAATAATTGTTACATTAGTTATAGTCTTAAGCATTTAACTTTCATATTATTGATTGCTTGAATTAATAAATAATTATATGAAAATATTTACTTTACTCTTACCTTTCATTACTTTTTTTTGCTTTGGGCAAAATAATTCTATTAATAAAGAAGATTCATTAACAATTAATAATTATACAAAGTTAATAGTTCAACATATTAATCCGAATCCTGATAGTGCTCTTTTTTATGTCAATAAAATAAAAACTCTAAGCTCAAAACTTAATTATGGAAAAGAAATTGTAGAAGCAAATTATTTAAATGCGTGTTATTTTAGACGTATACAAAATTCAGATTCTGCCATATTTCACTTTAATAAAGCCTTAAATTTTGCAAAAAAAATAGGTTATAAAAAAGGAATCGCGAAATCTTATAATGGCTTGTGCCGTATTTATTATCGCCAAGGATTATTAGACGATGCCATTAATTCTTGTAATGATTGTTTAGAAGTTGCAGTGCAAATTAATGACTTAGTAATATTGCCCGATTCATATCTAGCTTTAGGAAATATTTATTCAAGGAAAAACGATTTGAAACATGCTTTAAAATATGTTCTCAAAGTAGATTCAATTCATAACTCCCAAGAATTAAGACCAGATATTATTGCAGCTGCATACCAAAGTATTGGAATTATTTATTTAGAATTAGAGCAATTAAATAAGTCTGAAGAATATTTTTTGAAAGCCAATAATGAATTCAATAAAATGTCAATAGATCCTAGCTACTATTTATTTACTACAAAATGGCATTTGGGTGAGGTATATTATAAGCAAGGTAATTTAGAAAAGGCAGATAGTTTATTGCTTAAAAGCTATAATTTTTTTAATGATATTAAAGATAATCGAACTACTGCAGAAATTAGTAAAACGCTAGGGTTAATTAATAAAGAGCTTAAAAATAACAGTGATGCAGAAAGATACTTAACAAACTCATTTAAATTACATAAAGAGTTTCAAAATGAATATGAAGTCACATTTGTGGCATTAGAATTAGGAAAATTATATAACGCTCAAGGAAAATCAAAAAAAACAATTGAAATACTTAATCAAACACTTCAATATAAAACTATCCAAAAGAATAGTTTCCTAAAACAAGAAGCATATTTAATTCTAGCTAAAGCTTATGCAAAAGAGGAAAAATATAATAAAGCTTATATAAATATGAACAAAGGAATTAGACTGAAAGATTCCTTACAAGGTATACAGAATGTAGTTCAAATAAGTGAAATTGAAGAAAAATATCAATCTGAAAAAAAGGAACAAGAAATTTCATTATTAACCTCTGAAAACAAATTGGTACTACAACAAAAAAAGAACCAAAGAAATATACTATTAGGAACTGTTAGTTTTACAGCATTAACTGGGCTTTTCTTTTTTTTCCAATACCAAAATCGTAAAAAAACGAACAAAAAATTAAAAGAATTAGATAAAATAAAATCTACCTTTTTCGCGAATATTTCGCATGAGTTTAGAACTCCACTTACACTTATATCGGGACCCATCCAGCAATTAATTAAAAAAGATAATTTACAAGAAGATGAAAGAAAAAATCTTCAAACGATGCAGGTTAATTCGCAACGATTAATTTCATTAGTAGATCAATTGTTAGACCTATCAAAAATTGAAGCAGGTAGCTTAGCGCTTCAGGTTTCAAACAATAAATTAATTCATTTTGTAGGCACTCTTGTAGATAGTTGTCATTTTATTATAGAAGAAAAAAACATAACTTTTATTAGACATATTAATCCGAGTGAGCTTGAAACGTGGTATGATAAAACTATTATTGAAAAAATAGTATTAAACCTATTAACCAATGCTCAAAAATATACGCCAAAAAATGGTTCTATAGTCTGTAGTGCAAATGTACATGATGATCGTTTTATATTTGAAATTAAAAACTCTGGTAAAGGAATCAATGAAAAGGATCTAAAGAAAATCTTTGACCGGTTCTATCAAGTAACCAATAATCAACATGGAGTTGGTATTGGATTAGCTTTAATAAAAGAACTAGTAACTTTACATAAAGGAACTATCAAGGTAACAAGTACACCAAATGAATGGACCACTTTTACAGTTGAACTTCCAATAGATAAACATACATTTCAAGATAACATTTCAGAAAAAATAATCGACCTTAATCCTGAAAAAAATAATGATATTGTTCAAGATTTATTTCATTCAAAAACAAACTTATCAGAGAAAGAGACTATAGAGAATGATCTTCCTATTCTATTATTAGTAGAAGATAATACTGAAGTTAGAAATTATATTTATTCAATATTTAAAGACAATTATTCGATAATACAAGCTACCAATGGTGAAGAAGGAATTTTAATTGCTATAGAAGAAATTCCAGATTTAATTATTAGTGATATTATGATGCCTGTTAAAAATGGAATTGAACTATGTAACACCTTAAAAACTGACGAACGTACAAGCCATATTCCTATTATACTTCTTACTGCTAAAGTGGGTGAAGAAAATGAGTTAGAGGGAATTAAAACAGGTGCTGATGATTATATTACAAAGCCTTTCAATCAAGAATTATTAGCTCTTAAAGTTGAAAAATACATCGAGGTTCGCAAAAAAATGCAAGATCGATATAGCCAAGAATTAGTTTTGAAACCTACAGACATAACCCTTAACTCTACCGATGAAATTTTTCTAGGAAAGGTTCAAGAAGTAATAGACAGCAAGATAATTGAATCGACTTTTAGCATTGATAAATTTTGCTCTTCTGTTGGAATGAGTAGAATGCAATTGCATAGAAAATTAAGAGCACTAACAGGGCAAACAACTTCAGAGTTTATTCGAACACAACGATTAAAATTAGCTGCTGATCTGTTAATAGATTCTGATGTAAATATTTCTCAAATTGGTTATAGTGTTGGTTTTAACAACCCAGCATATTTCAGTAAATGCTTTAAAGAAATCTATCATTGTTCTCCTTCTGAATATATCAAAAAGAAATAGTTTATTCCCCTCTTTTACTAAAGAATTACCCTAGTGGTTTTCCCTTTTTTAGGTATGTTACAAATGTTATAGCAATTGTTACATTAGAAACATAGTCACTTCACGTATCTATTTAGTTTTGAATCATTCAATTTAACTTAAAACAAATATTATGAAAACAATGATTACTTTTTTAATGCTAATAGTTTGTAGCATTAGTTTCGCACAAGACAAAATTTATGTGCACATTGCAACGGACACAAATTCTTCTGGGCATATTACTTATATTGATCATCCTGATCTAAATGGAAATCCTAATGCAGGAATTGTTTATTGTCATAACTGGGGATCAGGTGTATATAATAACAATATAACTGGTTTGTGGTATGACGGTGCTCAATGGACTATCTTTAATGAGGATATTACAGTTCCGTTTATAGAAGGGAGTCAATATAATATATACATTGGTGATCCTGCAAATGTAATTACTCACGTTTCATCAGCAGCCAATGAAGGTTCTTTTGGTCCAAGTACAACTGTTATTGATAACCCATTATTTAATGGTTCGGATCCTGGTCCTTTTGCTGTATTATCAAATTATTGGAACCCTAATGCAATTTATAACAATCAGAATTATGGTTTTTATTATGATACTACACTTGATCAAAGAGGGATTTTCCATGAAACTAGTACAGCCCCAATTCCAGATGGAGCAGCCTTTAAAGTTTTAATTACAGGAACTGGAACAGAGCGTTTTGATCATCAAACTGATGCTTCAAATATCACTAATAATTGGACTACATTAGATCATCCTTCTTTAAATAATAACCCTGATGCTACATTTGTTTTTTCACACTACTGGGGAAGTTTTGGAGTAGACAGTCAAGTAAACTTAAATGTAGTTTTAAGTGCATGGTATACAGGTAGTAATTGGGCTATTTATACAGAGGATCAAAGCCCAATGCCTGAGGGAGCTGCATTCGATATTATAATTGCTGAACAAGAAGTTTTAAATATTGGAGATAATGAAATTACAGACATTTCAATTGTTATGTTTCCTAATCCAGCGAATGATGTAGTAACAATATCTTCAGACTTTATAATTAATAACATTACTCTTTTTAATGTATTAGGTCAAGAAATTTTTCAATCTAAACATGATTCAAATTCAATAGACATTGATCTTTCAAATTATACAAGAGGTAGTTATTTTGTTAATGTAGAAATGGAAAGTACTACAAAAACCTTAAAGCTTATCAAGAATTAATATAATTAGATCATCAAAAATAAAGGCATCACTAAAGGGTGCCTTTATTTTTAAAATACAATTAACACATAAGTATTCCCCATATTTTAAATGACTGAAAAAAAATACAAAACAAGTCTTGATTCTGTTAAAAACAATAAAATTTATCTAAACATAAAACAATTAGACAAGGGGAATTATACTGTCAAAATAATTCATAATAATAAAGTGATTAAACAAATAAAATTTAAAAAATAAATGTCATGAAAATCATATTATCAACACTTTTTTGCATCGTCCTGTTCTCTTGCAATAATGCAGAAGATAAAAAATCCAATGCATCTACTTCTTCCAGTGAAAAAACACCTACTACATCTTCATTAAAAAAGGAAACAGACGCAAAAAGCGGAGCCTTAACACAAAACGGCAACTATACATCACTTTTTAAAAGAAAAAATGACAACTGTGACTTTATAACGGCAGAAGGATTAGCTAAATCTATTGATGTTCCTCTAAGTTCAATTAAAAAAGATGAAAACAGTTGTGACTATTATTTTCTTGAAGCAAATGGAAATAAAACTCGTTTCTATTTTACAGTGGAAGCATGGGGCAACAAAACGATTCTCAAAGAAATTGCTACGGCAAAAGAAAATGCAGAAGCTTTTGGGAAGGATTCTAAACTTAGTCAATATCGTATAAGTGAAACAGGTGACACCTATCTCTCTATGCATCAAAATAGAATGATTCGCATACTAAACGAAAATAGCCAAAATGTAATTGTCATTCTTTATTTTATAACAACTTCTCCTTCGCAAAAAAACATAGCGCAAAAAGACATGGCTCTAAAACAGAGTTATGCAATTGCAAATTATATACTTACTAATCATAAACAAGCCTTATGAAAACTTTAAAAATAACCTTAGCCGTTTTATTAATTCAATTTACCTCTTTTGCTCAAGATTGTAGCACTTTTTATCCATTTGAAGAAGGTATTACATTTCAAATTACTAATTATGGCAAAAACAAAAAAGTAGCCGCAATTACAGATTACCGCATTACAGATGTTACAGACAACTCGGCTACATTCAATTCTGCATTAAGAGATAAAAATGGTGAAGTTTTAAATGAAGCTTCATTTAATATAATCTGCGAAAACGACGGTGTGACTATTGATATGCAATCATTATTAAACCCGCAACTGTTTGACAATTTCCGTGATTTTGAAACCGATATTTCTGGAACCAAGATTGTATTGCCCAACAACTTACACATAGGCCAAGAATTACAAGATGCCACAATGAAAATGAAAATAAATATGAGCGGTATTAATATGAAAATGGAGGTGACAATGACAGACAGAAGTGTATTAGACATAGAAACTATAACAACCAGAGCTGGCACGTTCGAGTGTTACGTTATAGGCTATATAAATACTGTTAATATGGGAATGAACCGAACAACTACCGCTAAGCAATGGATTGCTAGAGGTGTAGGCATGGTAAAACAAGAAGATTACAATAGACGAGGAAAGGTAACAAGTAGTAGTATGCTCACTGATTTTTATAGATAAATATTCTAACCAATTTTTTAAATAAAAGTCGAAGTACTACTACGTTTCGGCTTTTATTTTTAGTTCAGCTTCAAATAATGTTTTAAAATGCTTTAGTAACTTTTCTTTTACTTCACCAACTAGAATTTCTTTTCTTCCTAATTCGACATTTAAAGAAGTAACAGCTTTGCCTTTAATTCCGCAGGGAATCATATTATCAAAGTATCCCAAATTGGTATTTACATTAAATGCAAATCCATGCATGGTTACCCAACGACTTGCACGAACTCCTAATGCACAGATCTTACGTGCAAATGGAGTACCTACATCAAACCAAACCCCAGTTTCGCCTTCAGATCGTTCTCCTTTTAAACCGTATTCGGCTAGGGTTAAAATGACCATTTCTTCAAGAAAACGAAGGTATTTATGTATATCTGTAAAAAAATTATCCAAATCTAAAATTGGATAGCCAACTATTTGACCTGGACCATGATACGTTATATCTCCTCCTCTATTTATTTTATAATAAGTTGCATTTATTTTAGCGAGATACTCTTCAGAAACCAACAAGTTTTTAAAATCACCACTTTTTCCTAAAGTATAAACATGAGGATGTTCAACTAATATAAAATAATTAGGTGTTTCTATAGAAGTATTCTCTCTTCGATTTTTAATTTTAATATTTAAAATCTCCGTGAAGAGTTCTTCTTGATAGTCCCAAGTTTCTTTATAATCTCGACTACCAATGTCTTGTATTTCAATTGATTTATTCAAAGAGTATTATTTTTCTAATTCAATCTCTAAATCTAAAATGTCTGGGTTTTTAAAGTAATCTATAAATGAAGCTTCCACTTCTATTGTTTTACCATCTAAAGAATACTTAGCATCATCAATTGATGATTTTACAATTTTTGAAGGAAACGAGTACTTTAATTTATACCTCATTGATCCCATAAAAGATTCTGTTTTCTTCAAACTATCAACTTCTTGTTGATGCTTCTCAACATCTTTTATATATGAATCTCTAATAAACTTTTTGTTTTTATATGAATAAGAAACTCCTATAATTTCTTTTTCCTCTTCATCATCACTATTCATTGCATCATGATCTCCCATACTTGGCATTAATGACTTAGTTTGACCTAAACCATTAAAAATATCGTTCGCTTCATTAATCGATTTAAAATCTGTGTACATATTAAAAACCATCTCCCCTTTTTCAGTATCCATCACTGTTTGAATATGATAATTCTCCAACTTCTTCAATTGCATTTGTTTTTCTTCAGAAAGCTGTGAAATACTATCCTTTTTTTCATCTAAAAAAGTTTTCATCGATATAATCGTATCCAATTTAGTAGGTATAGAATCTTTCATCATATCGCCTCCCATTGCCATTAATTCGCTCATGTCCATAACAATGGCCATTTTACCACTTCCATCTTCATTTAATTGAAGTGTTTCAGTAAACTGACAACTAATTAAACTTACTGATAAGGCTACAAGAAAAAATATTTTTTTAATCATCTTTTAACTTTTTGGGTTATTTATAATAATTAGTGCTGCTATTACTCCTGGAATCCATCCACAAACAGTTAAAATTAATACTATTAAAATGGATCCACATCCTTTATCGATAACTGCTAAAGGTGGAAATAAAATTGAAAGTAAGACTCTCCAAATGCTCATAATGTATATTTTGTAAAGATAATTTAAAAACTACATATGGGTCGTAATTATTATAAATATGTTACGGTTAAGCGGAAATCTATATATTTGAAATATTATTTATATGCTATGAAGCCCATTCAAAAAATCACATTTTTACTACTCCTTTTTTCACCAATGTTTTTGATGGCTCAATATCATTTTTCTGGATATGTGGACAAACAACACTGGAAAGGTGAAGTATATCTTTCTATCATAGAAGATTACAGGAAAATTTCGGGAGTATATCCTGAACAAATTATTAGCAAAACACTTCCTGATTCAGCTGGTTTTTTTGAATTTAATGGCGACAATCTTCATTTAGATAATCGAATCTATAGAATCCATGTAGATACCTGCTCTGAAGCTGAAAAAAACACAACACATTATACAGGGCATTGTCCCAATAGTAAAGAAATTATATTTGTAGCAAATAATAGTGACACGCTTTCATTACCCTTTTCATTTGATTCTGAAATGTTTTGTACCGTGGTTTCTGGCAATGAAAAAGCCCAAGCATTTACAAAAATTGATTCTTTAAAGCATGATATGCAATTTGCCTTCGGAAGTTATCGCAGTGAAGCTAATCGCAAAATTAATTCTGAAAAATGGTTTAAAACATTACAGTCTTTTGGAGAAGATCTAAATGAACCTTTAGCTGAACTATATATTTATGCATTTCTATCAGACCGAAGTAATGATCTTCACTCCTATTATTTAAAAGATCTAAATGAAAACAGATATTACGATGGTCTTCTAAATAGATTAAACTCTACCTATCCTGAAACAAATTATGCTACACAATTTACGAAAGAATTACATTCAGACAGATACCTAATCAATCCTGAATCTGAAAAAGATACAAATCCTTGGTATTATATAATTATAGCTTTACTAATTCTTTCTTTAGTCGGTAATTTATATTTATTTCTAAAACTGAAGAAATCAGCAAATAATTCACCCTCTTTAGAAAGCAAATTAACCAGTCAAGAAAAGAAAATATTGGATTTAATTTTACAAAATAAAACCAATAAAGAGATTGCTTCAGAGATTTTTGTAAGTGTTAGCACCGTAAAAACTCATATAAACAACTTTTACAAAAAATTAGAAGTGAGCTCCCGTGACGAGGTTAAATCAATGTTTAACAAATAAATACAAGAATTTAGTCTGGGGACTAGTCCTAATTTCGACCCCGATTTACTTTCAAATCCCTTTCATTCATTGAAGTTTTGGAACCTACTAATTCAAAACTAATCACATGAAAAAATTAACACTACTTACAAGTATTTTATTACTTTCTACCTTTTTACTTTCAGGTCAATCCTTCAATACGGAGGTTAGTAAAGATGTAAAAAATCCTTATTTATTAGGTAAAATAAATAAAGAAGCGTTGAGCTCTAACAACTATAAAGAATGGTTTGAAAAAAATTATGATGCGTATCAATCAAACAATGAAATTATAAATAAAGAAGAACTTTCAGAATATACTATCAAAGCATTTATTGGAACTTGGTGTGGTGATAGTAAAAAGGAAATCCCTCGTTTCTATAAAATTTTAGAAGCATTAGATTTTAATTTAGATCGATTTACGTTGGTTGCTTTAAGTAGAGAAAGAG
>Ga0209345_10002278_pt1 | contig 21386 bp, 24 predicted proteins | sample Cruoilmetagenom7_FD_187294 | JGI IMG/M metagenome (GOLD analysis project Ga0209345, IMG submission 187294) | Oil polluted marine microbial communities from Coal Oil Point, Santa Barbara, California, USA - Sample 7 (SPAdes) (version 2) | ecosystem: Environmental > Aquatic > Marine > Oil seeps ... | reverse complement strand
CCAAAGCTCTGCCTCATTTAGGAGGACGTGTAGTCAGTAGAAAAAAGCTGCAAACACGTCGCTGAGCCATTGGATTTTGCTGCGGTTCAGCTTCAGAGCACAACGCCCTTCCAGTGGAACATCCGTTCCAAAGGAACTCTATTCTAGCAGTGGCAAAGGCTCTCTGTTGCAGGATTTTGTCCGCCCGAAGCTGGTCACGGCGGTGTATGACTATGACCTTAGCAGCAAATCTGGCAAGATGCAGCGCTTCAGTTAGAGCGGCATTTCCTCCCCCAACTACTGCTATCTTTTGATCGGCAAAGAGGGGCCCATCGCAGGTAGCGCAATAAGACACCCCCCCTACCCGTAAATTTGTCTTCTCCAGGCACAGCTAGCTTCCTGCACTCCGAGTCACCAGCGATGATTGCTGCCTTTGCTTGGTAGCTATTCCCCTCAGTATGTACTACTTCGTGCCCCCCCCTTTTAGCTCAATCTGGGTTACTTCAGTGGTGATAGTCTCAAGTCCATACTTTGTCGCCTGCTGATACATCAGCTCTGTCAGCTCAAAGCCAGAGATGCCCTGAGGGAAACCGGGGTGGTTTTCCACTAATTCAGCCCTGGTTATCTGACCACCTATAATCTCCTTCCCAACAAGCACACTCTCAACTCCAGCCCGGGAAGCATACAGTCCTGCGGTCAGCCCTGCAGGGCCCCCTCCGATAATGATCGGGTCATGTGCTTTATCCACCATCTTCTCGCCCCCCTAGTTTGAATCACCTCGGGTTGATAAAAGCTCGTCGATCTTACTTGCTGCCTCTGCTATAGGCACAAGCTGAGGTTCTTTTTCGGTGCGCCATTTTATTTCTACACTCTCGGATTTCAAGCAGCGCTGGCTCAAGATAAGCCTGAGGGGTATTCCTAGAAGGTCAGCATCGTTAAACTTCACCCCTGGTGGATCGAGGCGATCATCAAATAGGGTAGCCATTCCCACTGCCTCAAGCTCAGCATATAGCTTCTCGGCAACCTGGGCCAGCTCAGGATTATCCATGCCTAAGGCACAAAGATAGACATGGTAGGGGGCCAAAGATTTGGGCCAGATAATGCCTTTGTCATCGTGATAGTATTCCACAGCGGCGGCAAGGATTCGGCCTATTCCAATACCGTAGCACCCCATAACAATAGGCTTCCGGCTTCCCTCTCTGGTGAGGAAAAAGGCAGCCAATTTTTGGCTAAACATGGTCCCCAACTTGAAAATATGCCCCACCTCGATTCCTGGGGCAGAAAGTAGCTTGGCACCACATTTAGGGCATCCTTGCCCTGCCTGGGCAAGAGTGATATCCACTAATAAGTCGACCTGAAAATCCCGGGGGTAATTCACATTCCTAATGTGGAAATCTGGCTTGTTAGCTCCAGCAACAAAGTTAGTTCCCAGTGTTATAGACTCATCAGCTACTGTTCTAATCCCGTGGAGACCCAAAGGGGAGGCTGAACCAGCTACAAGATGTGCCCGTTTGACCTGTTCTTCACTGGCTAAGTTGAGCTCAGAGCAGTACAATACGTGTCTTAGCTTCACCTCATTCACCTCCAGATCGCCCCGGGTAACAACAAAAACCAAGTCTTTATCAGCGGAGTAAAATACCGCTTTTAGGGTACGGCTTTTAGGGATATGAAGAAAGCTAGCTAACTCCTCAATAGTCCTAATGCCTGGTGTTGCCACCTCTTCCATAGGCAAAGGTTCCTCCTGCTCCCCGGGAGGCTTGATGCTCTGAGCTTTGTCCACATTAGCCGCATAGTCGCAGTTAGGACAATGTATAATCTTATCCTCCCCGCTTGAGGTGAGGAGCATAAACTCGTGAGATTCCTTACCCCCAATGGCGCCGCTGTCAGCTTCAACCACCATAGTGGGCAAGCCACAACGGCTGTAGATGTTCTTATAAGCTTGAATCATCTTCTGGTAGCTAAGGTCTAGCTCTGCTTCACCAGCATCAAAGCTATACGCATCCACCATAGTGAACTCGCGAACTCGCAATAGTCCCCCCCGAGGGCGAGCCTCGTCACGAAACTTGGTCTGAATCTGATAGAGAAGAAGAGGCAGGTCACGGTAGCTATTCACATTATGATGAACAATCTCGGTGATCACCTCTTCATGGGTGGGGCCAAGGCAAAGCTTGCGGTCACGGCGATCACTTAAGGTAAATAAGCCCTGGCCAAAAGAGACATGGCGGCCGGTTCTTTCCCACAGTTCAAAGGGCTGAAGCACCGGCATCATCATCTCTTGGGCCCCCTGGGCATCCAGTTCCTCACGAATTATCCGCTCGATGTTGCGCACCACCCGCAACCCTAAAGGTAGATAGGAGTAGACTCCGCTAGCCACCTGGTAGATCATTCCTGCCTTAAGAAGAAGCTGATGACTTACAGTATCTGCCTCTGTAGATACCTGGCGCAAAGTCTTACTGAAAAGCTGTGATGAGCGCATGATTCTATATCTGGTCTATTTCCTCTCTCAACGCCTCGGCCAATTTATCCTCATCGGTAACCTTAACTACTTTACCTTTTCTAAAGATAGCCCCCTTCCTTTTGCCCCCGGCTAATCCCACATCAGCGCATCGTGCTTCCCCGGGACCATTGACTACACAGGCACACAGAGCAACCTTAAGTGGCTTTCTTATCCCTTTTAAATGCCCCCTCACCTCATCGGCAATAGGTAGTAAATCTATCTCCGCCCTTCCGCAAGTGGGGCAACTCACCAGAGTGGGGCCATATTCTCTTAAATTTAAGCATTTCAATATCTCATAGCCAGCCTGAACCTCAAGAACAGGATCAGCAGTCAAAGACACCCTAATTGTGTCTCCGATACCTTCCCAGAGTAAAATCCCAATCCCCAGAGCACTCCTGATGCTTCCCTCAAAAGGGAGACCGGCTTCAGTAATCCCCAAATGGAGTGGATAGGGGGTATCTTGAGCTATAGCCCGATATGCTGCTATGGTCTGAGGGATATCAAACGCCTTGAGGGAAACCTTGATAAGATCGAAGTCGAGAGCCTCTAAAAAATTTATTTGCTCTTTGGCAGCAGCCACCATTCTCTGGGGCCCAGAATCACCTTCAAAGCTTGGGGGAAGGCTTCCGGCGTTGACCCCAATGCGAATAGGTGTTTCTCGCTCCTTGGCAGCTTGAACTACGGCGGCAATCTGCTCTAGGTTACGGAGGTTGCCAGGGTTAAGCCGCAGCCCATCAACGCCTGCCTTGAGGCTAGCTAAAGCAAGGCGATAGTCAAAATGAATGTCGGCAATAAGCGGGATATGGATACTCCGTTTTATCACCCCAAGGGCTTCCGCTGCCTCCATATCGGGTACAGCGCATCTTATGATTTCACAGCCATATTCCTCAAGCCTTCTGATTTGATTGATGGTAGCGGCGACATCTCGAGTATCAGTTTTAGTCATAGATTGAATTCTAATCGGGCTTGAGCCACCAATAGTTAGCCCACCTATTCGTAGCAGTTTGGAATTTCGGCGCAAAGTCATGGCATCAGGCTCTTCCCTGAGATTAACCGAATAATGTCGTTATAAGTCACTAGGAGGAATATAGCGATTATGATAACCCAGCCTATCGTGTAGGCGAGCTTCAATCTTTGTGGTGAAAAGAGCCTCCCTTTGCGGGCTCTCTCTACTATAGCGACCATAATCCTTCCCCCATCCAGGGGGAGGAAGGGAAGGAGGTTGAAAAGGCCAAGGCCAAGGCTCACAATGCCAGAAAACCATACTAGCATGCTAGGGCCAAATTCAGCCATTTCTCCGCTCATCTGGACAATCCCCACTGGGCCCACTAGGGCTTTTTGGGGATCTTCGATTAACAGGGGCAGCGAATCCTTTATCATGATGGGGAAATGGAGGAAAAAATTCCCGCTGCGGACAATGGCTTCGCCGAAGGGATATCTTTGTTCAGTAGTATAGGAGATGGCCCAGCCAAGATAGACACCTATTTTCCCTTGCTGGGGAACTAGGTTAATCTCAACCTGTTCTCCTCCCCGGTGCAATATTATACTGACCTCTTCGTCAGTTTTTGCGCCGATCATCTGTTGCAATTGTTCAACGGTTTGCACCTCTTGCCCATCGATACTGGCTATCACATCATCAGGTCGGATATCTGCCTGTTGAGCGGGCGACCCCGCCACTACTTCCACAACCATAACCCCTTCGCCGCCAGTAACTACCTCCGCCGGGATCATGAAACTAATGGCAATTAGAATAAAAGCGATAAATCCGTTAGCCAGGGGGCCAGCAGCAGCCACTATCGACTTTATCTTAGGACTCTTGCTGGCTAGACCACCAGGAACAGTGGGATCATCTTCACCCAATGGCTGCACAAAGGCACCAAGAGGGATAAGGTTAAGGGAATAAACTGTCTTTCCTCTCTTGAAAGCGAAAAGCCGCGGGGGTAAGCCAATCCCAAACTCCAAAATGTCAACCCCAGAAGCTTTAGCAGCAGTAAAATGCCCCAGCTCATGGAAGAAGATTATAGCCACTAGGGCAAAGATAGCGCCTATAATAGTAATAATCATCGAAGACCCCAATTCTGGACATATTCTTTAGCCCAGGTATAAGCTTCCATAATCTCACCAAGCTCAGGATTATTTTGGGGCTGGTGGTGCTCGAGGGTCAATTTCACCACTTGGGCAATATCTAAAAGGCCAATGTGGTGGGAGAGGAAAAGTTCCACTGCCATCTCATCAGCAGCACAAAGTACTGCCGGATAGGTACCACCCATTCTGCCCGCCTCAACAGCAATCTCCAGGCAAGGAAATCGCTGAGTGTCTGTCATCTCAAAGGAAAGGCAGTTAATATCTCTAAAGTCAAGCCGGGGGAATTTTTCCGCAGTGAGCCGGTCAGGATATAGGAGAGCATACTGGATAGGCAGGCGCATATCTGGAGGACTTAATACGGCTTTAATTTGTCCATCGGGAAATTCCACCAGGGAATGGATAATCCCTTCAGGGTGGATTATTACTTCAATATTTTCCCATGGCATTCCAAAGAGCCAATGTGCCTCGATAACTTCCATCCCTTTATTCATTAAAGTGGCAGAATCAATGGTGACTAGTGGCCCCATCTTCCACACCGGGTGCTTTAGGGCTTCCTCTGGGGTAACTTGGGCAAGCTCATCAAGAGGGAGGTTTCGGAAAGGACCGCCGGAGGCGGTCAAGATAAGCCGAGATGGCTCTTGTGATTCACCTTCAAGACATTGCCAGATAGCGCTATGCTCTGAATCTAGGGGTAAAATCCTCACCTCCTTTTGTTTGGCCAAAGTCATCGCCATCTCCCCGGCCATTACTAGTACCGCTTTATCAGCCAAAAGAATTTCCTTTTTAGTTTCAATGGCAGCTAAAGTGGGTAAAAGCCCTATCCCACCTGGGGTGGCCACCACAACTAGGTCAACCTCAGGATGACTTGCCATCTGCTCCAAAGATAATAACTCGGCATCTTGGGAGACAGAGTGGGCAGACAAAAGATGGGAAACTAATTTGGGATGAAACTCCTCTATCTGCTCGGCCAACAGAGCCAAGTTCCTTCCCGCGCCAAGCCCGATTACCTGAAATCTGCCTGGGAAAGCACGTATCACTTCTAGCGTTTGCCGGCCGATAGAGCCGGTTGAGCCGAGGATAGCCAGCCGTCTTACCCCATCCATACTAAATAATAGTATATCACTACTCCAGTGAAAACAATGCTATCTGCTCGATCAAGAATCCCTCCGTGCCCCGGTATCAGGCTTCCTGAGTCTTTCACCCCCATACTCCGCTTGAACAGTGACTCAACTAGGTCACCGAGTTGGGCGAAAATGCCAACGACGCATCCCAAGAACACCACCTCTCCATATCCTCGAAAGGGCAATCCTAGCAGGGCACCGAGAATCATCGCCGCGGCAACGGCAGCCACAAACCCCCCCACAGCCCCCTCCCAGGTCTTCGCCGGACTTATAGTGGGGGCAAGGCGGTGCCTGCCCCATGCTCTGCCGACAAGAAAGGCCCCTGCATCGCAAGCGAAGGTAGAAGACAACACAAAGAGTACCCATTCTTTTCCTTGGGTAAGTTCTCTTAAGGCGACATAATGACTCAACAACCATCCTACATAGAGCATCCCGGCTAACGTCCATGACCAGCTAGTAAATGTCCTCTGCCCTGAGGAACGGGCCAATAACCAAAGTAAAGAGAAAACCACCGCTGCGGCAAATAGTGGTGCGGTGTAAGCGCAGTTAAAATAAGCATTGACGATGAAGAGCGTGGTGAAGATAAAGCCGAAAAGGGTGAACGGCTGCTCGCCTCCTTGGGATGCCAGGTGATAAAATTCAGCTACCCCCAGGATAGCACCAACACCTACCATAAAGGCAAATAGCCATGGAGGGCCAAACCAGATAACAGTGACGAGGAGAGGCACCCCCCATAGAGCAGTAATAAGCCTTTGCTTTAACACTTTAGTCTACAGCCAACAGAACCCCTGTTAGCCGTTGGCTGCCAAACCACCGAAGCGCCTCTGCCTTTGGCTGTAAGCAGTGAGTGCTTCCCTTACCTCCTCCTCGTCAAATTGAGGCCAGAGGACTGGAGTAAAATAGAGCTCACTATAGGCTGATTGCCACAGCAGGAAATTGCTAAGCCTGAGTTCCCCCCCAGTGCGGATAATTAGGTCTGGATCAGGTAGGCCAGCGGTATATAAATAATCACCAAAGTGCGCCTCATCTATGAGTTGGGGAGAGAGGCCTTGCTCCACAATAGCTTTTATTGCATCCAGGATTTCCGCCCGGCCCCCGTAGTCAAAGGCAATGCTAAGAGTCATTCTGGAATTGTTTTGGGTCAGCTCGGTCACTCTTTGAACTCGGTGCGATAAATCGGGGGGCAGCCGGTCAAGACCTCCCACATATTGCAGCCTAACCCGTTTCTTATGTAAAGCCTCAGCCTCGCGGTCAATCACTTCGCTCATAATTTGCAGCAATCCATTGATCTCCCACTCAGGGCGCTTCCAATTCTCGGTGGAGAAAGCATAAAGAGTGAGGTATTTCACTCCATAATTAGCAAAAGCCTCGGCAACACGGCGGATATTTTGAGTGCCTACATAATGCCCCTCAACTCGGGGCAGACCATGCTGCGTCGCCCATCTTCCATTACCATCGAGAATAATAGCCACATGCACAGGGAGAGGGCTGATTTCAGTACAAAGATTCATCCTCCTCCTCTAAAGCCGAGTTTCTGCCATCCTCCATGGTGGGTTGATTAGACTTCCATCACCTCTGCTTCTTTATCCTGGGCCACTCGCTCAGCTTCTTCTATGAAGCTATCGGTAAGTTTTTGCAGCTGGGTCAAGCCTCGTTCGTATTCGTCATGGGAAATTCCTTTTTCCTTTTCTATCCTCCTCAGCTCCTCCATTGCCTCACGCCTCAAATTGCGCAGGGCTATTTTCCCCTCTTCTGCCTTTCTCCGTACCACTTTAAGCAATTCCTTGCGTCGCTCTTCAGTGAGGGGGGGAATCACTAGACGAATCACATTTCTATCATTCGTAGGGTTAAGCCCCAACTCAGATTTAAGGATAGCTTTTTCAATGCTGGCTAGAGTGCTCCGCTCCCACGGTTGAACTACCACCAGCCTCGCCTCTGGGGCTGAGATAGTAGCGATCTGGCTAATCGGGGTGGGAACACCATAGTAATCCACCTTAATATGATCCACTAAGGCTGGGGTAGCCCGTCCAGTGCGAATAGTCCTCAGTTCCCTATTTAACGCAGCAATGGTTTTTTTCATTTTAGCGTCTGTGGTGGAAAGAACTTCACCAGTCATTACTATCCCCCAACTGATACCAAGGTTCCGATTGGCTCACCAGCTACTGCCCGCTCCAGACTCCGCGGTGCCTGAAGATTAAACACAATTATGGGCAGTTTATTCTCCAGACATAAAGCGAAGGCGGTGGCATCCATTACCTCTAGTTGCATTTGCAAGGCGTTACGGTGGCTTAAGCGATCGATCTTCTTAGCTTGGGGATTTTTTTGGGGATCTGAATCATAGATACCCTCGACCTTACTCTTGGCCATGAGCAGCACCTCGGCACCAATCTCCACCGCTCGTAAAGCTGCGGCGGTATCGGTAGTCATATAAGGATTTCCCGTGCCTCCGGCAAAGATAACCACCCTCCCCTTCTCCAGATGGCGAATAGCACGGCGGCGAATATAAGGTTCAGCAAGCGCTTGAATGGTGATAGCCGATTGAGTTCGAGTGTTGAGCCCTTCCCTTTCCAAGGCATCCTGAAGGGCAAGGGCATTTATTACCGTGGCTAGCATGCCGGCATAGTCTGCAGTCGCCCGATCCATCCCCCCAGCCTGGGCCTCAGCTCCTCGCCAGATATTACCTCCACCAACCACAATAGCTACTTCTGTCCCCATTTCCCTTACCCGCTTGATTTGCTGAGCTACCACGCCCACCATGGTGGTATCGATGCCAAATCCACCTTCCCCCTTGAAGGCTTCCCCGCTGAGCTTCAGCAAGGTGCGCTTGTATTTGGCAGCAGGCATTTAAATCAAGTCCCCAGCAGCGATTTTCAACTCACCTGCCTAGCTCAAATCTAGCGAATCTACTTATACTTATCTTCTCACCCACTTTGGCCGCTATTTCAGCAATGATCTCACGGATAGTTCTCACCTCATCTTTAATAAAAGGTTGAGCTAAAAGGCAGACCTCCTTAGGGTCTAGGTTTGCCCCTTGAGGAATCTCTTCTGGAGAGATAAATTGAGGAGCAACAGCCGCCACCTGTAAGGCTATATTATGAGCTAGTTGTTTAAATTCATCAGTGTGAGCCACAAAATCAGTCTCACAGTTCACTTCTACCAGTACCCCCAGTCGCCCTCCGGGGTGGATGTATGCCTCGATCAACCCCTGAGTAGCAGTGTGTTCCACCTTCCTTTCCAGTTTGGCTAAGCCTTGCTCCCTCAACAGGTCACTAGCCTTAGCTATATCACCATCTGCCTTCGATAAAGCACGCTTACAGTCCATTATCCCTGCGTTAGTTTTCTCCCTTATCGCTTTTATCATTGCTGCTGAAATTTGCACCGCTTCCTCCTAGAACTGATCCAGATTTTTCGCTATGGTTTAACCTTCCTCAGGAGTGAAGGTCAAGGTGCCCAAAGATTGAGGTAATTCTTCCTCGCTGAACATCTCTTTGCTGGCCTCAACCTCCTCCCGAATTGCCTTTCCTTCCAGAACTGCCTCAGCTATCTTAGTACATACAAGTCTCACTGCTTTGGCAGCATCATCATTAGCCGGAATAGGATGATCAATCAGCTCGGGGTTACAATTGGTATCAACAATAGCCACTGTAGGTATGCCTAACCGTCTTGCCTCAGCCACAGCAATATTCTCCTTGCCAGGGTCAACGATGAAAAGGCCGCCAGGGAGACGGGTCATCTCCTTGAAACTACCCATTCGTCGATTTAATCGCTGAATTTCCTTTTCCAGCTTTAGAGTCTCTTTCTTGGGCAAAGCATTGAACTCACCTCTCGACTGCCGGTCTTCTAGGCGAACTAGGTAATCGATGCGTGTTTGGATAACATTAAAGTTGGTAAGCATACCTCCTATCCAGCGCTGGTTGACAAAAGGCATCTCGCATCGCTTTGCCTCCTGCTCGATGACTTCTTGGGCCTGCCTTTTGGTACCTACAAAAAGAATCTCTTCTCCCTCAGCCACCTTCTCTCTAACGAAGCTACAAGCTCTCTCCAGCAAAACTGCGGTTTGCTCCAAATTGATGATATGAATGCCATTGCGCTGGGTAAAGATATACTTTTTCATCTCTGGGCGCCACTGACTTGTCTCATGACCAAAATGGGCCCCTGCCTCCAGCAATAATTTAATAGAGGCAGCCTCTGCAGTGTTATGAATCATCCTTTCATTACCTCTCCTCATTATATTTTCACAAAATATATCGACTGAGGCCTTTGTCCTCAATCAGGTTGCCTACCTGGCAGGAGACATAGGCAGCATCTACAACCACCTTCTCTCCACACCTTTCAGGTGCAGTAAAGTTTAATTCTTCCATCACCTTCTCCATTATAGTGTATAGCCGCCGTGCACCGATATCTTCCATTTGCGTGTTCATTAGGCTAGCTAAGCGAGCTATCTCCTTAATTCCATCCTCAGAGAAGGTTACAGTCATCCCCTCCGTGGCGAGTAATGCTTGGTATTGCTTGGTTAGTGCATTATGAGGTTCAACTAAGATTCTCTCCAAATCCTGCTGGCCGAGCAGACTGAGAGTAACACGCCAAGGAAAACGCCCCAAGAATTCAGGGATAAGATCAGCTGGCTTACAGCGTGAAAATGTGCCCGCAGCAATAAAGAGGATGTGATTCGTCTTCACTGGATTATGGCGGCTTATTACCGTGGTTCCCTCTACAATAGGGAGGAGGTCATACTGCACCCCCTCTCCAGAGACATCTTTCCCCAGCTCCATTTTGGGCCCAACGAGCTTATCGATTTCATCGAGGAAGATCACCCCATTCTCTTCAGCCTGCTCCACAGCCTGCTCCGCCAGTTGATCGAAATCAAGCAATTTGTCGGCTTCCTCTCTAACCAAGATGTGCCTCGCCTCCTTAACAGTGACCTTCCGCTTTCGCCGTGGCCCCACATAGTGCCTAAAATTCTCAGCGAACTCTTCAGGGAAGTTATTCTCTTCCTCAGATTCCATCCCTAGGTAGATCTCTACTGGCGATCCAATTTCCTGTCTATCACCGCCGACCTCAATTTCAATGAATTGGTCTTCTAGTTGATGATTGCGCAGGAGTTCAGCAAATTGCCGACGTCTTGCCGCAGCTGAAGCTCCCTGGGATCCTATTTGACTCCGTTGCTTAGTGGCTGGGGGGGTAGCGGCGAGACTTTGTTGGCTCTTTGCTGCTAATCGCCTCCCCCTTTGCCCTAGCTGTTTGCACAAGCAATTTAAGATCCTCTCGGTGGCTAGCTTCTGCGCGTTGCTTTCCACCTCACTTAATTTCTGATGGTAAACTTGGCTAATGCTGGCCTCCACTAGCTCAGGGATGATCGTCTCCACATCACGCCCTACATAGCCCACTTCAGTGAACCTGGTCGCCTCCACCTTGAGAAAAGGGGCATCTATCATTGCCGCAATGCGATACGCTATGGCTGTCTTCCCTACCCCTGTAGGGCCGACCATCAGGATATTCTTAGGCATAACTTCATTAGCCAGCTCAGCAGGGAGCTTTTTGCGTCGCTCTCGATTACACAAAGCTACTGCTATTGCCCGCTTCGCCTCGCCCTGTCCAATAATATACTTATCCAACTCCTCAACAATGGCCCTCGGTATTAGGTTACTCATTTTACCCCTCCTCATCAGAGCCATTTTTTATCTTAAGTCTAGCATAATGATTGCTGGAAGACAACAGCTCGAATTGTTCTGTCGATTAAGATAGTCCCCCCGTAGCAAGGATAAACCTGCCCCCCAAAAACAAGGTTTTTCAATGATAACTGACACAGAGGGTAAAAGCCATCAAGATGAGAAAATCTCTTATACCCCAGCTAAGATTTCCTTGAGGGCTGAACAATAGGCACTAGAGGTCCTCGGATCAAAGAGCACGAATACCACCTCCTCGAGGGAGGTAGTGGTCTCACTAAGAAAGGGGATAACCGTCTCGATGGCCACCTTTGCTGCTGCATCGACCGGATAACCATAGGCACCGGTGCTTATCGAGGGGAAGGAAAGGCTGCGCAACCGGTTCTCTGCTGCCAATTTCAAGCTCTCCCGATAGGCGTTAGCTAGTAGCTCAGCCTCGCCTGTACTGCCACCGTGCCAAATGGGGCCAACAGTATGGATCGCATATCTTGCTTTAAGATTCCCCCCAGTGGTTATTACCGCCTTACCTGTTGGTAAAGGCCCTCTCCCCGCTCTTATTCTCTTACACTCCTCCAAGATAGCTGGGCCTCCAGCTCTATGGATTGCCCCATCTACACCACCACCACCCATAAGGCTAGGGTTAGCAGCATTGACGATACCATCAGTCTCTTGCTCAGTAATGTCTCCTTTTACTATGGATAGCCTCACCCGATTTATAGTTGCCTCAGCTAGTAGCGCTTTCCCCATGCTGCCTCCTCGGATTATATGTTTTGAAGGGCCCTAGTCCTTTGTATTAAATATTAAAGAGGTGACTCAAACCTATAGCGCCGGCTTTTTGCCTAAACCGGATGCCTTTCTCCAAAATTATATTCCTTTGCCATCTGCGGTTCAAAGGACAAAATCCTCTCCCGCCTTGATGCTGCTGGAGTGCCTCTTCTTCGGGATATTTAACTTTTGTTTCCTGCTTGTTATATACTTTGCGAGGCTAGTTTGTTTTTATTTAAGGCAATGGCGCAAAATTCGGTAAGGGAGCAAAAATATGTTCTTATTAAGACTAAGCTTGGTTGGATGGGTGTTTTGGGCACTTCCCTGGGGCTATGTCGTATCGTCTTACCCCAGACTACCACCGAGGCAGTGCTTATCTCCTTGGGTAATTATTTGGCCGTGTTTAGTGCTTCTTCTTTTGACGACCTCCCTTATCGGCTCAAGCAATATCTAAATGGCGAGGTGGTCACATTTTGCGATAAACTTGACTTAGCCGATGCCACTCCATTTCAACAAGCAGTATGGGGAGTAACGCGCTCCATCCCCTATGGGGAGACAAGAAGTTACCGCTGGGTAGCCGAGCAGCTAGGGGTACCCCAGGCAAGACGGGCTGTGGGACAGGCATTGGCCAGGAATCCCCTGCCCATTGTAGTGCCTTGCCACCGGGTGATTGCTGCCAATGGATCCTCTGGTGGCTTTAGAGGTGGAATAGAGATGAAGCACTATTTGCTGGAGATGGAAGCTTTAAAAATAAATTGACATCGAGGAGTTAGCATGCTAATTTTTTAATATCAAGCACAGAGTATTATCATAGGAGTGAGAATACTATGGGATACCGACGAGAGCTTCTAAAGGGAAGCACGGAGACTTTGCTTCTCTCTTTGCTCAAGCAGCAGCCAATGTATGGCTATCAGATTATCAAAGAGTTGGAGAAAAGAAGCAGCGGCTATTTCAAATTTAAAGAAGGCACCCTTTATCCCGCTCTGCACCGTTTACAGGAAGGGGGATTAGTCAGAGGCAAGTGGGAGCGGCTTCCTAATGGACAAGAGAGGAGATATTACTATATCACTGAGAAGGGCCAGCATGCGCTGGAGGAGAAGATAGTTGAGTGGCAAGGTTTTTCTACTGCAGTGAGCTTGATCATGCAGCCACTGGCTATTCAGTAAAGCGGCCAAATAATGACCGATGAATTAAGACACTATCTAAATAACATCAAGGCAGAGCTAAGGCTCGATTCCTCGACTGAGAGGGAGGTCATTTGCGAGCTATATACCCATCTCGCAGAGCGAACCCAAGAGCTAAAAGAGTCAGGACTATCTGAGGAGGAGGCGGTTAAGGCAGCAGTAGACTATTTTGGGGCTACTAAAACGATAGCGGGGAGAATAAATGAAGTGCACAGCAGTGGCAGTTGGAGGGGGGCTATAGTCGCTGCCTTGCCTCATCTCCTCTTTGCTTTCCTCTTCACCTTCCGCCAATGGTATAATATAAGCTGGCTTCTGGTTATCCTTGGTTTCCTCTGCGGTGTGGCTGGCTATGGGTGGCGGCACCACAAACCGATTTGGCTTTTCCCTTGGTTAGGCTATATTTTAATATTCCTGCTAGCTGGAGTAATTCTCCCCCCTTTTGCTTTGGGACGAAGCCTGTTCCTCAAAAGTGGTCTTGAACTCCCTTGGTGGGTATGGTTGGCAATATCTACTTACATTCCCTTCGCTTTATGGCTACTTGTCTCTATTACTCTCCAAGCAATAAGACGAGATTGGCTTCTGGGCTCGCTGATGGCGCTTCCTCTCCCCGCTTTGATGGGCTGGTTCTTGGAAATGCGCCAGGAGGGCACATTACTCGAATACAGCGGGCAACGTCTCTATGAGGTTGAACCGTGGATAGCACTAAATTTTCTTTCCCTGGCGGCAATGGTTATCCTTTTCATCCGTTCTGGGCATCGCTCTTTAAAGAGAGAGTCACTTGTTGCTGCTGGGATTATTACCTTAACCTTAGTAGCTTGTTCGAGCAGGAGTTGCCTTAATCTTCTTAACTTGGGAGTTTCGACCATGGCAATCTTGCTCATACTGGGGGGTCCAGCACTCCTTGAGCACAAGGTAGGGCACAGGGTACAGGAAGCTAAGGATTGGGATTATGACTGGCTAAGACAATCCTTCCTCAAGCAGGGATAATGAATAAAAATCAGCTTGCTGAAGATGTAGACCGGCTAAGGGAGAACCTAGGGCAACTACCTGAAGGGGTGGTAAGACCCCCTCTTATAATGGTTAGCGGACTGCCGGGCGCAGGGAAATCCTATTTTTGCCATAAGTTGGCGGAGAGAGTGCCGTTAGCTTACCTGGAAAGCGATACCTTGCGAAAATCCCTCTTCCCCTCACCCGATTATAGTGCTCAAGAAAGCTCACGCTTATTCTATGCCTGTCACCACCTTATTGAAGAATTATTGGCCAAGGGCATCCCCATGGCTTTTGATGCCACAAACCTGGAGGAACGTCACCGGGAGCACCTTTATCATATTGCTGAGAAGGTAGGAGCAAAACTGATTATAGTTCGCATCGAAGCTCCCCCGCAGGTTGTCCGCCAGCGTTTAGAGGATCGGGCAAAAAACCCTCATCCGGCTGATCAATCAACAGCAGACTGGAGGATTCATCAGAGGATGAAGCGCATTGCTCAAAAGATATGTCGCCAATATTTTGCTGTGGATACCTCTAGAGACATTACGCCGGTTATAGATAAGATCGTGCGCGAAGTTAATCGTTAGCCCATATATAGCCCTTTAAGCCGAAGAGGAGTGGGAAAGGAGAAGAACTGAGATGGAGGTAAAAGTCATTCTCGCCGATATTATTGACTATGAGGTTGATGCCCTTATTGTGAACCTTTTTGAAGAGGTAAAGCAGCCTGGTGGTGCCACTGGGGTGGTAGATAAAGCCCTCGGCGGGGCTATTTCTCAGCTTATCGCCACGGGTGAGATCAAGGGTAAGTTAAATGAGATAACCTTACTTCATAGCTTGGGCAAGCTTCCGGCAAACAGGGTAATAGTCGCTGGATTAGGAAAGCAGCCGATGCTAACCATTGACAAGATCCGTGGAGTAAGTGCGGTTGCCTGCCGATTTTTGCGCAACATCGGGATCAAAAGAGTAGCTACTATCGCTCATGGGGCGGGAGTAGGGGGTATCGAAGCAGGCAAAGCTGCCCAGGCAATAGCTGAGGGGGCTATTCTCGGACTTTATACTTTCCATAAGCATATCACCAAACAGCCAGAAAGTGGTGAAATAGAAGAAATTATGGTCATAGAAAGAGATGAGGGGAAGATTTTTGAGCTTGAGCAAGGCTGTGCTACCGGGAAAGTAATTGCTGAGGCAGTAAATTTAGCCCGAGACATGGTTAATCAACCAGCGAACTTTATGACCCCCAGTGATATGGTGGAGGTAGCTAGGGGGATAGCTACCTCTTACGGATTGGAATTCGCTGTTTTAGATCAAGAGCAGATACAGGAGTTGGGGATGGGGGCACTTATCGGGGTAGCTCAGGGAAGTAAACAGGCTGCTAAATTAATCACCCTTCAATACAAAGGAGACAATTCCACAGCTTCGGCACTGGGTTTAATTGGCAAGGGGGTAACTTTCGATTCGGGAGGCATCTCCATTAAGCCTTCGGAGAATATGGCCGAGATGAAGGGTGACATGGCTGGCGGGGCTACGGTAATCGCTACTCTAAAGGCCATTGCCGAGCTGAGGCCAAAGATAAATGTTACCGCTCTGGTGCCAGCCACAGAAAACTTACCTAGCGGCACTGCTTTGAAGCCAGGCGATGTGATAAAAGCGATGAACGGTAAGACGATAGAGATCATTAGCACTGATGCTGAGGGGAGACTAATTTTGGCCGATGCCTTATGCTATGCCCGCAAAATGGGGCTTTCACCCCTACTTGATGTAGCTACTCTAACTGGTGCCTGCCGGGTAGCTTTGGGAGACGTCTGTAGTGGAGCTTTCGGTAATGACCAAGGGTTAATGGATAAGGCGATCGAAGCTGGTAAAGAGGCGGGCGAATGCTTGTGGCAGATGCCAATGTATGAAGAATATAAGGAGCAGAATAAGAGTGAGGTGGCTGATATTAAGAATGTCGGGGGAAGATATGGAGGGGCTATCACTGCTGCTCAGTTCCTGGCTGAGTTTGCTGAAGATACCCCTTGGGTTCATCTAGACATAGCTGGTACCTCACAGATTGAAAAGGAAAAAGGCTATCTAGTTAAGGGAGCCACAGGGGTGGGGGTGAGAACCCTAGTAGACTTCATCCTCAATCTGAGAGAACAATGAAATGGGAAAAATACTACAGCAGGCCAGCCTCCGAATCATACATCAAAGATACAGAAAACCACAAGCCATTCCTACTCAGGATAATAAGAGAGGAATCGAAGAGTTTACTGAAAGTAGGCACAGGAACAGCCAACCTCAGTATTTTCCTAAGCTTTAGATGCAATGAAGTGACGTCGATTGATAATAATAGAAAAGTATTATGGAATGCGGCCCTGAATAATCGATCTTTGAATGGGAAAGTGAAATTCGAGATAGCAGATGCAATCAGCCTACCATTCGAGGATGATTCCTTTGATTCATGCTTCTCACAAGGATTTTTTGAGCATTTCGATGACAAAAGTATCCAAGGATTATTAAAGGAGCAATTGAGAGTTGCCCCCATGGTTTTCTTTAGTGTTCCAACAGCTTGGTATCCAGTGAAAGAGTTTGGAGATGAAAGGTTAATGGAAAGGGAAGATTGGCTACATATTCTATCCGGCTTCAAAGTGGAGAAATTCGAATATTATCGATTTATGAATTCAAAGCCCCTAGAAATTTACTTCAAGTTATCCAAGGAGGTTTAAGATGAAGATCAAGTGGCTAGGTCATTCATCCTTCTTAATAACTTCAGATGAGGGAATAAAAATAATTACCGATCCCTACGCTACCGGGGGGGGAATTAACTATGCCAAAATATCCGAGCTGGCCGATATTGTGACGGTAAGTCACCAGCATAGCGACCATAACGATGTAGCTCAAGTTAAAGGGAATCCGATAGTGGTGAAAGAGGCAGGCACAAAAGAGATTAAAGGTATAGAGTTTGTGGGAATTTCCAGTTACCATGACGATGCTAAAGGGAAGCAGAGAGGCCCTAATAGTATCTTCTGCTTCACTATGGATGAGATAAGGGTATGTCACTTGGGAGACTTAGGTCATGAGCTTGATGCCCAGCAGCTGGACCAGATTGGAAGGGTGGATATATTGCTTTTGCCGGTGGGAGGTTTTTATACTATTGATGTTAAGCTAGCCAGCCAGATTGGCCAAAAGCTTGCCCCTAAGGTGATCATTCCGATGCATTACAAGACCTCTAAGTGCACTTATCCCATCGCCAACGTGGAGGAGTTCCTAAAGGGAAAGCAGAATATACGACGGCTGGATAGTACTGAGGTGGAATTCAAAAAGGGAGAACTCCTGACTGGTACCCAGATAATCGTTCTAAAGCACGAGAAATAAGAGATTTTTCAAAAATCTACTTCTCTCTTACACTTCGATACAAAACCAATGCTATGGGAGAATACCTCGAAGCTTCAAGGAAAACCCAGGCCACTATTCAGGGAGATTCGAAGAGGGTACTTCTTGGGGCAGCATCTCAACCAAAATCCTTTGCGTAGCCATAATATGACTACACACTCCCCAGCTGGAGAAGAAATCGCATGAGCAGTGCCACTCACCCTGTTTATAGGTCAGAGTATAAGTGTTGTGCTCCCCCCGAAAATTTACCTGGAAATCGGCAAAGCTGACTCGGTCTTTCTCTTGAGCATAACGCTTAGCCTTTTCGATTTTACCGATCAGACTAGACTGCACTAATACCACCTACAGCATTTTAGTTAAATTTTAGCCCCTTTATGCAGGGAAGTCAATCGCCCGAATTGACCTGTGGATTTCAGGGCGAGCTTTCATCTTGAGGAACGAAGCGCTATTAGTATTGTTGACAATTACTACCATATGACATTATCATTCAACAAGCAAGTTGAATTGGGGGGTTAACTCCCTTCAGAATATTTAAGGCGGGAGGAATTTAGTGGATAAGAAGGAAATTCTCGAAAAGGCGAGAAGACAACAGAGAACCTTCCTCACTGAGAGCGAATCAAAAGAGCTACTCCGGGAGGCGGGAATAAGTGTTGCCGAGGTGAAGCTGGCCACTTCTAAGAAAGAGGCTATTGCCCTAAGCCGTGAATTCGGCTTTCCCATCGTACTAAAGATAGCCTCACCCGATGTCATCCATAAGAGCGACGCCGGTGGTGTCAAGATAGATTTGAGAAACGCTACCCAAGTAGGCAAAGCCCACAAAGACATCCTGACCACGGTGAAGCAAAAGTATCCCCAAGCGGTAATCGATGGGATATCAGTTCAGAAGATGGCCAGGCCAGGGGTGGAGGTGATTATTGGCATGTCCAAAGATCCTCAATTCGGGCCAGTGATCATGTTTGGGCTGGGGGGGATATTTGTAGAGATTCTTGAGGATGTCTCCTTTAGGATTGTCCCTTTGACTAGAAGAGATGCTAGAGAGATGATTAAGGAAATAAAAGGCTATCCTATACTTGAGGGCTATCGGGGGCAGGAGCCAGCCAACGTCCCTATCCTTGAGGAGATGCTACTAAAGGTGTCCAATTTTGTGGAACAAAACCCCGAGATAAAGGAACTCGACATCAATCCCATATTTGCTTATAGAGATGGGACACTAGCTGTCGATGCTAGGGTAGTGCTTGAGGAAGAGGTAATAACAAATCAGAACAATTCCTCTCTATTCTCCATCGCTGTTTAGGAGTTGAAGGTTACTCCACTGCCGCCTTGACTTTGCCTCATAGGGATAGGCAAGGTCTAAGGTGAGTGATCCATTTGTGTGTCATGTTTTGAGCTTTTCCTGAGGGAATCAACTCCATTCTCGTTAGTGGTAGAGTAACTTCCCAGCCCATCTTTCCGGGCTTTGTTTAGGGAGCCAATTTTTGACCTTGCATCTTGTTTCGGATGTAGGCTTGCCTCTGTTGCTTTAGCGACCCGCTTTCCACAGTTTAGCCCCGAGCGCTCCAGCGCCCATCCCCCAAAATTGGTGATGTCCCCTGCTTCCTGTAAAAATAAATATGGCGTAAGATACCTCCGAGAGAAATAATCCGGGCTTGGAAGCCCAGAAAGGGGGACTTACACGCCATGAGCAGAATACCACCCTCGAGGAAGATAAGGCAAGAGATTGAGGAACTGCTTCAAGGGTGGGAGACAGCAGGGCACCCGCTGGATAACTTTGTCAGGTTGGGGGCCAGGTATGCGCTTCAGGCGGCTTTGGAGCCGGAGGTGGATGATTTCTTGGCTAGGGCTTATTACCGGCGGGGATCCCGCCAACAAAAAGGGTGGCGCAACGGTTATGAACCAGGGAAGGTTAAGACCACTGAGGGACTGCTGGAGGTAGCTTTACCTCAACGAGGGATAATACGCCCTCTCCTCTTTACGACAGAAGTTATAACGCTTGGTATTATTATTCGGCTCTGCGCTGGTCCCCAAGTAGCTGCAGCAGATTACTATTCCACAATGATGCCCTCTTTAATGAGTTGATCAAAGTGATCGAAAAATGGCTCGATAGGACCAGTACAGGGCTGTATCACGCCTTCCCGAATTTGGTACAGCTTCACAAGACGAGAAGTAAATGGCCTGTCATTAGTTATAGTTATTGGCGGCACGATTCCTGTGTCAAAGTCCCTTATGCTTACGAGGGCCTCTCTGACGTCAGGCGGTGTCAAATTTTCAAGCCCAACCTTTTCTATGGCTAATCTGATGCCCTCCATTCCAACTACAGCTTCAACCCAGGTAGCAATATACGTTGCACAAATTTCCCCTCGCTCCCAGCCACGGTACCTCTTGCCCGCATCTATAATCACCTTCAACCCTGGAAATTCCTCAGTTTCTATCTGAGACGGGTAATTTCTAAAGACATGCCACCTCTCGGCATCTTTCCCAACCATTGGCAGTATGAATTCATCAAGCGTAAGGAACTCTATCAGCTTTATTCCCTGTTCCTCAAGGCCCAACCTTGCAGCATCCTTTATCGCTGTGACTATGGCCATTCCAGCAAGATACATCAAGATAAAATCCGGTTCTTTTGCTCTCAACCTTAGCCATTCAACTGTAGTATCAATTACAGTTATCGAGGTCAGCTCGTGGCCAATATTCTCAACACCAAAGTCTTTAGCATATTGAACCCCTTCCATGAATTGCCACCCTGTAGCCAAATCATAAGTGAAAAAGCCAACTCTAGGTGGGCGATCCTCAGTCCACTCCTCGCCGATCCATTTCAATATAGTAGCTACATAGCTCCCTAGATCAAGCCCACCACCGATGGTCCACGAGAGAGGCCTAGTCACTGCCCCACGACAATGGGTAGCAACAACTACCATAGGTATCTTATCGCGTGCCACCATTGGTCCCAGAACATCGATCGGACCACTTGATATTTGCATCACCTCTACCACCCCTGCGTCTTTGAACCTCTTGTAGGCGCTGAGATTCCCAGGCACAAGTCCTTTGGTATCCTCCCAAAGGGCCTCTACCTTAACCCCATTAATGCCCCCTTGCTCATTGGTATAATCTATGGCATCTATAAGCCCATAACTGAGCGGAATGCCGGTAGAAGCAAGCGGCCCAGTAAAGCCAGTAAATAGCCCAACCTTCACAACTTTGTCAGCCGGCCCCGCCTCACAGACAGGAATAGCGGCCGTAAGCAAGAGTGCCAGAGACAGCCCCACTGCTACAAGACCCAAGCTCATTTTCTTCAATCCTTTCGGTCGAGTAAACATCTTTTATAACCTCCTCTCATGGTTATTAATGCCCCTCACAGAACCGAACATCCAGATTTCCCAGATTCGGCTCTTCGGTAATGCTTCCTCAATACGATGACAGAGTATAGGTTAAGATCCGTCTATCCCAGTAGCCTTATCCCTTTTCAGCTCCCAGAAACACTCCACAAGAAAATCCTCTGTCAGTAAGTGTGCCAGAGATATAAACTTACTCTTCGGATTTTCCCTGGCTCGTTGAGTTAGGGAGGCAATTTTTGTTGTCATCTCATCCCCAGTTCTGAGTCTGGCAGATGTGTCCCTTGCCTCCGCTGCATTACCGCTATCCCCTTCTCTCCATCCGCTTTCACGGACTTCTTCGATACTATGGAATAGTCCGACTGCCAATGTATAATGTCTTGCCGCATCTTACCGTCCAT
>Ga0209345_10002277_pt1 | contig 21389 bp, 20 predicted proteins | sample Cruoilmetagenom7_FD_187294 | JGI IMG/M metagenome (GOLD analysis project Ga0209345, IMG submission 187294) | Oil polluted marine microbial communities from Coal Oil Point, Santa Barbara, California, USA - Sample 7 (SPAdes) (version 2) | ecosystem: Environmental > Aquatic > Marine > Oil seeps ... | reverse complement strand
GAAGCTGGCCGATCGACCAGCCGATACCGACGTTGAAGCCCAGCCTTTCGCGCTTCTTGTCGATCTCCGATACCGGCACTTCATAGCCCTGCGGGATTTGCTGCGCCGGGATATAGACCAGTCCGGTTTTCGGATTATAGCTCATCGGGTGCCAGTTATGCGCGCCCAGAGCGCCCGGGATCGCGACAAACGGTTCTTTGGTCTTGTAGAAGCGCGCTTCCGGCTTCTCGATCGGCCTGCCGGTATCGAGGTCATAGCCTTCGGCCCAGTTGATCCCTTCGACAAAAGGCTCTGCACTGATCAACGTGCCATCGAGCCGGTCGATGACAAAGAAAAAGCCGTTTTTCGGTGCGTGGTAGAGTACCTTGCGTGACTTGCCGTCTATTTCCAGTTCAGCCTGAATGATATGCTGGGTTGCCGTATAGTCCCAGGTTTCCGCCGGTGTTTCCTGATAATGCCAGAGATATTTGCCGGTATCCGGATTGACCGCGACGATCGAGGACAGAAACAGATTGTCACCTTCTCCGCCCGAGCGCAGGCCGTGGTTCCACGGATTGCCATTGCCGACGCCAAAGTAGAGCTGGTCGAGATCTTCGTCATAGACGATGCTGTCCCAGACCGTTCCGCCGCCGCCGGATTCCCTCCACTCGCCGTCGCCCCAGGTCTTGGCCGCCGCCTTTGCAAAAATCTCGTCGCTTGCTGCGCCGTCCGCTTTGCCTTCGGGATTGGGCACAGTGTAGAAGCGCCATTTCATCTGGCCATCGCGAACATTATAGGCGGAGACATAGCCGCGTACGCCAAATTCCGCGCCGCCATTGCCGATGATCACCATATTCTTGACCACGCGGGGTGCGCCGGTGATCGTATAGGGCTTGCTATTGTCGGTGGTCTGGGTTTCCCACAAACGCGCGCCGGTATTCGCGTCGAGCGCGATCAGGCGACCATCGATGGTCCCGAAAAACAGCTTGCCGCGGCTGATCGCTACGCCGCGATTGACGACATCGCAGCAGGCATCGACCGCCTTCTCGCCGGGTACCGCGGGATCGTAGGACCACAGTTCCTCGCCGGTCTTGGCGTCATAGGCAAAAACCTTGGACCAGGCGGTGGAGATATACAGCTTGCCGTCGACTTCGATTGGCGTGGCTTCCTGACCACGGGCATCCGGTAGGTCCTTAAACCAGGCGATACCAAGGTCACCGACATTGCTGTCATTGATCTGGTCGAGCGGACTGTGGCGCTGTTCCTTGGCGTCAAAGCCGATATTATTCCATTCGGTAATTGCGGCCGTATCACCTGTCGCAGACTCGTCGGTCTGGTTCTGGCAAGCCGCCAGCGCCAGAGTAGCCACTAACAATCCCAGTCTGCGCATCATCCGTCTCCTAAAACCGCCGGACGGTTTGCCCTCCGTGCAGTTAACTGACTAGCTAAACCGAGGGCGGCAGGTCAAGGATTATAGAGGCAGGGCGGGACGGATAGTTGAAATCTCCGGTTTTCGGAAGTCTCTGCACCTTTTGCACATTGCGGCACGCGGAGGACCCAGCCATCGTGCCGCACTGCTTCGAAATGGCGCGCCCGCCCGGCGGGCCGTTATCTGCTATATCATCCGGCAGGTAAGAAATCGACTTTGTAACGCCATGTGAAATATTGAAATATATAATCTTTTCTTCGATCCATTTTATTATTCGCTAACTTTTTCCGTATAGCAATATACGCTTGAAATAGGGACCAGCCTAGACAATGAAAATGGAACAGATCAATATTGAGAAAGGCCAAGAACTTGGCTTCTCGGAAAATGAGCCGCACAGTTTCTTTGACCGGATCAGCGGACGTATTTTTAAGCAGAGCAGGGACATGGATGTCGCGGCTGGTATGTCCAGCCTCAAGACGACGGAGGCATTGCTGCTGCTGCAAAATTATGAAGAAACCCGGCAGGGCTGGTTCTGGTCAACGGACAAGACCGGCAATATAACCTATATTACCCGGACGTTGGCAGAGGTGTTAAACAAGTCCCAGGAAGAATTGCTGGGAACCCCGTTTGTCGAACTGTTTGCAAAGCCCGATGACGGCGTGCCCAACCAGAGAACATTGCCATTCATGCTGGCGAAGCAATGCCGGTTCGACGATCTGAAACTCAAAGCGATGGTCGGGGATGAGGATCGCTGGTGGTCCATCTCCGGCAAGCCACAAACGGACAAGTCCGGCGAATTTGTCGGCTATCGCGGCAACGGCATGGACATAACGGCGCAGCAACGATCGGAAGAAGAGTCATCCCGTTTGGCGATGTTCGATTCATTGACCGGGTTGGCAAATCGCATGTCAGCATCGAAAACGCTGGTATCCACACTGACCGCTTTCAAACAGCAGAAGCGGACCTGCGGCATATTGCTGGTCGATCTGGACCGTTTCAAGCAGGTCAACGACACAATGGGGCATCTAGCAGGAGACGAACTGCTGAAACAGGTCGCAAAACGGCTGTTGAAAGCGGTTGGCAAGCGGGGCGAAGTCTGTCGTATCGGCGGAGACGAGTTTCAGATCATGCTGCCCGATATGGAAGACCGGGGCGAACTGGGCAAACTTTCCGACAATATTATCCTGAGCCTGTCCGAGCCTTATACGGTGGACGGGACTCGCTGCATCATCGGGGCGTCGATCGGTATCGCGATCAGCCCGTTTGACGGCATGACAAGCGAGGACCTGCTCCACAGTGCCGATCTCGCGCTCTACGCTGCGAAGGGCAGGGGCCGTGGCCGTTTCCATTTTTTCTCGGAAGATTTGCAGCAATCGGCAAAGGACCGCAAGATTCTTGAAGATGATTTGCGTGACGCCCTGTCCAACGATCAATTGTCTCTCGTCTATCAGCCAATCGTCAATGTAAAAAATGATATCGTGCGCGGTGTGGAAGCCCTGATGCGCTGGAACCATCCCGAACGTGGGCCGATCTCTCCCGCGTTTTTCATTCCCATCGCCGAAGAAGCAAATCTCATCAAAACCTTGGGTACGTGGGCGTTGAACCGGGCCTGTCAGGATGCTGTGAAATGGCCCAGCAAATTTATCGTTGCGGTCAATGTTTCACCCATCCAGTTCGCCGATGAAAAATTGCCGGAGATTGTGAAGAAAGCGTTGAAGAAATCCGGCCTTGCGGCAGAACGGCTGGAACTGGAGATCACCGAAAGCGTGTTTCTGGAAGGATCGGAAAAGACTGAAAAAATGTTCGCCGATCTGAAGAATATCGGGGTTCGTCTGGCGCTTGATGATTTCGGCACCGGCTATTCGTCATTGAGCTATCTGCAAACGGCGCCCTTTGACAAAATCAAAATCGACCAGAGTTTTGTTCGGGGGGCGACGCTCCCGGGATCGCGTAACGGGGCGATTATATCTGCCATTGTCGCTCTTGCCGAGGCGCTGGACATGGAAACGACCGCCGAAGGCATCGAAGCGATGGACGAGCTGGATTGGATTCGCGGTCTCGATGTCAGCCATGTTCAGGGATTTATCTATAGCAAGGCGGTTGAGGCCGAAGAACTGGTGCGTCTGGTTGAAAAAGGTGAATGGATCGTAACGCCGAACGGTCCGGCCAAGTTTCGTCATGACCGAATTTCGATGTATCGAAAAGTTCGGGTGATCCACGAAAACTACTACTATTCTCTCATGATACGCAATTTATCGGAGACCGGGGCGTTGCTGGAGGGGCTTTGGGATGTACCTGTAGGTACCGAATTTGTAATCGATTTTGGTGAGGGGCAACTCGCTGTCGCGGTGGTACGCCGATCGAACAAACAGCAACAGGGCATCGAATTCGAACAGCGACTGGTGAGTGACGGCAATGGCGGCCTGTGCCCCAGCCGCAGGGTATCTCCCTATCTGATCGCGGAGGCGGGTATGCAGATTCCCAATATACCATCCGATTTCTATCCGAAACCCAGCTATCCGGCTGCGGTGAACGACATTCCCAGCTTCTACACGTCGAAGAACAAAGCCTAGATCTTTCTGATTATTTCAGCCTGCCGGCCATCGCTGCCAGATCGTGCGCGATTGACCGGCAGTTCGCATGGCCATGCCCCCACGGTGCACCGGCGCCGATAACGGCTCGCCGCATGACCCGCTCGGGTTGTCCGCAGAACCGGCGGCGACGGCGGCCATGTTCATCCGACAGACAGGATTGTTCGACCACTCAGGCATCGTACTTGTCCATATGCGGCTTATGGGCCGCCTCATATTGTGCCGTGAACCGAAGGGTGATCTGACGGACGGCATATTTTAGATGATCCGGTCGGAGCCCCCCGAACCGGTCGAACCCGATAATATTGATTGAAGGAATAGAATGATGAACGGCATTTCCAGAATTTCGAAAATGAACCTCTTGCTTGCCACGGTCGCCCTGGCGGCACCGGGCAGCGCCTTTGCGCAGCCGACGGACGAAAGAGGCGATATCATTGTCACCGGCCAGCAGGAAGCGCAGGCGGCCAATCTTGCTGTCGATTTGTCCCAAGCGCCCAAGGGCCCGGAGATTGAAGGCATTATCTCCGCCCGCAGCGCTGACAGATTGCAGGTGACGGCTGATGATGGCACAAGAACGGTTATCGCTTTCACCGATGCCACCGAGATAAAGGCGAGCAAGGGCTTGCTCGGCTTGGGGCGCAAGGCGCTTAGCGGTGATGCGCTGCTCAACGGGCTGCCCGTCAGTGTCGATACGGTGCAGGTCGGCAGCGATCTGGTCGCGAGCAAAATCAATCTCCGCAACAGCGATCTCAAGACCGTAAACATGATCCACAACGGCACCGCTCAGGGCTTTGCCGAACAGACCGCCGCGACCGAGGCATTGCGCAGCCGCGTCAGCGACATCGACCAGTATAACGTCAAGGGCACGACTAATGTTCACTTTGACACCGGCAAGGCGGCACTGTCCGCTCGCGGCAAGGCCGATCTGTGCGCCACCGCGGATGCGGCGGAGGAAATGAACAACGCCCTGATCCTGGTGGTAGGCTATACCGATTCCACCGGCGATTATGAATATAACCAGCAACTCAGCGAAAAGCGCGCAAGCCGCGTGGTCAATTATATCCAGCAGAATTGCGGCTGGAAACCCTATCGCATGCTGACCCCGACCGGTATGTCCGAAGCCGATCCGATGGCCAGCAACGACACCGCCAGCGGCAAGGCCCAGAACCGCCGCGTTGCGGTAAACATCCTGGTCAGCAAGGGCCTCGACGGCATCTAGACTTGTCCAGCGGGGCGGGCATGAACCCGCCCCCTATTTCCCGATGATTGGTGCTTCATCACCATCGTGGGCCGTCGGAGGGTGGCGGCCGCTTGTCTCGCCTTCCTTCATCGTCGTCATCCTGACGAGGTTCAGCAACCGGCGCTGCTTGTGAGGGCAGGTTGCAGGGCAATCCTTTCACACAGCGGTGAATGAACGGAAAGCTGTCGGTGGTCCGAGCGCAATGCGTTTACCTGGCGCCGGCAGGGTCAGGGCCCAATCACCCAAACCCTGCCAATATTGGTCACAGGTCAGTAAATGCCGACGACGATCCGGCTGATCAGATTGTTGCTCAACCGGACCAGCAAGGCGTCGTTGCCCGCGCGCACCCAGACATAGCCGCGCGGGGGTGCGGAAAGCTGGCGATGTTCGCGATAATCGATCCGGCGGTAATTGGGGGCCTTGGCCCGGTCAAACCGCTGCCCCTTGACGAATTTATGGCCGGAGCTGGGAGATTTCTGCGGTGTCGCAGCTTTGCTGGCCGATTTTGTGCGGACCTGTTTTGTGGCGGGTTTCTTGTTGTTGTGCGTGCTCTCGCTCCGGGTGTTGGCGCTGCTATCTTTGCGGTCGTCGTGCTTCTGGGCATAAGCGCTGGCCGGCAGCAGAAGCGTCAGGGCGCATAAGACGGATATGGTTTTTTTCATGTCTGTTTCCTTGTGTTTGTGCATGGGAGGAATAGCACCGATGATGGCGCTCAGTCGCTTCAAACAATGTCGCAGATTGTCGCAGAATATCGATTGGCGCAGGCTTCAGGGCGGCGCGACAGACGCACGAAGCGCCGCACTGATCGGAGGGGGTGAAGTGCAACTTCCAATATCCATTCGCCGCGCGACATCGATATTTTCACTAGCCGATGATTGTGGAGATAATGTGGATGTGAACTTCAGGGGCAACAGCGGTGTTGCGCTCTAGCGCTTCTCGCTTCTGCGCTCCCCTTTTCGCCTTTCGCCCTTCCTGCGCTCCGGTCCCTTGTAGTCTGGATCGTCATGCACGCGCCGGTCGGATTTGCGTCGATCAGGGGGTGAGCCCCAGCCCGAATTATCGTCAGACATTTCCTTTGTCCCTCCCGAACAAATTACAGCACCCTTCCAATAATTTATGCTAAATAGTTGTCATTGTAAACCATATTCGCGCAAGCCAGCCTGCGGCTTCGTTCGGGGCCTTTTTTGAATCGATTCTGGTGCTTTAGCACGCCATTGCCGAGCCACATGAGCGGGCGCGGTCAACGCGCCCGGCCAGAACATGTTCAGGGGCGGCTGTCCTTGCGCTGCTCCGCCGGATAGTCCTCCGGCTTGACAGTGGACACATTGGGCCGGTCGCTGACCTTCTCGGGCCGCTGTCCGCCGGGGGTATCCGCGTCGCCGTCCTGCTTCGGCCGGTCGTCGGATCCGCCATAGGTGCCGCCGGTCTTGCCCTTGTTCATGCCGTAGGAGCTGTCGGGCCGGTGAGGGGTGCCGGGCGCAGCGCCCGGATTGAGCCGTTCCTGTTCATGCCGATGCTCGTTCTTGTCATCCTTGTGAGCCATGCCATTTTCTCCGTTTTCGGGGGCGTGTGCAAAATTTACGCTGCTGACGAGAGAAGGTTCCCGCGGGAGCCGTCGCCCCGGGATTGCGGCGCATTCGCCAGCAGGCGCATGTTGTGTTTTACCGGGTTGAGCGGGATGGGTTGCTTATTGTTCGGGTGCTGCATCACAGCATAGATTTTGAACGGCAGTTTTAGGACCATGGTGGCGGTGCGCTTTTTCTAGGGATCACCATGATGAAGTTAATGTTGCACTGTCACCGTAATTCCATTCCTCTACGATAGGAGATTGAACCGATTTGAGACCACTGGACGAACTAGCGGTGATATCATATGGATATTGGACCTTCCTGTAGATACTTCCTTAGAGTGAGCTATCTCTATTGGGATTAGGTATGGAGTAGATGCAAAATGCCGAATCTTTGGTCCGAATCGCGATGGTCGACCCGTGTTCAGTCATCGGCAGAAAAGTGCCAACATAACGAGACTAATAACGATTATTCGGTGAGATCACGTTTTCAGCAGGATTATGATCGCCTATTGTTCTCAACGCCGGTTCGTCGATTATCAGACAAGACCCAAGTTTGGCCTATGGATGAGAATGACGGAGTTCGGACTCGGCTAACCCATTCGCATGAAGTTGCGAATCTCGCACGTTCCATCGGGACACGAATTCACCATTCCAATAGTACACTTTTTGGAACTGCAGACCTTCACAACATTGTGCAACCAATGCTTTCAGCCATCGGTCTTGCGCACGATCTTGGTAACCCGCCATTCGGTCATCAAGGTGAAGCGGCTATTGGACGATGGTTCCAAGAACGTAGCGGTTGGATTTTTACACACAAGGCTCCTCATTCTGAAGCGGTATTGGATGAACCAATTGCGGAGGAATACCAAAAAGAATTCCTGTCCTTTGATGGTAATCCCCAGACGATTCGATTAATTGCTAAGCTCCAAACGTCCATTCACAATTCTGGTTTGGATTTAACGGCGGCCACTTTGGCTGCCACAATCAAATATCCGGTAGGTGCACCGAACCAAGATGACTCGATTCTTACGAGAAAGAAGTATGGATACTTTTTAGCTGAAAAGGGGTTGGTAGACTGGGCCCGAGAAGAGACCGGGCTGGAGGAAGGGCAGCGTCATCCGTTGACTTGGATCATGGAGGCCTGCGACGATATTGCTTATTCAGTATTAGATGTCGACGACGCTATGAAAAAGGGCGTCATTTCTCCGGATGATGTAATAGCTATACTATCGACGGATCCCCGAACTGCCGACCATCAGTTGGTGAAGCGCACACTCGATACTTTCAGCAATGTTGTGGAAGCGAAACGACGGCCCGAGATTGCTAGAGACATTAAGATTGGTTACCTTCGGGCATTTTTCATTGAAGCTCTGATCGAGGAAGCCAGCAATGCTTTCACCAAGTATGGCGAAGATATAACGAACTTCTCCCACGAGATCCCGTTGATGGAGGGTAATAATCTATGCGACACGCTGAAAGGGATCGCGCGGCAATACGCCTTTGGCCATCCTGCCGTTCTCAAAATGGAGGCCCTCGGCGCTGAAGCGGTCAATGGTCTTATGTCCGCGTTTTGGGAGGCGATCCATGACCGGAAGGAAAGCGACTTCAACAAGCTCGATGGGAAGCGGCGAGGGCCGAAAAATAAATTCGTCTTCGCGCTTATCAGCCAGAATTATTTAGATGATGCTATAAACTGTGCGACACCGGGGCTTGCTAGCTCAATTCGGTATCGCGAGCTAAGGCTTTTAACTGACATGTTGGCGGGTATGACTGACACGTTTGCCATTAAGCTGTGGAACGAAGTGAAGAGTTTAGGACAATGACGGTCGCTGCTGGAATTCCGCAACTCAAACGAAGAATTGACGATTACATCTGGCGCGAGCCAAGTGTTCCCATCCAGCGGCTTCGAAATATTCTCGACACCCACTTCATGAAGTTTGGGAGCGTGGCAATTGTGGGGGGGGCTGTCCGTGACATTGCGCGCCGAGGCAAAGTTGGTTTTAAGTCGGATATTGACCTCGTTATTGCCGCCGACAGTTCAGAAGTGAAAGAGCTTGCTCACAGGTTAAATGCGATCCCAAATCGTTTTGGGGGTTACGCCTCACACCATCCGCACTGGAAGATAGACTTTTGGGCTCTCGAGTCCACGTGGGCAGTTACCCACGGCTATGCCAACGTGCATCACGTGCAAGACATCCTCAACACCACGTTCTTCGATTGTGATGCGGTGTGTTATGAGCTCAAGACGAGAAAGCTTTATGCACCAAATAACTATCTTGCTCGACTAGACGAGCGGATTCTCGATATAAACCTTCTTCCAAATCCATCAATCGAAGGGAATCTACTAAGGGCTATCCGGCGAATCCTTATGTGGGGTTATCACCCCGGCCCAAAATTAAGTACTTTTATTGAAAAGTATCTTACTGAAGAGCGCTTTTTTTCTATTATCACGACTGAATCGCAAGTATTCGCTAACATCGTTGTAGGAGAATTTGAGCGTTGCGACGATTTGAAACGCCTGCTATTTTCGGACAGACCGAAAAATCATTTTAATACAGCGGTTAGCGAGCAGCCGATGCTTCCTGGTTTTAACGATGACGATTAGAACGGAAAGGTTGTTGCGGGGGTTTGTTAAAAACAGCGCTATTGGCCGACCGGTTCACACAGGCATCGGTTCTGTAAATTGGCGGGGGGAATGATGATTGCGACCATCTGAACGTTTAAAACTGGTGGAAGCCGTCGCTGTCGAGCTCCAGAAGCGTTGGACGTTTCGGGAGATCGATCATTACTTCGACGCATGTCAAATCGATCATACCGCACACGGTCACGGCAACTCTAATAGCAAGCGCATCTATTCTCAATCGGTTCTATCATCGGTTTCCGATGAAAGTGTTCAGATGATAGCGGCCGATCTTGGGGTCATACAGAATGGTGCAACGGTAGGGCCAGTGGAGCCGCCACAAAATTGGCAGAATACCAAGCGCTTTCGGCTGTTTATTTCACACATTTCGACAGATAAACTCATCGCCACGCGCCTCAAAGACGCATTATCAGAGCATGAGATAGCTGGTTTCGTAGCTCATGAAGACATCCACCCTACGTTGGCGTGGCAAGATGAAATTGAACGAGGTCTACGCACGATGGACGCGATGGTGGCTGTGCATACCAAAGGTTTTAGTGCCTCATTCTGGACGCAACAAGAGATCGGCTTTGCGTTAGGACGTGGAGTTAAGGTGATCTCATTCAAATACAGTGAAGATCCCACTGGCTTTATTGGCAAACATCAGGCGCTACCACGGTTAAGGAAATCGGCGGAAGAAATCGCAACTGAGATAGATAGGCTGTTGGCGGCCGATCGCCGGACGGCTGATAAACTTAGTGAGGCTAAGCTCTCTGTATCTTCTTTCGCGGACTTGGTCTTCGACGACAATGTTCCTTTCTAGCCCCGACTTGTTGGCTATCAGCCTATACCTGCCGGCAGCAACGATAAGCTGTAGGGCTATGACAAAAGCAGGAGTTTGTAGATATTGCTGAGTGGGTGGTATGGGCTTCCCCCACCGCCACTAATACCCCCTCAATAAGGCGGGCAATCCAGTCCCTTCGGGCTCTTCGTAAAAATCTCGTTCCCGTCTTCGGTAATCCCGATACTATGCTCGAACTGCGCCGTCAGTGACCGGTCGCGGGTTACCGCTGTCCAGCCATCATCCAGCATCTTGCAGGCATATTTGCCGATATTGATCATCGGTTCGATGGTGAAGAACATGCCGGGGCGCAGCTCGGGGCCGGTGCCGGGGCGGCCGGCGTGGACGACTTCGGGGGCGTCGTGGAACATCTGGCCGAGGCCATGGCCACAGAAATCGCGGACCACCGAATAGCGGTGGGCTTCGGCGTGGGTCTGGATCGCGTGGGATACGTCGCCCATGCGGTTGCCGGGAACCGCCTGCTCGATGCCCAGCATTAGGCATTCATAGGTGACCTGGACCAGCTTGTTCGCCTTGATCGGGGTCTTGCCGACCAGATACATGCGGCTGGTGTCGCCGTGCCAGCCATCGACAATCGGGGTCACATCGATATTGACGATATCGCCTTCGTTCAGCTTCTTGTCGCCGGGGATGCCGTGGCAGACGACATGGTTGATCGAGGTGCAGCAGCTACGGGTGAAACCGCGATAGCCGAGCGTGGCGGGAACGCCGCCGGCGGCGAAGGTCTGCTGGCGCACGAAATCGTCCAGTTCGCCAGTGGTCACGCCGGGCACGACCAGCGGAACCAGCGCGTCGAGAATCTCGGCTGCGACGCGGCCAGCCTTGCGCATGCCTTCGAACCCTTCCGGGCCATGAAGTTTGATCGCGCCGGTGCGGGATTGCGGGGTGGTGTCTTCTACGGTCATATAGTCTGTCATACCGCCTATATAGGCATCGCGTGCGCGTTTGGCGATACCCCAAAATTAACCGGCCTTTCGTCGGATATTAACCAGCGCCGCCTAAAGGGTCGCTGGAGAAAATGACGATGATTCCAGAGGTTTGATGCAATATCGTGTGAAATATCTGTTGATCGGGCTGAGCGCGCTGCTCGGCGGCGGCGAGATATGGCGGCGGCTGGCGATACTGGTGACGCCCGATGTGCAACTATCCGGGCTGATCGCCTTTGGCGGATTATTCGGGCTTTGCGTGATCAGTCTGGTCGGAATGTCGCTGTTCCGGAAGCCGTGGCTGCGCTGTTCGCTGGCGCTTGCTTTGGCTGCGGCTTCGATGCTGATCGACGGCTATCAATGGGCGGTCGGCGATTTCATGGATTATGAGAGTTTCGTCACCATGGTGCAGAGCGCCGGTGATATCGGCAGCGCGCTGGCGCAGCAGGGAGGGGCGCTGGTGCTGGCGGCGGGCAAGGCGGCGGTGCTTTTGCTCGGCGTCGGTCTGAAACCGCCTTCCGGTGGCGGGCTGATGGTACGGAGCGTGAAATTATTGGCGCTGCCGATCCTGATCGGCCTGTCGGTGCTCTTGTTCTTTCGCGGTGGCGAAGGCACCAGCGGCCTGCCGTCCTCGCACAGCGGTGCCAGTCTGGCTCTGCTCTATGCTTATGATATGGCGACCACGGACCATAGCGCGCGCCGGAAGGTGGCGCTGAAACCATCTGCGGCACAGCGCAGCTCCGATATCGTGCTGATCATCGACGAAAGCATTGCCGGGGCCTATCTCGACATCAACGACCCCGCCGGGGTCTATTCCGGTCTCGGTCCCGACGGGGCAGGGGGCAATGTGCCGATCCACAATTTCGGCCTCGCGACCTCGATCAACCATTGCAGCGTCGGCAGCAATGTCACCCTGCGCTTCGGCGGAACCCGCGACAATTATCGCGAGACCGTCCGTTCCGGCCCGTCAATCTGGGCCTATGCGAAGGCGGCGGGGCTCGGCACCGTCTATCTTGATGGCCAGCGCACCGGCGGTCGCTACCAGAACGGCATGAATGACGCGGAGCGGGCGGAGATCGATGCGTGGCAGCAATTTGGCGAGGTGCCGGTGGTCAACCGCGACCACGCACTTGCCGAGCGGCTGGCTGACTTTCTGAACGATGGCAAGCCGCAAATGATCGTCGTCAACAAGGTTGGCGGGCATTTTCCGGTCAGCGACAAATTCCCGATGAGCCATGCCCGATATCAGCCGATGCTAAAGCGCGGGCGTTTTGCCGATGTCACCGATATGGCGACCCGCGACGGGCTCGCCGGCAGCAACAATGACTGGCGGCTTTACCGCAACAGCTATCGCAACACGCTGCTCTGGAGCGTTGGCGGCTTTTTCGACCGGCTGTTCGCCGCCGCTGATATTGGGGACGCGACCATCATCTACACGTCCGACCACGGCCAGAGCTTTCACGAGCGCGGCGATGGCGGCCAGGCGACCCACTGCACCCCCGCACCGCAGATCGAGGAAGGCGTGGTCCCGCTGGTCGTGATCGGTGATGGCGGTGACAGCGAGCGGGTCGCGCGCTGGACCAGGGCCGCGGCTGCGGGCAGGGACAAAAGCTCGCATTACCGGATATTCCCGACCCTGCTCGGCCTGATGGGCTATGCACAGAATGCCATCGAACCGCTTTACGGCCCGGATCTTTTTTCGGCCAAAGCCGACCCCTATACGTTCAACACCCGCTTCAACGCGCGGCTGGGCAGCGAGCCGGTCTGGCTGCACGTGTCGCTCGACAAGGTCGCGCGGCCGCCGCTGACGGACTATGAAAAAAAGACCGCAAGCCTCGCCAAATAGATATTCCCAAATCGCGTGGCATCGCTCTATAGATGGGCCATGACACAGAAAAAGCCACAGGAAAAAATCTGGACCGCCGCGCTGATCGTGATCGGCGATGAAATTCTCTCCGGCCGGACGCAGGACAAGAATATCGCGCAGATCGCGAGCTGGCTCAACGTGCAGGGCATCCGCCTCGCCGAGGTCCGGGTGGTCGCCGACGATATGGATCAGATCGCCGAGGCGGTGAACATCTTGCGCGCGCGCAATGACTATCTCTTCACCACCGGGGGTATCGGCCCGACCCATGACGATATCACCGTCGATGCGGTGGCCAAGGCGCTGGGTGTGGCGGTCACCATTCATCCGACCGCGCGCGCGATCCTGGAGCGCTATTACGAGGGCAGAGGCGGCCTCAACGAGGGGCGGCTGCGCATGGCCCGCGTGCCCGAAGGGGCCGAACTGATCGAGAACCGCATGTCCGGCGCGCCGGGTATCAAGATCGACAATCTGTTCCTGATGGCCGGCGTCCCGCATATCACCGCGGGGATGCTCGATGCGCTCACCGGCACGCTCGAAGGCGGCGCGCCTTTGCTCTCCGTCACGCTCGGTGCCTGGGCGCCGGAAAGCGAGATTGCCGCTCTTCTTGGCGACACCGAAAAGGCGCACGAAGGCTGCGTCATCGGCAGCTATCCCTTTTTCCGGAGCGGCACCGTCGGCGCCAATTTCGTCGTCCGCTCGACCGACGCGCACCAGCTGGAAGCCTGCCGCGTGGCGCTGAAGGCGGGGCTGGAGGCTGCGGGCTATGAGGTGACCGACGGCGGAATTTGAGCGGGCAGAGGGCGGGGCTGATCGCGCTGCCATTCGCACTGTGCCGGTCAAAGGACAGCTATTCGACGAGAGACGTACTTCGACAGGCTCAGCACGAACGATATGTCGCAACCACCCCCGTTCGTGTCGAGCCAAGTCGAGACAGCTGACGCAGCGCGCATTGTCCGTCATCCCTGCCTTCGCTGGGGTGACGAGTCCAGCCGGGATCACTCATCCTCGCGCATTCCGCCCGCGATCCCGCTACCCTCACGCCCGCTATATTTCGCTTCCAGCGCCGCCACCCGTGCTTCGCGTTCGGCCAGCGCGTCCTCTGCCCTGGCCCGCCGCGCCAGCAATTTCATCCGCATGTCACCCAGCTTCCGGTCGAGCATCGTCCCCACCGCTTCCTTTTCCTCGGCCCGGCTGATCTTGTTGCCGCGCTCGTCAAAGACGACCCCGGCCTGCCATTCCTCCCAGGTGATCAGCCTGTCCGCGTCCTGCTGCGTCAGCTTGCCCTGCCTGATCAGCAGCGCGAGGATCGAGTCCGACGGCGTGATCCGTCGCTCGACCTCCTTGCCGCCGCGGATGATCACCGTCTCGCGCCCGTCGACCGCGCGCTTCCACGCGACCTCCTCCAGCGGTGTCCGCGCCCGCCGCAGCGCCAGCGCCCAGCTTTCGGCAAATTCCGGGATCCGCCGCCGGATGCGATAGGCGCTGGTCGAACTGATCCGCGCCACCCGGCACGCATCGCGCACGCAGCCGGTCCTGGTCAGGCTCTCGATAAACAGCCGCTGCCGCTCGGCGGTCCAGCCGTCATGGCGCGGGCGATAGGGTTTTTGCGGGCCGATATTGTGGGGGCCGATATTGTGCGGGCCGGGATCGTGGGGGATGGGGAGGTTATTGTCTGCCATGGGGAGAAAGCTATCAGAGGATGGGGTGTGTAGGAAAGGCTGTTGGATCGGGGCAGCGCGCTGGCGAAGAACCGAACCATCATCCTGAACGCCTTTGCCTTGCGGTGGCCTTCGGCTCAGGATGACGACGCTCCTCCGCCCCCACTATGTAAATCCCCTGATAGCCCGCGCGCAGCCTCTGCCGCTAACAGGCAGAATGGCCACCCCCCGGCCCCCCGCAACAAAACCCAAGGAGATGATGATGGTGGAACTTCCCTTTGACACGGCCGAGATCGAGCAGCTGATCGTGCGGTTCAACGCGGTGATGGCCAAGGAACAGACCGATATCCCCGACCTTGGCGGCAATGCCACGGATGACGAGGTCGCCGCCACGCTGCAGGAGACCGCCGGCGATCTCAGCCGGGAGGAGATTATCGAAGAGATCGAGAATATGAACGATGACCAGCAGGACGCGCTGGTCGCCCTGTTCTGGATCGGCCGCGGCGATGCCGATCCGGAGGAATGGGCCGCCACCACCCGTCTCGCCCGCGAACAGCACGAAGGCCCGGTCAGCACCTATCTGCTCGGCCAGCCCGAAGCCGGAGAATTTCTCGCCGAGGGGCTCGACAGGATGCTGAAATTCGGCGTGGAGTGAGGGCGCGGTTGTGGCGCGTCACCGTTCGTCCTGAGCCTGTCGAGCCGAAGTCCACCGCAGGTGAACGACCATGCGCGCGATCCATCCGTACTTCGACAAGCTCAGCACGAACGGCCTTGCGCCTGTTCACTTTCTTCTTTGTCATGCCGAATGCCTATCAAAACGGCAGGTCTGTAGGAAAGGCTGTTGGATTTGGGGAAAGGCGGCAGTGCACCCAAGTGGAGCACTGCCGCAATCGGTAGGTATTCAGGACGTTTTGCACATCACTCGGAAGGTTCAGCCACCACGGCTTCTTCGTCTTCTTCGATGACGGCTTCGCTCTCGACCGGCAGTGGCGTAGCGGGCGCGGCTACGGCCAAGGGTGCTGGCTTGGTATTGGCGATTGCCAGTTCGATATCTTCATCGATAAAACCGCCCACGACGCCGCCTTTGGGAAGCACAGCACTAGTGCCGGTCATGAAGAAACCGGCAATGGGAACCAAGGCTATCGCACCAACGACCGCCGCTGTGCCGGTGACGCCTTTATCGTCAAACGATCCGGTCAGTCTGATCTGACGGCCATTGACCCGCAGAAACAGCAGCTTTGCATCGAGCTTGCCTGATTTTCCCCACATGCCTTTATTGCGAACCCTGACCAGTTCGCCCCAGGCGGGGGTGCCCGCTGGAATGACAACCACGCCATTGACTTCAACGGGTGCAGCGACTTCCAGCATGAAGCGCTGGCCGACTTTGGCGGCTTTTTTCTTCGTCGTGATTTCTTCCATCAGGCTTAGCGAGACGGGGGTTCCCGCACGCAGGACAGCATTGGTTGTGGCTGGCGCGGCGACGGGCGCAACGGGCGCAGGCTGAGCGACTGCCGGTGCGGCCGCTGGCGCCGCTCCGGCGACTGTGTCCTGTGCATATGCGCCACTTGTTGCAAAAGCCGCCAAAGTAGCTGTCAAAATCAGTTTTTTCATATTTGCTCCTATCTAATGATTGAAATCGGCGATTTCCCGATATCAATATTAAATACCCCTGTATTTAATGGGAATTACATAGTAAGGATTAAGTCTAATAGTCAAACGGCTATTATTCTGATTGGTAATATTGGCAGAATAGTGCGCGTCAATTCATCCAATGTCCGGTGTCGCGCGCTTTGGGGGCAAGAGTTTTGTAAGACTCCCATTGGCATATGGAGCCAAAAAATTGTCGAGAGAGTTGTTCGCCGGCGTAGGCCGGTGCACAGAACAATCCTGTCCGATCGGCAACTAGTGCATTTAGTAAACTGGCACCGGAATCCCGTAATCCGAATATCGTTGCGCCCGTCAGCATATTTCGAAGAAAAATTCTCGTCTCGTATAAGGGATGAGAACTGATAGTCGTTGATACTCTTGAAATATTGGTGTTAAAATCCATAAATGTGGATCAGCAAATTTCGTATTCTTAGTATCGCTAGTTTTGACGACTCTGGATGGATCACTCTGAGTCCAAATATTAATCTGTTTATTGGTCAGAATAATTCTGGAAAATCGGCACTTCTCAGGTCTTTAGCAGGTCCACCACCAAAAAATCCCCATCGTACACCAGACTCATTCTTACTCGGCGATGTGAAGAAAAGCCGAGTTGAGATCAATTTTCAGACATCGGTCCGTGAAATCGTAACCCGCTTAGAATCGGTCGGTGGCGACGCCATTTTTATGGGGTCACAAGGTGCTGCTGGCGCAGAATTCAATAGAATTCTAGCCCATCCAGATGAGCCACTGGAAGTGGAAGGTCTCTGGATTCCCAATTCTAGCCTAAAGCGAAGGACCCAAAGCGGTATCAATAACTCCATGTTGAGCAAGAGTGGAGAAAATCTAAAGCCCTTGCGAGTGGCCTCGAATGAGGGGGGCTTCAAAGTAGTGAGCCGTTCTACTGACCCTTCCAATCTTTGTTCAGTTTTCGATCACAAAGATCTGGGTACATTCTTTTATTTTGCACCGGAACGGCAATTATATACTTTAGTTAGCAATTTCGGAGATTCGGTGATATATGAACTTGCGACAGGCCGGTGACTCTACAGATGATTTAACCGTTGAGGTTACGGAAGCCAATTCAGGCCCAAGTGGTTTTGCTTGCCTCGATATATCGCTCAATGGAGTTGGAAACGGTCTGGATGCCATCGGTTCCGAGCCGAGGGCGTCTAGGAAATTCCATGATTTTGCTTTGGGGAGGCCAGAGCCTGCAAGTGCCGTAGAAAGCGGGAATGATGACTTTCTCCTCGAGAGCAAAGTTATCAATTCTAGCGGCGTTCACGTGGACGAAAATACTCCCGAAGATGAACGAGATCGTTTGTATGTTCTGAGTAGTTTCAACGAAAGGCGGTTGTGGCCCATCGGGTGAAAGGGCAAAGCCGTGCGAATTTCGCAAAAGGCCAATATGAGAGCCGGTGACTTGGGTTGTGGCATAGATATTAAAGTAATCGGGAATGGTTCCGGTTTCTCTAAATGCAACACGGTCATTCTTTGGGGTGACCGCTGTTTCGGGGTTTGAATGCTCCGAAACTATTGATTTTAGCGCAATCCATTGGGCAACATTTTTCTGATCTTCCATTGAGAGTTCAACGGCCTCGCCTTTTAGCATTTTGGTCAAATGCGGTCTTGCGCGCTCTTCTACTTGGTTCATCCATCCGTTGTTGCATTCATTGCAGACCGCTCTAATGCTAAGCTTTTCAACGCCACCAGGCCTGCCTACAACCCCTTTTGTAATTGGCCCGGTTGATGGGTGATAAGAATAGTGCGGGCGATCATGTTTTGCATCCGGCTCGGATGGCGGAAGTTCTTTGTGCATCCAGACCGGCCAAAAATGTTCTTTTGACCTCGCGGTTTGGTCGCAAAAAATACAGACCCTTCTTTCTCTAGGGCCTTTAGGGTAGGATTTAGACATGGCAAAAACCGATCAAAAAGACGAAACATACACCGAAGCGGAGACCGAGGCACGGCGGGAGGCGACGTTGAAAAAGTTACTTTCGACTCCACCCAAGCCTCGAAAAACAAAGAAAGCTAGTTCGCCTCCTTCCCCTCGGAAACCAAATCAGAAGGATCAAGCCCCTGATTCTTGAGAAAGTCGTAAAGCGCCAAGCATAGCCGTTGTGCGCCAACGGTAGGCATTATTAGCCTGCCTGTAATTTCGATCTCTATATCAGACGGCGGGACAGGTTCAGCGGGTGTTGTCACCCCAAAGCGAATACGGACGGTGCCATTTATGTTTTCAAAACCAACCGCGTCGTCAGCAAAAAAATCTGGAACGGATAAACCGTTAGAGACTTTCAAGCCCAATGCGTCATGTGCCATTTTTCAATTCTCCCCTAAGCCGTTTGGTGATGGCCAACTATGGAGATCAGATGATGGCGGAGTCCAATGGTTTATTCAGACCAACGCTTTCGCTTCTCGCCAATCTGGCGAAACTCAGCCACCCATTTAGGCGGCGAGTTTGTCAATCCGCCGATAGGTCAGGCGCTTGCCTTCGATGCCCTTAAGAGCAACGGCAGCGCGTTCACCGTCGTTTAGTTCACGAGTGTTGTAACGGAAGTCGAACTCTTTGGTATAGCGACCAAGGTGTGCTTCGCTCATATGGTGATAAACACCGATCACGCCGCGCTTGAATATGGAGAAATAGTTTTCAGCGGTGTTTGAGTGCTTGAAACCGCCATAGGTAACATATTCCTTTGCGGAGTGGTTCACTACACTGTGGCCGTTAAATTCGCGTCCTACGCGAGTATAAACAGGCGCTTCGTCTGTCATTAGATGGCTATCGCGATCAACATTGGTAACAATCAGATTGCGAAGGTCTTGCGCTTTAACGTTGGCTACATGGAAACTGCGAATATGGCCTTCACGGTCAACCAAAGCGACAACAGGCTGTTTTTTACGAGGCTTACGAAAGGCACGATTTTTGGCTTTACCGCCTACATAGGTTTCATCGGCTTCTACAACGCGGTCTTTGCCGCCTAGAGGGTCGTTACCAGTTGCACCATCCATTGCTTCGCGGATGCGGTGGCAAAGGAACCAAGCGGTTTTATAGGTCACGCCGATGTTACGGCCAATCTGGCTGGCAGAGATACCTTTCTTGCTGGATGCCAGCAGGTGCATAGCCAGAAGCCATTTATGAAGGGGAACATGGGATCGTTCCATCACTGTGCCGGTGCGAACCGTGAACTTGTCGCGGCATTCGTTGCACTGGAACATACCGCGCTGTGTTTTGCCTTTCATGCGGGTCACGTTGGTAACGCCGCAATGAGGGCAGACAGGCTCGCCGTTCCAACGCGAGACTTCGATGTGTTTCTCGGCTGCTTTTTCGTTATGAAAAATGGGGTCTGTAAGGTTCGTCATTGGCTGTTTTCCTTATGATACAGCCTTATATCAAGATCGGTCTGCTAAGTAAAGTATATAATTGCCACCGGAACGATTAAGTATAGCTAAGTATCAATTCTCCGAAGAGCAGTTGTTAAGCAGCAACGCCTCTAATCTGCCCGCCGTTTTGGCTTTTTTGCAAGGTAGTCGAAGACCTGTTTTCGATAAAATTGAAAAGCACGTCGTTGACATAATGCCGGGCATCGAAAGAATAACGGTCACGCCGAGCGGCAAGAATTTTGAAATTCTTGTGTGGCCGTTTAGGGAAACAAATCGGCGAGAGCTGGCCTTTAGTCTAGAAGATAGTGGAACCGGAGTTGCTCAATTACTAGCAATTATTACTGCAATTGTAACAAGCGACAATTCAACAATAATAATAGATGAAATAAATACTTTCTTGCATCCTACCGCGTCGAAAGAATTAATGAGACTTCTGTCTACAGAATACCCTCATCACCAATATATTATTTCTACTCATTCATCTGAAATTATTGGTTCAACTCGGGCGAATACAGTTCATATTGTAGAAAGAGAAGCATTCCGATCGACCGTTAGGTCGGTCGATTTGGGTGATATCAATAATATCCGCCAAGTGGCGGGGTTGCTTGGATTTTCTATGATGGACGTATTCGGTTACGAACGGATGATATGGGTTGAAGGCCAAACAGAAGAGCTTTGCTTTCCATTTTTGTACTCAAAAATGGACATTGGTTTGCCTGATGGTTTGGGTTTTCAGCAGTTGCCTCCACTGAGGCTTTTTCGAAAAAGACCCGTTCAGAGAAGTCTGTAATTGATTTATACGACAAAGCTTCAACCAGTGTTGCTCCCTTACTACGAGGCATGGCATTTGCGCTCGATAGAGAGGAAAAAAGCGACGATGCTGTGAAAAGTCTCGAAAGAAAGAAACGCAAATTACGGTTCTTGCCTCGCAGGTGCCTTGAAAACTATTGTCTTCATTCCGCTGCGATAGCGAATGTCCTGAACGACTTGGGTGAGTCCGACGTTGATACCGGTCAAGTAGAAGCCGTGCTTTATGACAAAGCGACTGCAGAAGGATACAGGGCCAAATCAAAATGGAAAAACGATATTAGCGATTCCCTGTGGCTACAGCATGTCGATGCGCCTCGCCTATTAAGGGATGTTTTTCAAGAATTGTCAGGCAACCGTCATGAGTATCGGAAAACAAGAGACACGCTTTCGATTTTAAGATCGATTGAAGATATTGATGCGGATTGGAATCGTGAACTCAAGGATTATCTCAAATTGATACTGGAGACTGTAAAAAGAGATACGCCTCCTTAAATCCAGTGGTGCTCGATCAATCCAATCGACCTGCAAATATCCGAATTCTGATGGTGCGGCAGTTGCGCCATTTATGCGCCTGCGCTAAAGCCCTCCCGAACATCCGAATCCCACCTCCGCCAAGGCCCCAACCGCCTAGGCACTCCCCGTCGAGTGGGTTTCAAAAAAACATAAACGAAAGGGCAATTCCCACCATGACAACCACCGGCAAAGACACACTCGGCACCCGCTCGACGATGACCGTCAACGGCACCGAATATAGCTATTACTCGCTCGCCAAAGCCGCCGAAAAGCTCGGCAATATCGACAAGCTGCCTTAT
>Ga0209345_10002276_pt1 | contig 21409 bp, 13 predicted proteins | sample Cruoilmetagenom7_FD_187294 | JGI IMG/M metagenome (GOLD analysis project Ga0209345, IMG submission 187294) | Oil polluted marine microbial communities from Coal Oil Point, Santa Barbara, California, USA - Sample 7 (SPAdes) (version 2) | ecosystem: Environmental > Aquatic > Marine > Oil seeps ... | reverse complement strand
CATACCAACTCTATAAGGAAAAAAAACCAGATATTTTGATACTAGATATAAATATCCCTAAACTCAATGGTTTAGAATTGTTAGAAAAAATAAGAGAAAATGATTATACAACTAAAGCTATTATGTTTACAGCCCATTCCGATAAAAATTTTTTATTACAAGCAGTATCACTGCAACTTACAAGATATCTTGTTAAACCTGTAAGTAGAAAAGATCTTAAAGAGGCATTGGATATTGCTATAGATGAACTTCTAAAATACAGTGTAACGCCACTTCAAAACATATACTTAAAGGAAAACTTCTCTTGGGACATTAAAATTAAAAAATTAAAATACAATAACAATATAATAAAGCTTACTACCAAAGAAAGCAAACTGTTAGAAAAACTCTTTTCACAAAAAGATCGTATATTTAGTTATGATGATATTTTTGAATATGTATGGAAATATGATGAAGAGGTTAGTTTAAATAGTCTGAAAAGTATGATAAGAAGGCTACGAAAAAAACTTCCTGAAGATACTATTATAAATGTGTTTAATGAGGGATATAAGATTAGTTTTTAATCCTGTATGTTACTAATAAAATTACCCATATATTTAATATAAGCATATAGATATTAGGTAAATAGAGAAACAAATCAACATTATTAAAATAATATGCCTCTATGTGAATTATTCTACTTTCTATAGCTCTCAATAAAAATATTATAGCACCTACTAAAAAGACTATTGAAGATATTTTATCAAAAGTATAAAACTTAGAAGAGGTATAAAATCCAAATAACCACATATCAAGCAACGAATAAAATAGAGCAAAAACTGAATACATCAAAGCTCTCATATTAGAATTAAAATCAATAAAAGTAAAAATATAGAATCCCACAAAAATAATCAATACTGGTATCCAATATCTTATTTGCCATTTTGAATCTAGACCAACAATGGCTCTTGTTGTCACATATAAACAAAGAGAACCCAAAGCAAAAAAAGTATTAGCGATAACTATGGATAAAAAATCTGGTATTTGATTACGCAAGATAAATAAGATAAAACCCAAACAATATAAAACTACAAAATATGTTATAAATTTAATAACTCTATTTTCCATGTTCTTCTTATACAAAAAAAGCATATAAATAGAAAGAAGTAATAATATCACTGTATTAATAATAAATAACATTTTCATATCTAGCAAAAAGAAATCCTCACCTTTTTAATCAATTTAATAACTTATTTTTTGATTTTATCTAAAAACTATTAAAAATTGATACTTTTGTGATACCAGCATAGTATAAAATATTTTATTATTTTTATAAAAAGGGATGTCATGAGGGGAAAAGGTAAAAATCAGGTAGTAAACTTGCTTCTTATAGGAAGTATTGTTTTACTAGGATCAAGTTTAAATGCACTTACTTTAAAGCAAAGTGTTTCAGAAGTTATAAACACAAATCCAGTTATTAAAGAGAGGGTGAGTAACTATAGAGCAACGCAACAAGATTTAAAAATATCAGAATCTGAATATCTACCAAGTGTAGACTTACGCTCTGGCATTGGATATAAAGATGCAGGTAATTTAAACGATGAGATTCGAGATGTAAGTTATGATTATTATGAAAATTCTCTTAAACTTACTCAAAATCTTTTTAATGGTTTTGATACTACTTATAAAGTTGATTACCAAGAAGCTAGAGTTTTAGCAGCAGCGTATCATTATTTAGAAAAAGCAAATGACATGGGTTTTAGAATGGTTGAAGCATATTTAAATGTTATCAAAAACTATAAACTTTTACAAAATTCAAAAGATAGTGTTGAGTTTCATCAACAAATGTATGAAGATATACAAAACCTTTACGATGCAGGGCTAAATACAGCTTCTTCTATATCTAAAGTAAAAGCTGGACTAGCACTAGCAAAAACAAACTATATTGTTCAAAAAAACAATACAAGAGATGCTGAATTTAACTTTGCTAGAATTTTTGGGAAAAAACCGACTGTTACAGATATGGAGCTACCAGTACTTGAAGTACAAATGCCACAATCAATTCAAAGAGCTACCATGTATGCAATAAGAAACAATCCATCTTTAATAGTAAGTCATTATAACCTAGAAGGTGCTCAAGCCTTGTACAAAAAGTCAAAAAGTGGTTATTACCCAAAAATAGATTTTGAGATAGAACAACTTTATAACGACTACCATACAGATGATAATGGTTTTGATACTCCTGATGATAGATTTAGAGTTGGTTTACAACTAAACTGGAATCTTTATAGAGGCGGTGCTGATAAAGCAACTGAGCAAAAAGCTATTAGTAAAATGCACCAAGAGTTACAGATACATCAAGATTTACAAAGACAAGTTATTGAAGGGTTAGAACTCTCTTGGTCTGCCTATGAAATTATCAAAGAGCAAATAACACAACTAGAAGAGTATAGTAAATATAGTGAATCTACACTTGTAAGTTATAAAGAGGAATACAACCTTGGGAAAAGATCACTTTTAGATTTTATAACAGCGCAAAATGATGTAGTAAACTCAAGATCACAAATGATAAAAGCACAAAGTGAACAACTTTTTGCTCAATATAGATTACTTGATGCTATGGGATTACTTGTAACAGTTGTTATGGGAGATCAAGAAAGTTATGAAAGATCTGTAAATATCAATACAGATGAGATGCAATATGTACTTGATACACTTCCTATTAGTTTAGATGAAGATAATGATATGTTAGTAAATAGTCTTGATGTGTGTAACAACTCACAATTAGGAGACAAAAATCATCTTATGCCATATGGTTGTGAAAAAGATATGATTGATCCAAATAAACAGGTCACACTAAAAACACTTAAAAACAACAAAACTTTTAAAGAAGGTGATAAGTAATGAAAACAATAATAGCAATAATTTTTAGTATATCTGTTGTATTTGCAAATGGATTGTATGATGACTCATATTTAGTAAATGCTAAAAGTAGTCAAGTTGAGAGTCAAATGGATAAACACCTCATGTATGGAGATTTTGAGCAAGTTTTACGATTTGAACCAATCTTTTTCCATCCATCGACAAACTTCATTGTACAAGAGTCTCAAAACTATTTAGAGCAAATTGTACAAGCGTATGAGAAGTATAAGGATAGAGATATTACACTTACAATCATAGGGTATACAGACCATGTACAAACAAAAACAGAAAAAGTAAACCAATCAACATGGTTCCCTACATATCCAAATGACTTAACTATAGAGTCAAGTCAAGAGATAGCTTTAGGATATGCAACATATACACATGATGAGTTAGTAAACAAAGGGATTCCAAATAAGATAATCATAGTAGAACAAAGAGGTGGACTTGATAATCTTTATACACGAGCAACGCAAGAAGGTAGAGATAAAAACTACAGAGCTATGGTTACTATGTATATATCAAAAGCTAAAAATGCAGATAGTGACAATGATGGGGTAATAGATACTGAAGATCAATGTCCATATACACCAGCAGGTCATACTGTAAATGCTAATGGATGTTCTGAACTTTTAAACTTAACAATTCATTACAATGTTAACTCATCAGTTATTAGAGATATCTCTTTTGAAAAATTAACAAAAGTGATCGCTTTTATGAAGAAATATCCAAACTTTAAAGCACTATTATATGGGCACACAAGTAGTGAAGGCACAAGACTAAACAACCAAATATTATCTGAAAAAAGAGCTTTAAGTATCAGAAAATATTTAATAACACAAGGGATTAGCTCTTCAAGAATTTCTGTTTATGGAAGAGCTTCTACAGAACCTATTGCATCAAATGATACACAAGAGGGAAGAGAAGAAAATAGAAGAGTTGAAATAAAACTACACTAATGGACAAAAACACTTCAAACTACAATAAAAAAGACTCTTTATTAGAGTCTTTGGTTTTATATACCAAACTTTATCATAAGCCATATAGCGAAGAATCACTTATGGCTGGACTACCTGCATCACACCTTTATAGTGATAATATACTTTTTACAAAGGAGAAATCGAAATCTCTTTTCTCAAGAGCAGCACAAAGAGCAGGATTAAAAAGTAGTCTAGTACAAAGACCAATTAAAGAGATATTGCAACTACAACTTCCCGTGATACTTCTTTTATCAAATAAAAATAGTTGTATTTTAGAAGATTTTTCAAAAGATAAAAAAGAGGGGAAAATTATCTATGCAAATGGTGATGACCCTATTGAAGAGTGGGTAGATATCCAAGAGTTAGAAAAAGAGTATATGGGTTTTGCATTTATGTTAAAAAAGCCCTACTCTTATGGAAACAAAGACAAAAAACTCCACACTCACAATGAACATTGGTTTTGGGATACAATAAAACTTTCAAAACCTATCTACAAAGATGTACTACTAGCTTCATTTTTAATCAACCTTTTTGTATTAGCAACTCCACTATTTACTATGAATGTGTATGATAGAGTGATACCAAACAATGCCATTGAAACTTTATGGATGTTTACTTTTGGTGTTATTGTTGTTTACTTAATAGATATTTTTTTAAAATTTACGCGAACTTACTTGCTAGAGATTGCAGCTAAAAAAAGTGATATTATTATCTCCTCAATTGTTTTTGAAAAAGTTCTTGATTTAACTTTAGAGTCACACCCAAAATCTGTGGGTGCATTCGCTAGCAACCTAAAAGACTTTGATTCTATCCGCTCTTTTTTGACAAATGCAACTTTAACAGTATTAATTGATATCCCTTTTACTATTTTGTTTCTTTTACTTATAGGCTACATTGGAGGTACTCTTGTACTTATACCACTTGTGATATCTATAGCTATTTTAAGCTATGCCTTTGCTATAAAAAATCCCTTACAAAGAAGTATAGAAAGTACACACGAAGCAGCAGCACAAAAAAATGGTATATTAATAGAAACTCTACAAAATATAGAGACTATAAAAGTATTGGGACTTGCAGGAAAAATGCAATGGAACTATGAAGAGTCTACAGGTGAAATTGCAAATAAAAGTTTAAAGTCAAGACTATTATCAAGTTCAATCCCAAATGTAACAGCATTTTTAGTACAACTTAACACCATACTATGTATTTTGTATGGTGTTTACTTAATCAATGATTTTGAACTCACTATGGGTGGACTTATAGCTATTATTATCCTATCTTCAAGAACTGTAGCACCTTTAGGACAAGCTGCTTCACTTATTACTAATTATGAAGATGCAAAAACATCTTATGAAGCTATTGACTCTATTATCACTCGTCCAGTTGAGAGACCAAAAGCCAAAGAATTTATAAGAAGAGAGAATATTATTGGAAATATAGAGTTTAGAAATGTCACTTTTACCTATCCTGATACTCAAATAGCTGTATTAAATGATGTGAGTTTTACTATAAACAAAGGTGAAAAAGTAGCTATTTTAGGAAGAATCGGTTCAGGAAAAAGTACTATTGCAAAACTATTACTAAAACTTTATGAGCCTCAAAGTGGTTCTATTTTAATAGATGGCATTGATATAAAACAACTAGACCCAGCAGATTTAAGAAAAAGTATAGGATATATACCTCAAGAGATTCATCTTTTCCAAGGTACTATAAAAGAAAATATTTTAAATAACTATAGATACTACACAGATGAAGAGATGTTAGAAGTTTCTAAAATTGGTGGGGTTGATGAGTTTGTAAAGACCCATCCTCTTGGCTATGAGATGCCTATAGGGGAAAGAGGTGTTGGACTCTCTGGAGGACAAAAACAAACAGTAGGAATTGCTAGAGCATTACTATCAGATGCAAACACTTTACTTTTTGATGAGCCTACAAATGCTATGGATCAAACTACGGAAACAAATACAATAAATAAATTAAAACCAGTAATTGAAGATAAAACATTATTTCTCGTAACTCAAAAGATGAGTACTTTAGAGTTATGTAATAGAATTATCGTTTTTAACCAAGGTGTTAAAATTATGGATGGACCAAAAGATGAGATTATAAAACAGTTGGCATCAAAATGATAAATACAAATAGATTCAAACGAAAAATAAAACTCCCTAAAAAAAGAGAGCTTACAAGAGAAGATTATGAATATATGGATAGTCTTAGTAGTGCAGTTCTTGAAAAACATCCAAAAAAACTCCATGTGGTGCTTCTATTTTGGTGTGTTACTATTTTCTTCTTTATTGTATGGGCATCTTTAGCACAAATCGATGAGATAGCAAGAGGGAATGGAGATGTAATCCCTAGTAATGAAAACCAAGTAGTGCAAAACCTTGAGGGTGGTATTGTTGAAGAGATTTTAATAAAAGAGGGAAGCCTTGTAAAAAAAGGAGATATACTTCTAAAAATAAACAATGAAAAATCAATCTCAACTTACCAATCAAATGAGGTAAAAGAGATGGCTTTAGAGGCAAAAATATTAAGGCTAAAAGCGCAATCTCAAGCACAAAAATTTGATCTTACAAAAGCAAATAATAAAGAGATAAAACCATATATAAAAAATGAATTAAGTCTTTATGAAACAAATATAAATCAACTGAATTCAACGATTGAAGTGTTAAATGAACAACTCAAGCAAAAGAAAAATTCTTTTGAAGATGCCAAATCAAAAAAATCATATCTATCAAAATCTTTAAAAATGATACGAAAAGAACTAGGTATGACAGAACCTATGGTTGAGAGAGGTATTGCTTCAGAGGTTGATTTGCTACGACTTCAAAAAGAGGAGAATAATGCTCTTGATGAGTTTAAAAGTGCAGAGTTTGCTATTGTGAGATTAGAATCTGAGATAAACGAAACTTTGCATAAAATCCAAGAGACAAAACTCTCTTTCTCTTCAAAAGCAAAACAAGAACTCAACGAAGCAATAGCTGAATACAAAAGAACAGTAAGCAACGCAAAAGCTTTAGAAGACCAAGTAACAAGAACTATAGTAAAAGCCCCAAGAGATGGTGTAGTTCAAAGACTTTTTGTCCACACTATTGGGGGTGTAGTAAAACCAGGAGATGACCTCATCGAGATAGTTCCATCAAATGAAAAACTTCTAGTAAATGCAAAGATAAAACCTTCTGATATTGCATTTATCTACCCATCACAAAAAGCAATCGTGAAATTTTCAGCGTATGATTTCTCTATCTATGGAGGTTTAGAGGGGGAAGTTATAAGTATTAGTCCTGATACTATAAAAGATAAAGATGAAAATACTTACTATATAGTGAGAATCCAAACACAAAAAAGTAAACTAGAACAATCAAAAGATATGAAAATCATCCCAGGTATGACTGCTCAAGTGGATATCTTAACTGGTAAAAAAAGTATCTTAAGTTATATCTTAAAGCCAATTTTGAAAACAAAGCAATATGCTTTTGGAGATAGATAACTATGAATGTTAAATTATATAGTGAAGATTTATCGTTGTTACAACAATGGCAAAAAAAGATTACTATATATGCAAGTGAAATATTAGAAGATATAGAAAATTTATACCTTTACAATAATATGATAGTTATTTTAGATTATTCTTGTTGTCATAAAAATTTATTTCATATCATGAATCTTTCTGAATCTCAAAATATAAAAATATTACTTTTAGATAATACTCCTACCTTTGAAAAAGGGAAAAAAGTATTGGGTTTAGGAGTACATGGATATGGAAATATTTTGATGAATGAGCTATTTTTAAACTCCGCTATTGAAACTATTAAAAACAATATGATTTGGATATATCCAGAGTTTACAACTTCACTTATACAGGGGTTTAGTAAAGAGCAAACTGCACCCAATGAGATAGCACAACTCCTTACCTCAAGAGAATTAGATATAACTCTTCTTATCAAAGATGGACTCAGTAACAATGAGATATCGCAACACTTAGATATCTCAATCAATACAGTAAAGTCACATATAAAAAATATCTATGAAAAACTTAATGTGAAAAATAGACTCTCACTCTCTCTTCTTTTTAAAACAAAATAGCAAATTTTATAAAAACCACCCCAAAGTGTGATTGTATAAATTTTTAAAATAAACTAAACTATACAAAAATTTATAATTAGGATTTTATTATGGCAGATGTTATAGGAAAAGTTGAAGGTTTAGAGGGGAAGTTTTTTGTGAAAGACCCACAAGGGAACATAAGAGAACTTCAAAATGGAGATGAAGTATATGAGGGGGATACAATTGTTCCTGATACAAACAATCCAACAACTGCAACAGTAACAATAGCACCTAATGATGGGACACCACCTTTAAAGATAAACTCAGCTCAAGAGCAGATGTTAGACAAAACACTTTTAAATGAGGGATTAAATAACCAAGAGTTAGCTTTCAATCCAGAAACTGTACAAGATGCTCTTGTATTAAACAATCAGAATCCTCAAAATGATGAACCACAAACAGCACAGTTTGCTGCACTAGATGGAGCACAAACAGATGTTAATAGTGACCTAAGACAAAGACAATTTGGTGGAAATGATAGTGACTATACACAAGATAATGGAGCTGATCAAGCTGCAACATTTACAGCACTTGATGGTGCAAGAACAGATGTAAACAGCGATCTTCGAGATGCTAACTGGCCAGGTATTATGGAATATACTCAAATACAAGGTAATGAAGCAGATGGAACAATAATTGGCTCAGAGGGTGGAGCTACTTTTGCCTCAAGAGATGGTGATAGTACAGATATCGTAAGTGATTTACGACAAGCCCAATGGTTTGAACCTGTAGAAGAGCCTACATATGATGGTGATGTTGATAACAATAATATTATTACACCAGATACCGTAATTCCACCTGTAAACAATATAACTGTTAAACTAGTATCTACAGATATAAATGGAGATATTATTCCTGAGGCCTCTATAGCAGAAGGGGAAACAGCGTATTATAAAGCTATATTAGTAGATTCTAAAGGGAATCAAATAGTTGGTGCAACTGGTGATGTTGATATTACCTTTACAGATGGAACTGCTATTAGAACAGGTATTTCAGTAGATGGTGAAAGTGACTTCACAGGAACAAATGCCACTGTAGCTATAAATACTGTATTTAGTGCAGTTGCAAGTGATGATGCTATTGGAGACAATGGTGAAAAATTTAATGTACAAATCACAGATGATAGTTACACAAATCCCTCTTCATATCAAAATCTAATACATGATACAACACCTGTTGTTACTACAATCACAGATGATACTGGAACACCAAATACTCCAAACGATGGAGTAGAAGCAGATCATGAATCAGTAAAAATAAGATTAATAGCACTTGATGCAAATGGTAATCCAATTTTAAGTGAAGGTAACTATACATTCACAAATAGTGTAGCTGAAGGAGATGCTGCTCAATATAAAGCTCTTGCTTTTGATTCTTCTAACACTACATTTGCAAATGGTTCAGAGCTAAATAAGCAACTAGGAAGTGTTACTATAAGTTCAGCTAATACTACTGCAACCGCAGGAAGTGACTATACTGCGACATCAACAACAGTCGCTCTTGATACAGCTTTTAGTATTGATACAATTGATGATTATCTTAAAGATACTGGGGAAACATATACTATCTCTATCGATGCAGATTCTTATAGTTCATACGCTGGAAGTGATGTGTATGAAAATGTTACATTAAGTGGAACTGTTATAACTACTATCATTGATGATGCAGATGATGCCATACCAAATCAAAATGTAGATACAGTCTATCTTGAACTTTCTGGTGATGATATTCAAGGGGAAATAAATGGTGAAAAACTAACCCATACTATTAACTTAGTTGATAAAGATGGAAATGCTGTGAATTTAGCTAATGGAAAAAGTATAACAGTATCTTTAACTTACTCAGATATTGCAGGAAAAGATGCTGTTGAAGGAGCTGATTTAACTGGAGGTAAAACTATAAGCTTTATTTTAAATGGTAATGGTGGCAGTAGTTACAACTTTGAAAATGTTATTGTCGGAGGAGATGCAGACTTTGAATTAAGCGAAAGTTATAATGTTGTAATTGGAGCTATTACAAATCAAGCAGATACTGGGTTTGAAAATGTTGCAATTAGTACAACACAAAACAGTGCAAATGGTACAATTGTTGAAGGTGTAGTTGTAGAGGGTGGAAATGTAATTAATGGAACAAGTCAAGAACTTGTTCAAGGACTTGGTGCATTTAATACAATTACAAGCTTTACTTACAAAGATGAAAATGGGGATACACAAACAGGTACAGTTGGAAATCCTACCGATACTCAATTTGGTACTATAACTATAGAAGCTAATGGAGATTGGAGCTATACTTCTGATGCAACAGAAGACCACTCAAATGGAACTCTTCTTGATACTATAACTTATACAGTTACAGATGGTGGTACAGATACACAGCATGAGTTCCCTATTTTAGTAACAGACACTGTGCCAGTAGCAATAGATGACAATGCTACAACTCCAAGAGAAGTAACAGAAAATGCTGGTGCAATTATAGGAAATGTTATTACAAATACAGATGATGATGGAGCAGATACCCCAAGTGCAGATATTATTGGTACCAATGATGTAAATGTCACTACATTTACATACAAAGATACAAATGGAGATAACGCTACAGCCAATGCTGGAACTACGGTAACAGAACAAAATGGTACACTTACAGTCAATCAAGATGGTAGCTGGACATATACACCAAACCAAAGTGTAGATAATAGTTCAGGTGCTGTATCTGCAAACTTTGACTATACTATAACAGATTCTGATGGAGATACAAGTAGTGCAACTCAATATATCAATATATTAGATGATGATGCAGATATTCCAACAATTAATAATGCCAATAATACTCCAATAAAACTCTATGAGGGTGACTCAAAAGTTACTTTTAATGGAACAGATAATTACAATGAGTCTAGCAGTAATGCAAATAAAGATACTTCATCAGCATCTACCCATAAACTTGACTTTACAACGGGAACAGATGATGCAGGAATAACATCTTTCACTTTTGATGGGACAACCTCAGCAGCAATAGCTGTAGGTGGTTCGCAAACCATTACAGATGATGATAAAGGGACCTTAACTGTACATTATGATGGAACATGGGAATACACACCTCCAGCTTCATATATACACCCCGATGCAAATAGTATAAACAATTTTCAGACAACTTTTACATATACAGTAACAGATATAGATGGTGATGCAGTAGCAACTGGAAATCAAACTATACAAGTAGATGATACTTTAGCAACTTTTGGAACCGCACCTTCAGATGTAAGTATAGATGAGGCATATTTACCCTCAGGTACTGCTCCAGATAATACAAAACTAACAAAAACAGAAGCTATCAACATAGATGTATCAAAATTAAGTGGTGCTCATGATGTGACATTTCTTGATGCAGGTTCTCAAAACGATGCAACTCTTAATAATGTAGCTCTTTCATCACTGGGAAGTGATATAAGTCATGAGGTTACAAATAGTGGTCATACTTTAATTCTAAAAGATGCAAATGGAGATGCAGTACTTACAGTTACTATAAACAATCCAACAAGTGATACGCCAACTTACACTGCCGTTCTTTCTCAAGCTTTTGATCATGAAACCGCTCTTTTGGAAAATGGAAACTTAGAGTTTGACTTTAATATTTCACTTAATGATGATGACAATGATCCAGCAAATGAGACTTTTAAAGTAAGTATTATAGATGATGTATCTCCTGATAGTCAAACTATGACAGTTGATGAAGATAGTTCAGATACTACTATTACTACAAATGCTGATGTAACTCAAGCAAATACTTCAATCACCAGTGATGGTATATATGGTACAGGTTCAATAACAGCTGATGGTAAATTTAAATATGTACCAGATACAAACTTTAGTGGAGAAGATAGTGTTACATATAGAACAACACTCGATGATGGAACAACAAAAGATGTAACTGTTACTATTACAGTAAATCCTATTGTAGATGCTCCAACTGTTAATGTTAATGATGTAAGTGCGATAGAAGATGCAACTGATAATGCTGATGTAGGTACAGGAAATACTAAAGAGGGTACAAATAGTATCGCATTGGGTTTAATCCTTCCAAGCTTAAGTGCTGACCAAACTGATCAAAATAATGCAACTACAGGAGACCATGCAGAGAGAAATGGATATATTGAATTGAAGTTTACAAATGGTACAAGTGTAAGTGGTGCAGTTTTAGAAAAAGCAGATGGGACAGACTTAGCTACAATAAATAGTGATAATCAAACCGTAAAAGTTTATATAAGCGACTTAGGAAGTAATTATCACCATAATGACTTAAATCCAGGAGCTGATGGTGCTATTCAATTAACACAAGCAGAATATGAAGCTTTAAAAATTATTCATGCCCAAGATAATGATACAGATATAGATATAAATATCAAAACTACTTCTTATGAAGTTGATGATAGTAATATCCCATTAGTAGGTATAAGTGGAGTAAGCGATAATGATAATATGACTGTAACTATTGCTCCTGTTACCGATGATATCTCTTTGATTTGGGATAGTACAACTGGTGGAACAATCTCTCAAACAACAATTGCAAATGATACATTTACATTTGATGCAATACTGGAGGGAAGCTCTAGTATCAACCTAAAAGATATCCTCTCAAAAACAAGTGGATTTGAGTCTGATGGGAGTGGTGATTTAGATGGGAGTGAACAAAGAACTTATACTATTGAAGGTATCCCTGAGGGAACTATTGTCACTTTAGGTGGACAAAGTATAACAGCAGATAGTAATGGTAAAGCAATTATCAACTTAAACGACGCAAATGAAAAATTAGATGACCATGACTTTACTTTAGAGTTTCCAGAATTTTATGCAGGCACTATAGCAAACGCAAAAATCACCCTAAGTGTAAAGGATATTGGTGCAGATGGAGAAAACTCAGGAGTTACTAAAACAGCAGAAGTATACTTTAATATGACTGTTACAGGGGTGTCAAATGGTATAGAAGCTCTAAATGCAGCACAAGCAACAGGACTTGAAGATGCAGGACGAGCAAATGGTAATACTACAAACGATGGAGCTGCAGGAGATATAACAGCACCAGAAAATGGAATTGATCTTAATATTACTGCCACTACAGTTGATACAAGTGGTAGAGAAAAAGTTATTATGATGATAGATAAAGTTCCAGATGGTGGTGCTATTTACTATAGTGATGCAAACGGAACTATTACAATAGATGAAAATGGTGCAGTTGCTGGTTTAACTAATACAAATGCAAATGTAACTGTGGATGCTACAGCAAATGGAACTTTTAAAGTTACTATTGTAGATTTTAAAAATGATGCAGACCTTAAATTTATCCCACCACATAATAGTAATGATGACTATACTTTTGATGTAACTGCAAAAACCCAAGATGGCAATAGTTTAGCAAGTAATACAACTGATATTAAAACTATCAATGTAGGAGTTACTGGGGTAGCAGATATTCCTGTAAAAGATGACTTTAAAACACTTGATTCTGATGGAAATGATAATTCAAATGCTGCAACAGATATCTATAGTGCTGTAACTGTAGAAGACACAGATACTGATAGTACAACAGCACATAATGGTGCCGTGGTATCATTTGAAAATCTTTACAAAGAAGCGGGACTTAGCTCTTATGATAGTGACAGTTCAGAGGGCTTAAGTGTAGTTATCACAGCACTTGGAAATGACTTTAGTGTAGTGGCAAAAGATGGTGGAGAGTTATCAGCTTCAGGTATATCTTTTAACGGACTTAGCGGAACCTCTAGAGAATGGAGTTTTGATGTGAGTGATTTAAGCAAAGTAGAGATTCTTACATCTAAAAATTATAGTGGAAGTATAGAGTTTACAGTAAAACATATCACTACAGAAAATGATGGAAACTCTAAAACAGATGAAAAAGACCTCAAGGTTCTTGTAAAACCAGTTGCAGAAGGAACTATTACTACAAGTAGTGATGTCACAGAAGATGTGGCAAGTTTAGTTGACTTTTCTATTGTACAACAAAATGGTGAGAGTGGTGAGACACTTGATGCAGTCTGGATAAATAAAGCAGATATTACAAATAAAGATTTTACTCTTTATACGGATGCTGGTACAACTCAATTAGCAGATAACGGTACTACAATTATAGATGATGGTACTTATTATAAACTTACAGGGGCAGCTATAAACAGTGTATATATTAAATATGATTTAAATGTTGGAACATCTGATACTACAGATAACTCTTTTGGTATTAAATATGAAGTAAGTGATAGTTTCACAGCAAATAGTGAAACCTTTACTGATACAAAAACTATAAATAGTGGCGTATATAGTATTCCTCTACTTTCTGTAACAGATATTATCACTTTAGATACAAGTGCTGGAGCAGTTGCTACTGTGGGGGATATTGTATATGCTGATGGAGCACCAAGTGTAACGATCAATGAAGTAGGAACCTTTAGTTTAGACTTAGATGTAACAAGTACAGATACAGATAATTCTGAAAACTTTACCCGTTTTGTTATAGAAAATGTACAAAGGGGTATCACAATAGACGATCCATATGCAACTATGGCAATTAGTGGTGGTGATACTAATATTTGGTTCTTAGATATTCCAGATCAAGAATTAACTGGTGGAACTTCAAGTTATACAGTGAATTTTAATGTAAATGACTCATTAAGATACTATGCAGACACTTCTACAGTTAAAATTACAGCCTATGCTAAAGATAGTGGCTCAAATGCTGATGATATACAAGAAGCAGTGCAAACAATAGAGTTTATAAATAATATAGTTGATCCGGTTGGTCCAGGAATTAACCCTACAATTGATGTAGATATGAATATAAATGATATTGTAGTCACTGAAGATACCCCATTTACTTTAGATGGAATTATCGAGACGCTTCTCCCAAGCAATGCTACAAATGATGCCATAGCAGATAGCGCATCAGTAACTTATACACTTGCTTTTAGTAACTTAACACATGTAAGTTTTGATAAAGAGAATGATACCTATACTGATACTCATGTAAATAGTTACAATGGGGAGCATTACATCACAGTAACAGCTTCAAAATCTACTATACAAAGTACTATTGAAACTGTACTAAGTAATATAAAAATGATAGCAGATGAAAACTACAATGTAAATAATGCAGGAAGCCAACTTTCATTTGGTGTAAAATTAACAGCGTATGTTGGTGAAGGTTGGGCTAGAGATACTACTGATGTAAAAACCTTAGATGTAGATGTAGTTCCTGTAACTGATGATATCACTTCAAATGTAAATCAAACTCATGTTGATGAAAATAGTGGTGTAGTAGGAAGTGCACAAGAAGATGGTACCACAACTATAAACATCACTTTAGATAGTGTTGATAAAGATTCATTACCGGGAGGAAATCCAGTTTATACTATAGTAAAAGCTGCAGATGACTCAACTGATGCAGATACAGTATCTATCACATATAAAAGTGGTATCTATGGAACTTTAACATGGAGTGGAGGAAGTTATACATTTGGTAGTGGCAATACAGTTGCAAATGTACCAGTTGCAGATATTAGTAACAATAATTTAAAATTTACCCCTGCACAAGATGCCTCAGGTAATGTCACTTTTACTTATACAATCTTTGCAAAAGAGACAGGGGCTGATAATATTTCAGAAACTTCAAAAGATTTTACCATCAATGTAGTTGCTGTAGCCGATGGATTAAATCTTCCCCAGCTTAAAGGACAAGGAGATGAAGATACATTTATCCAAATATATTCAGACTTTTCAAACACTACCCCTCTTGATGGGGCTACACAAATAGATGATGATGGTTCTGAGAGTATATTATCTATGTATATAGACAATGTTCCTGATGATTTTTTAATCTATATAGGAGAAGAGGAAAGTCAAATACTAGCTAACAAAGGTAGTACCGATGGAAATGTAGACCTTGGTGCGGGTTCAATTAATACATACCAATGGAGTATAAATATAAGTGGTGGTATCCCAAAAGTATGGCTAAAGGCTCCAGAAAATTGGAGTAGTACAACTCCTATTGACCTTGTTTTAAGAACAGTAGTAAAAGATGGAAGTGATACAACAATTGTAACTAAAGACTTCCAAGTAACTATAGATAGTGTAGCAGATGGTTTTGACAGTGTTACAGGGAACAATACAACGCAAACTGCAAGTGTAGATATTCCTATCAATCTTAATGCAAATGCTGGAGATATAGATGGTTCTGAAACTGGTATTTTGACACTTAGTGGATTTGGTGCAGCTGATGTGACATTTAAACAAGATGGAGCTGATATTATGGCAAATGTAAGCTATGATAATGGAACTGATACTTATACTATCTCAAATATTGATTTAGCTGTAGACAAACTTAATGAATTAACATTTCAAAAAGCTGGATTACATGGTCAAAGTATTAACTATACATTTAAAACAGTTGAGGGTGATGATAACACAAAAATTTCTTCTATTGAGAATGGTTCTTTTACAGCTACAACTGATAATGTTATTACAGATACTACAATTGCTGGAACAGATGGACAAGATGATAGACTTATATTAAGTGTTGGTGGTATTGATTTTTCAAGCATAACTTCAACAAGTATAGAAAAAATAGATCTTACAAATACAGATACTGATATCACTAATGTTACTATGCAAGATGTTGTTGATGCTACAGATGGGGACAATGAGTTAATTATAATAGCTGATGATTCTAATGATAGTGTAGAGCTTAAAAACGATGGTGGAAATACATGGTCACAAGGTGCAAATATTACTTATGGTGATCAAACTTTTGAAACTTATACAAATGGAGATGCAACAGTAAAAATAAGTGTTGATGAAAATAGTGCTTCAATTGTAACTATTGCATAGCAACTTACCAAATTCAAAGATATTATATACTTGATATCTTTGAACTTTTATCACTACAAAATTCATATACAAGTTTCCAAATTTGATACTTCTATGTTACTTCTTTTCTCTATAATTATGATAATAAATACTTTTAAAGGCAATAGATGAAAAAAATAATTTTAGCAGTTGTAGGACTATTTGTAGTTATCTCTCTTACAGGGTGTACAGAGGAAACAACTGGAGATAAAGTGGATAAAGCGATTGATTCAACAAAAGAGGCATCACAAAGTGCCACTGATAGTATAAAAAAAGCATTTGGCAACTAAAATACTTGCATTAAAGTATCACAAACTTTATACCAAAACCTTTCCCTAGCCAGTAATTTACTGAAGCATTTATAAAATAAACAACCGAATTAAATAAAAATAGAATAGGACTTGGACTATTTATGTCAAAAATAATTGTTGTAGAACATCACAAAGGGACTCTGGATGTTTACAATAAAGATGATGGTGTTGTATTTGAGATACAACTTCCTATGTAGAGATTTAAAAGGATAATTGATTGAAAGAAAATTTAAAAAAGCTTATAGATATTGGAAAAAATTTAAAAATTCTAATTGTAGAAGATGATCCACTTTTAAGAAGAGAGATTGTGAGTATCTTAAATGTTATTTTTGATGATATAACATTTGCAGTAGATGGTCAAGATGGATTTCAAAAGTATCTAGATACAAAGTATGATTTTATAATTACAGATATCCATATGCCAAACCTAAATGGTATAGATATGGCAAAAAAAATTCGAGAAAAAAATGACAGAATTCCTATTATTATCCTCTCTGCAAATAGTGACCCACACTATTTTATCGAGAGTATCAAAATAGGAGTTGCAGGATATATTTTAAAGCCATTAGATTTTGAACAGATGTATCATGTTTTGTATGAGACCATTGAAAATATAAAATTAAAACATGATGTATTTAGACAAAAGCAACTTCTCTCTGAAATTAATAATGATTTAGAACAACAGATGATAGGAAGAATATCTGAAATCTACTCTTTAAATGAGGAGATTCAAGCAACTCAAAAAGAGGTTCTCTTTACTATGGGAACTATTTGTGAGAGTAGAAGTAAAGAGACTGGAAATCATGTAAAAAGAGTTGCTTTATACTCAAAAATATTAGCAACACATTATGGGCTAAGTAATGATGAGATAACTTTACTTAGAGAAGCTAGTCCTATGCATGATATAGGGAAAATCGCTATCCCTGATGCGATTTTAAATAAAGAAGGGAGACTCACAGATAAAGAGAGAGAAGTTATGAATACCCATACAACTTTAGGGTATAAAATGCTACAGCACTCAAAAAGAAAACTACTAAAAGTATCTTCAATTATAGCACATGAACATCATGAAAAATATGACGGCACTGGATACCCAAGAGGTATAAAAGGTGAACAGATAAGTATCTATGCAAGGATAACTGCCCTTGCTGATGTGTTTGATGCACTAGGAAGTGATAGATGTTATAAAAAAGCCTGGGAAGATGAAAAGATATTTGAGATGATAAAAAATGAAAGTGGTAAACAGTTTGACCCAAAACTTGTATATATATTTTTTGATAACCTTAATGAGTTTCTTGAAGTAAGAGAAGCACATAGAGATATTTTAGAATAGTTCATAAATTGATACTTTTGAGATACTAGACTATGTTATTCTTTTGATATAAATTATAAGGAGTATATAATGTCTATAAATTCACGCTATGGTAATCTTAAAATAAACCGTGATATTAAGATACTTTTCGTAGATGATGATGCTATGTCTCATCTAGCTATATCAACTGTTTTTTCTCAACTATTTAATAGCTTCGGTACAGCAACAAATACAACAGAAGCTTTTGAAAAATTAACTAACACAAACTTTGATTGTATTATCACAGAGATTGAGATGAAAAATAGAGATGAACTTACTTTTATTCAAAAGATTAGAGAAAAAGATAAATGCATACCAATTATTGTACTTACAAGTTCTCGTAATAGTAATCGTTTTATTGAACTAATCCTTTTAGGTATTTCAGGAATTATTTCAAAACCTATCCAGCATGATGAATTATTGAAAACTGTATTAAAAACAATTGATAAAATTGAGCTTTTAAATACTCTTGAAAATAAGAGATAAAAACTTTCTCATAAAAATAATGTTTTAAAATTATTTAAAAGATTATCTACCCTAAAATCTCTAATTCATCTGTATATTTTTCATCACAGTATGGTTCAAAACTAGATTTATACACAGCATAATGCTTCGTTGCTTTATGTCCATCTAATGCTTTTTCATCTCTCCAAGACTCGATTGCAGAAAATTTTCTTCTATTATTTTCATATTGAAAAATATCATAAAAAATACAACCATCCTCTTTTTTTGATGGTTCAACCATAGCTGTTAAAAGTTCTTTCATTTTATCTTCACAACCCTCTTTTGCTATAAATGTTACTCTTTTTGTTATTGTTGACATTGTTTATCCTTGATTTTATTTTTTGTATTGTATCAAATATTTTTTAATCTAGCACAATTCTATATTAAGTTTTAATTAAGATTAACAAAAAAATTACGCGTGATTTGAAGATATAGAGCAAGGAGTTAATGACTTTATAACTAAAGAGCTATAATAAGTAGTTAACTACTAAAGCTATTTTCTTTAATCTTAATTAAAACTTAATATAGAATTGTGCAATATTTTATAAACCTGGGGCTTTCCACATAGAGGTTGTAATACCCTCATCTACAAGTTCAAGTTGCTTATCGTACGCTTTTTGCCAAATATCTTTTATCTCTTTATATTTATCATGATTATCCATATTTGGTAAGTACTCTTTATCCCATACTACAAGCTTTTTTGCAGCACTTTGTAAATCTTCATAAATTCCAGCACCAACACCAGCAGCCATCGCTGCCCCTAATGCTGTAGCTTCAGTTACTTTTGGTACTTTTATAGTACAACCTGTCACATCAGCTAAAATTTGGCACCAAAGTTTCCCACGACTAGCCCCACTTGCAAATACTATTGTTTTAGCTTTTATCCCACTAAATTGTTCTATTTTTTTCAAGTTTATATCACTTACAATACACGCATTTTCTTGTAAACTTCTAAACATACTAGCTCGATTACAAACAGTTGGGTCAATACTTAAATTTAAAAAACTAGGCGCTGCATGGTACCATTTTCCGTATTTCATACTATCACTAAAGATGGGGATAATTCCATTTGAACCAACTAGTACTTTACTAGCTTTTTGTTCTAGTATCTCATAAACATCCACACCCTTTTCTTTAGCTTCGAGTTTTTCCAAATCACAAAAAGCATCTCGGAACCATCGCATCACTAAACCACTAAAGAAAGTGATCCCCTCAGATTGAGATTGATTTGGTATTACATGGGGATTTACTCGAATACTCATATCAGCAGGTGGTATTATATCTCGTTTGATATTTACTATTTGTTGCCAAAAAGAGCCACCAAGTATCGCCACATCTCCAAGTTCTACAACTCCAAGACCAGCAGAGCCTAGCTGAACATCTCCACCACCTTGCACAACTAGAGTAGAACTTGCTAGTCCACAAGAGCTATTGGTCACTTTTCCTATCACCTCTCCCACTTCATAAGTTAAAGGGAAAATATCATCTTTTAGGCCCACTTTTGAAGCCATGGAAGTTACCCAGTCTCTTTTTTCTAAACTAAAAATCCCACTTGTACCTCCATTACTTGGATCACTTGAAAATACACCGCTTAGTTTATACAATATCCAGTCACTTATCATCCCTATTTTTGCCACTTGATTATAGAGTTCAGGTTTATTGTTTTTAAACCACATAATACGAGGAATCGCACCCAAAGCAAAGGTTTGCCCAGACTCTTTGTAAAACTCCTCTTCAAAGCTTTTAAAATGCTCTTTAAGATACTTTACCTCATCAGTTGCCCTTGCATCTACATTTGCTACTGCAAAAAGTTCTTTGCCCTCTTTATCATAAAGGACAATTCCCTCTCGCATACTTGTAGAACTTACTGCAACTATATCTTTTGCATCAATATTAGCTAACTGTATAGACTCTTGAATACAAGATACAGTTAAATCCCAGTTTGTATCACAGTCAAAACTCATAGAGTTAGGAACACCCTGCTCTTCTAAATGTGTCCACTCACTTTGACTCATTGCTATTTGATTTCCTTTTACATCAAATATTGCAGCTCTTACACTTCCAGTCCCTGCATCTATTGCCATTAAATATTGTTGCATCACTCTACCCTATTTTTTCAATTTTGCTTGTTCTAATTCCCAATATTCCATATCAAAGCTATCTTGTAAACTAATACTTTCATAGCCACCTAACATATCTGCTTTTAGAACTGCATTCATGGTGTGGTTGTTTATATCTTCTATGATACTAGCTTCTTTTTCATTTTTCCCAAAGCTTACTGTTCCGAAGTTTTTTACCACTACCCAGTTTGGAGCTGGATTTAACATAATCTCATCTTTTTTATGTGTG
>Ga0209345_10002275_pt1 | contig 21410 bp, 21 predicted proteins | sample Cruoilmetagenom7_FD_187294 | JGI IMG/M metagenome (GOLD analysis project Ga0209345, IMG submission 187294) | Oil polluted marine microbial communities from Coal Oil Point, Santa Barbara, California, USA - Sample 7 (SPAdes) (version 2) | ecosystem: Environmental > Aquatic > Marine > Oil seeps ... | reverse complement strand
CATTTCGTGCGCCGCATCATTCAGCCAGCATGGCCGCGCTGGTTGGCGGCGGGCAGAAGGTGAAACCGGGGGAGGTCAGCCTTGCCCATCTGGGGGTATTATTCCTCGATGAATTGCCCGAATTTCAGCGCGCTGTGCTCGATTCGCTGCGCCAGCCGCTGGAAACCGGAAGGGTCGATGTGGCGCGGGCCAATGCCCATGTGACCTTTCCAGCGCAGGTTCAACTGATCGCGGCCATGAATCCATGCCGCTGCGGACATCTGGGCGATCCCGCCCTTGCCTGCAGCCGGGCCCCGCGCTGCGCAGCCGATTATCAAAGCAAGGTCAGCGGGCCAATGCTCGACCGGATTGATTTACATATCGAAGTGGAACCCGTCAGCGCCGCCGATCTCGCTTTTTCGCCATCTTCGTATTCATCCGATGGGGCATCCGATGGGCCATCTAAGGGGGTGTCTAGCGAAGGTTCAGCGCAGGTGCGCGCCCGTGTTGCCGCCGCGCGCGCCATCCAAACCTTGCGCAGCAAAGATACACGCGCACGCACCAATGCCGAATTGGATGCAGAAGCGCTGGAAACCTACGCCGTGCCGGATGATGCGGGCCGCAAACTCCTCTTGCAGGCTGCAGAAACCATGCGTTTAACCGCCCGCAGTTATACGCGCATGTTAAAAGTCGCGCGCACCATCGCTGATCTTGAAAATGCAGAACAGATCGGGCGGATCCATATTGCCGAGGCATTAAGTTACCGGCGCCAGCCGCCAAGGGCGTGAAACCAAGAATGCCAGCCCTATGAACAATCACCCCCGTACATAATCAGCCCCGTACATAATCAGCCCCCCTGTATAATCTGCCCCACGAAAAATCAGCCTTTGTGCATAGTCAGCGCCCGTGCATAATAGGTGTGTCATGGTTTAAGGCCGCCTATCGTTGGTGTTGCTGCCCTGTATTTAAATTTCTTGAAATTGAGGTTCCATGTCCCAGACCGGCCGCACGCCTTGCGGTATTTTGCCAGACTGGGTTCGCCTGAAACATTGGCCCCGTTCATGGTCGCAGGTTGATCCGGAAAATAAGCGCCGTGTGGCGGGCATGGCTCTGGCATTATTGTTAGAAGCATTGCTGCTGCTGCTATTGTTTACGCTGGGGCAAGCAAATGATCCGGGACAGGCTGAGCAGACGGCGCTGGTCAGTTTTGCGGCCAGCCCCGATCAGCAAGAAACCCCTGATCCGCCCGACCAACAAACGCCGGACAAACAGAAACCCAAACCCGCCGCATCCACCCCGCCAGATCCCGTTGAAACGGCGGAACCAATGGAGCCCCAGCTTGCGCAAACAGCGCCGGACGCCGCACCCGCGGCATTAATTCCGCTTCTGCGCGATGATATGCCCGCCGCTGAGATGAGCGATAAGAAACCCCCGCGCCCCAAGGCTGTGATCAAAGGGCCGATGGGGCCGGATGATAGCGGGTTTCCCAGCGATTCGCCGCGCGTGGGCGGCAGCGGACCCAATGGCGAACCGCTGTACCGGGCAACATGGTACCGCGAACCTTATCATGATGAGCTAGCGGGCTATCTATCCACCGCCAGCGGGCCTGGTTGGGGCCTGATTAATTGCCGGACAATATCCAATTTTCGGGTGGATGATTGCGTGGTGGACGGCGAATATCCGCAAGGATCGGGCATCGGGCGTGCTGTACTAGCCGCTTCGTGGCAATTCCGCGTGCGCCCGCCGCGCGTAGGCGGCCGGTCCAAAGTGGGCGAATGGGTCCGCATCCGGATCACTTATGATTTGCAGCGTAACGAGTGATCTTCGCCTTAAGGTGTTTTGCGGGCGATTGCGCCGGGTATGCAGGCATCTGACGCTGCCTCAGCGATTGATCCATCCGCGCGAACACCAAGGCAATCACGCGCCTGCAGGTGAAGATCCATATAAGCAAGGATGCGGCCATCATGGGCCAGGATCGAAACAGGGCCGATCGGCAGGCGATCACGTTCATCAACCAGTACCGGGCTTTCTTCTACCTCGGACCCGTATTTCATACCCCATTGGCGCAGCGCCAACATTGCGGGCAACAAATCCAGCCCTTTATCCGTCAACCGATATTCGATCCGGCGCCGATCATCAGGACAAGGGTTCCGATTGAGAATGCCATGATCAACCAATTTGGTCAGCCGGCTCGACAAGATATTACGCGCAATGCCCAATTCATTCAGAAATTCTTCGAAATGATACAGCCCATTGAAGGATGCGCGCAAAATCATGAAGGACCAACGTTCCCCCATGGTTTCCAGCGCCTCTGGCAGTCCGCAAGCGGTCAGCTCTTTCAGCGGCTCGCGTAATTTGGCCATGAATTTCCCTTCCTGCTGCTGTGTCTAGCGCGGAATGTCTGCCCCACAAAATTGAAACTACATTTTTAGTTGCAACTTAAAACCTACTGTATTAGGTAGCGATTCGCAACTGGTTGCTCAATGAAACTGAAGTCTGCCGGTGGCTGGCCTTTGCTTAATCCGTGTTCGGCCCAGATTTGGCCGCCCCTTGGGTACGCGCATTTATCCAGTCGGTAAAACAGAAGGAAATACGCCATGCTCTCACCCTCCTCCATCTTCCGTAATATCCCGCGCAAATTAGGCACTATCGGCCTCGCACTGGTGTGGACCGGCCTTACCTTTGGTGCTGCGGTCAGCCCCACGCCTGCCCACGCGCGCAATACAGCGCCCTATTACACGGTAGAACTGGCAGCCCCGGCCGCCAAGGCGCGCACAATAGTCGGCGGTGTCTTGTGGCATTGCAGCGATACCACTTGCCGCGCCGGCAAAGGCGCGGCCCGGCCAGAAGCGATGTGCAAACGCGTCGTTCGTAAATTGGGCCCTGCAACCAAATTCACAGCCAAGGGCAAGGCATTAGAGGCCGCCAAATTGGCCAAATGCAACGGTAAATAGGGTTCCCCCGCCGCCCACAGATAAAACAATCGGGGTGATGGCCGCATCGGCCTAATCGCATCAGAATCGGCCTGGTCACATCAGATCAGGCCGATTGCATTTGCAGCGTCAATTATGCCCGTTAAGCCAGCAGGCCGCGCGCGCGCAAATCATCCGCCAGCGTCTGTGCGTCGCAGAAATGGTGAACCTGCCACCCTTCCAACTGCGCGGCAGCAATGTTTTCCAGATTATCATCAATGAACAGCATATCGCCAACCGCATAACCAAAACGGCGCTGGGCCAGCTGGAATATGGCCGGATCAGGCTTGGCCAGTTTTTCGGTTCCCGACACAACAATATCGGCAAAATAATCCAGCACCGGCTGGCCGGGGCGGAACATTGGCCAAAAATCCGCGCCGAAATTGGTGATCGCAAACAATGGATAACCCGCCCGATCAAGCGCCCCGATCAGCGCAGCGGTGCCATCGACCGGCCCCGGGATAGTTTCCAGAAAACGTTCAGCATAGGCATCAATTAAACGGGCATATTCGGGAAACTGCGTTTTGCGCTCGGGCACCATTTCGGCCAGCGGGCGCCCGCCATCATGCTGGAAATGCCATTCTTGGGTAACGACATTGGCAAGAAACCAATCAAGCTGCGCGGGATCGCTAATCAATTTGGCAAACAGGAAACGCAAATCCCATTGCACGATCACCCGGCCCACATCGAACACGATCGCTTTGGGCTGGCGGATCGATACGGCCGCCCCTTCGTTCTCAACCATTTTTCATTCCATGAACATACGAACGGCCCGCGCTCCGGAAAGGAGGCGGGCCGATTCGAATGCTGGGCCCCGCCTGCGGGGCGCCGGCCATAACCGCTGGGTTAGCCCTGACGGGCTTTGAACCGGCGGTTGGTCTTGTTGATGACATAAGTCCGGCCGCGCCGGCGGATTACGCGGCAATCACGGTGGCGGTTTTTCAGCGACTTGAGGCTGTTACGGATCTTCATGGCTCTATAATTCCAAAAAAAGTGGCACCGGAGCTGTTCCCCGATGCCGGAAATTCAAGCCGCGCCGTTAAGGCTATCAGCAGGCCAAGTCAACAGATTCGGCGTTCAACCGGCTGCGGAAAATGGACCAAGACGCAGTCTTTCTGCATCCACGCCATGCCCGCGGCATTTCAACGGCCCCTGATTTCACTCAATTTGCGTTCCCATTGCAAGGCATGGCCGATGATTTCATCAAGATCGGCATGCTGGGGCTGCCACGGCAAGGTCGCACGGATGCGCGACGAATCGCAAACAAGCGATCCGGGATCTCCCGCGCGGCGCGGCTCCATCTTGCGTTCAAGTTTCTGGTTAGTCACCCGGTCCACAGCATCAAGCACTTCGCGCACGGAAAAACCGCGCCCATAGCCGCAATTCATTTTCAAGGACCGCTGCGGCATCTGGATCAATGCCTGCAATGCCAGCACATGGGCCGCGGCCAGATCCGACACATGGATATAATCGCGCACGCCGGTGCCATCTGGCGTATCATAATCAGTTCCAAAAACCGCCACATTATCCCGCTTGCCCAGCGCAGCCTCCACTGCAACCTTGATCAAATGGGTTGCGCCCGCCGTCGATTGCCCGCTGCGCAAATGCGGATCAGCCCCGGCCACATTAAAATAACGCAGCGCGCAAAAATTGATCGGATGGGCCGCTGCTGTATCGGTCAGCATCTGTTCCGTCATCAATTTGGACCAACCATAAGGGTTGATCGGCACTTGCGGGCTGTCTTCGCTCACCGGCGAAACATCGGGTATCCCGTATGTCGCAGCGGTCGAACTGAAAATGAAATGCGGTATGCCTGCATTAACAGCCGCCTCGATCAAGGCCCGGCTCTTCACCGTATTGTTGTGATAATAGCCAAGCGGATTTTCGACCGATTCGGGCACTACAATCGATCCTGCAAAATGCATGATTGCCTGCGTCCCCTGCTCTGCAAAAATCCGGCCCAGCAGATCGGTATCCTCGACATCGCCTTCATACAGCGTGACCCCATCGGGCACAGCAAAACGAAAGCCGGTGGTAAGGTTATCGATCACCGCGACGGGCCAACCTGCATCAAGCAAGGCCAGCACCGCATGGCTGCCGATATATCCAGCGCCGCCAGTAACCAGAACCGGGACTGTGTTCTTATTGTTCATGGCGGCCACCTACTATCCAAGCGCGACTTTATTGTTAACCCGCATCCAATTTTTAACGGGGCGCCCATGGTTATCAATGCCAAACCCTATCGGCGCGGCCCCTCTCTGGCGCTTCATGCGCGGGTTGGCTAGATAGTCTGGTGATCGCCATAGGCTGGCCAGATTGTTGCAGGCAGGAACCCCATGATGAAACTATCTAAGATGGCGTTGATCGTGATTGGCGCAGGCGCGCTGTCTGCCTGCGCGGCCACTGGCGCAGGGCCAATTGCTGGACCCATTGAGGTCACGCGGTTTCACCAACCTGCCACCCTTTCCCAATTAGGCCAGACCACCATCTTTGTAGAAAGCGCGCCCGGGCAGGATGCCGGCGCGTTGGAACTGGCACCCTACAAGGCGGCGGTAGCGCGCGAATTGGTCAAAATCGGTTACCGCGAAACGGCCCGCGATCAGGCTGTGCACATTGCTCAAATCCGGCTCGAACGCATCACATCCCAGCCAACGCCCAAACGCGGCCCGATCACTGTGGGAATGGGCGGCGGCACTGGCGGTTATCGATCCGGGGTCGGGCTTGGCATCGGGATCAATTTAGGGGGCACTAAATCAAGCCAGCAGATAATCACGCAATTGGCGGTAAACATCCGCGAAATTTCCACCAACGAAGCCTTGTGGGAAGGCCGCGCAGATTTCTCCATAGGCATCGATTCGCCTTTGGCCCCCAATGAAGAAAACGCAGCAATTATGGCTGATGCATTGTTCCGGGAATTTCCCGGAAATAATGGCGAAAGCGTGAACGTAAAGGTCGGTAAATAGTGAACGATATCCAGATCGATTGTAATTTTGACAGCGGCAATATCGAAGTTCTTTCGATCGAGGGAGCAAGGGCCAAATTGGCGATCCGCGCGGATCACATGTCCAAATTCAAACAATGGTTCCACTTTCGTGTCAGCGGCGCGGCGGGTCGCGAATTGGAATTGAAAATCACCGATCTTAATGCCTCTGCCTATCCTGCAGGCTGGATTGATTACAATGCCTGCGTATCAGAAGATCGCGCCCATTGGGGCCGCGCCTCTTCCACTTTTGACAAGGATGCAGACAATGGCACGCTGACCATCCGTTATGCCGGTGACAGCGATCTTGCCTATTTTGCTTATTTCGCCCCTTATCCGATGGACCGCCATCACGATCTGGTGGCTGAAACCGCCCTGTGTGAAGGTGTATCCTATCGAAGGCTCGGGACCACATTGGATGGCCAGCCGATCGACTGCCTCGATATGGGCGAAGGCGATCTTCAAATATGGCTTTATGCCCGCCAGCATCCGGGCGAAACACAGGCCGAATGGTGGATGGAAGGGGCGCTGGAATGCCTAACTGATCCTGCCGATCCGATCGGCCGCGCGCTGCGCAAACATTGCACCTTGCACATTGTGCCCAATTGCAATCCGGACGGTTCGCGCCGCGGCCATTTACGCACCAATGGCACAGGCACCAATCTTAACCGGGAATGGGATATGCCAACATCTGAAAAATCTCCCGAAGTGCTGTGCATCCGCAATGCGATGGACGAAAGCGGCGCAGATTTCGTGATCGATGTGCATGGCGACGAAGCCATTCCGGCAGTTTTCCTCGCCGGATTTCAGGGCATCCCTTCGTGGAGCGCTGAATTACAAGAAGGCTATGACCGCTATCAAACCATCCTTGACCGGCGGACCCCTGATTTCCAAACCAAGCTAGGCTATCCAATAACCAGGCCCGGCAAGGCAAATTTGTCGATGAGCACCAATCAGGTGGCCGAACGTTTCGGCTGCACCGCGATGACGCTGGAAATGCCCTATAAGGACAATCGCGATCTGCCCGACCCGGAACAAGGCTGGAGCCCGGAACGCTGCAAATTACTGGGCCGGGAATGTTTGGGCGCGCTGGCGCAATGGCTGGAAGGCCATAGTTAGGGCGCTAACTGGATGCGAGCGATAACACGCCCCCAGAAGTCTTTGCCAGAGAAGGCTCTGTCAAAATGGTGAGAGCCAAGATGATTTGGGAATGTCTAGGCGGCAGGAGGGGGCCAGAACCAGCCCCCTCCTGCCTAAGGTCTATGCCTTATTTCTTGCGGCGTTTTTTACGGTCCGCATAACGTTTGTCACGGGCTGCCTTCTTGGCAGCTTCATCAAGCGCTGGCGGCGGAGGGGCGGCCAACCGTTCTTTTTCTGCCTGGCGGTCCAACTTCAATTGCTCGCGCGCGGCCAGCTTTTCTGCGCGTGCGGCCGCGGCGGCTTCTTCCCGCTTAAGGCGGGCTGCCTTGCGCTGGGCAAGAACCTCCTCGCTGACCGGAGGTTTGGTCCGCATTTTTTCAAGTGCGGCCTTTTTGGCCTTGGCAGCAAGAGCAGCGCGTTCTTGAAAAGTCGGCTGTGTAAATGGCGGCATTTAAGTGCATATCCCCTAAGTTTAAGCGTAAAGATCCGCGCGCGGCGCAGGAACTCAGCCTGCTGTTAGGGCAATTGGCCCCGTTCGCAAAGCCGCGCGTTGCAACCAGCCATAATCGCGCGCGCAATATTGCCGCAAGTCAAATATTTTCACGCCGATCTTAATTAAGGAACCATGCAAGCATGGCGGATTTGCAGATCGACGCACAATCAAGATTTGGCCGAATAACCGCAGCTGCGCGCGCCAGCCTATTAACCCAAACTAGCAGGCCCACCCAAACTAGCCGGACCAAATGCGTCAGGCAGCAATTTAGAAAGCTTCACCTGCCTCACATTTTCGGGGCCCACACACAGCACATCGGGATCAGTGCCGCCTAATTGAGCCAGTTCATTCAGCGTTTGGCGGCACCTGCCGCAGGGGGTAATCGGATCAGCGCGGCCCTGCATTCCCGGCCCAATTTCCGGCCCCGTTACCGCAATTGCTTCCAGCCCGCCGCGCATTCCGCCAGCCATTGCTTTGGCCACTGCCACTGTTTCTGCACATAGGGTCAGACCGTAGCTTGCATTTTCCACATTGGCCCCGGTAACCACGCTGCCATCGGCAAAGCGCAAAGCCGCCCCGACGGCGAAATTGGAATAAGGCGCATAGGAAAGCTTGGCCGCCGCGCGGGCCGCATCGATCAATTCCTGATTGGTCATGGCGTTTTCCTACCGGTTCGTGCCGCCGTGTCAAAATACACCGTAACACAAGGGGCTGTTCCAGATTTTGCGCGCGCGAAAACCCGGCTAAGGCTGCGCCACCACCCAGCGCAGCGGGTCCTCGCTCGCTTCGCTGCGTAATGTCTCATTCGCTGTCCACAGCAGCCAAGGCCGCCCGGCATAGCGGGGCTGGAACCTTGTGCGGGTCAGCCATAAATTTCGCGCCAATTGGCGGGCCAGATGGTATCGCGCCTCAAACTCTGGATCAATTTTCAAAATGACCGCCTTGCCCGCATGGCTTTCAATCTGGTTGATCAGCGTCATCAGCTCGCTTTCAACCGCCGCGTCACTGACCCGGTCTTGGCATCCATCGCCCGTGCGCGCCAATTCGATGACTGGCGGAAGCAGGCCCGAATCTCGGGGAACCATCGTTACGAAATTGGCCGATTGCCCGTCTGCCATTGTGCATGGATCAAACCGGTGCACCGCGCCAACCTGCAATTGGGCCTTGCGTGCAGCAACGAAATTTCGGGCGAAACGCGCATCCTTGCCCGATGCCCCCTCACTGGCATTAAGATAGGCAAAGCTGGCGCCCAACGCGCGCGCGGTACGAAAATTAATCGATGGATCTTGCGCGCCTGCGGCCACACCTTGATCAGGATAGGTGTCTTCAGACGGGGTCCAATGGATCATGGTCCACCACAGCCACCCCGCCCCGCACAGGCCGATCAGCAACAATGCCGCGGCAATATACAGGGGCCAGCCAGACCTTTTCTTTCGCGCCACGTTTGCTCCCTCAGCCTTTGATATGCAGAACACAGATCAACGTAAACAGCCTGCGGGCGGTGGCGAAATCGGTTTCAACCTTGCCCGCCAAGCGTTCCAGCAATAATTCAGCGGCATTGTTGTGTATCGCGCGCCGGGCCATATCGATTGTCTCGATTTCCGCTGCCGTCGCCTTACGGATGGCTTGAAAATAACTGTCACAAATGGCGAAATAGTCGCGAATTGGCCGTCGAAACCGGGCGAGGCTTAGCACCAGTATTTCCAGCGCCGTTTCATCATCTTGGCAAATTGTCAGCACCAATCGGCCATCGCGCACCGCCAATTGCAGATGATAGGGGCCATCATGGCCCGCCGCTGAGGCACGGACCGGCTTGAAATAATTATCCTCGATCAAATCGAAGATCGCCACGCGCCGTTCCTGTTCAATATCAGCATTGCGCCACAAAATCGTCTCTTCATCGAGCGTGATGTGGGCAATACGCCAAGTTGATCGTGTGTCGGGCATGGAACACCCGCTTTCGCAGATGCGAAGGGGTTGCCGCAAGTTTTTCTGAAATCATCCCCACTATCCACAGCACGCTGCGCCAATCATCCACTTGCCTTATGCTGTGCTTAGCGCCCAAAGCGGCCTGATGGCGACCCAGACCCTCCCCCCCTCATCCGACAGCGAAATGCCCAGATTGCGCGGCCTTCCAGCAAATATCGAAGCGGAGGCCGCATTCCTGGGGGCCATATTGATCGACAATCGGGTTCTGGAGGAGCTGCCTTCACCGATTCGGCCTGAACATTTCTTTGAACCGGTCCACCAACGCGTGTTCGAACGGGTTTTAACCTTGCTAGACCGCAGCGCGGTGGTCACACCCGTCACCCTCAAACCCTATTTCGAAGCGGATGAAGCGCTTCAGGAATTGGGCGGGATCACCTATCTTGCCCGGCTGACAGCAGATGGCCAGGGCTTGCTGGCCCCGCGTGAATTGGCTGAACAGATTTACGATCTCGCATTACTGCGCGAATTGGTCAGCGTGGGCCGCAATCTGGTCGAAGATGCGCTGGACACATCCGACGCGGTTGCGCCGATGAAACAGGTGGAAGAGGCCGAGGCCGCGTTGTTCAAAGTGGCCGAAGGCGCCTCTAATCAGAACGAGGCATCTACCTTTGGCATGGCCACGCATAAAGCGCTGGGCATGATCGAATTGGCCATCAATTCAGGCGGCCATGTATCAGGCAAGACGACAGGGCTTGATTCGATCAACGAAAAAGTTGGCGGATTGCATGATTCAGATCTGATTATTCTGGCTGGGCGCCCTGGCATGGGCAAAACCTCGCTCGCGACCAATATCGCCTTTAATTGTGCCAACCGCTTTCTTGAGGATACCAAGGAGCACGGGATCGAAAAGGAAAAATCGGTCGGGGCGGGTGTTGCATTTTTCAGTCTGGAAATGAGCGCAGATCAATTGGCCACGCGCATCCTGTCAGAACAGGCGGGGATCTCTTCTGAATCACTGCGCATGGGCAAAATCAGCCGTGATGATTTCCAGCAATTGAGCTTTGCCAGCCAGAGGCTGGCTGAATTGCCACTGTTTATTGATGACACACCAGCATTGACCATCGCGGCATTGCGCACCCGCGCACGGCGTTTGAAACGCAAACATGATATCGGGCTGATCGTGGTTGATTACCTCCAGCTTTTGCAGGGATCAGGCCGCGCCAATGACAATCGCGTGAACGAAATTTCAGAGATCAGCCGCGGGCTCAAGACGCTGGCCAAGGAAATCGAAGTTCCGGTCATCGCGCTTTCGCAATTAAGCCGCGCGGTTGAACAGCGCGATGATAAACGCCCGATGTTATCGGATTTGCGCGAATCAGGGTCGATCGAACAAGATGCCGACATGGTCTGGTTTGTGTTCCGCGAAGATTATTACGTCGCCTCGCGTGAGCCTAAGCGGCCGGTCGAAAATGACGACACCAAAACGCATGAGGCACATGCTGCATGGATGGCCGACATGGAACGGGTTTACGGCTTGGCTGAATTAATCGTGGCCAAACAGCGCCACGGCTCGACCGGCAAGGTGCGCATGAAATTTGAACCGCGCATCACCAAATTCTCCGATCTTGCCGATGATATGCGCGGCGAATATGACTAAGGCGGCCTAAAACGCGCGCCATTCGCCATTCCTAAAGACCTAAATTAAGCCTTCGAGTGACGGTGTAATCCACCACTGTGACCAAAAACCAGCTCAGATTCCAGCGCAGCCGGTTCAAAAAATTCGCCCGCTTGGTATGGGCCTCGCTGGTGATTTCCTCGCTCGCGGGCAAATGTTGCGCGATAAATTCACGGAGCCTTTGAGCCAGCGCCGCATCTTCGATGCGCAACATCAATTCAAGGTTGAGATAAAGGCTGCGCATGTCGAAATTCGCGCTGCCAAGATAGACCACATCATCCACCACGATCAGCTTAGTATGTAGTTTGCTGGGCTGGAATTCCCACAATTTTACACCTTGGCCCAACAGATAATGATAGAGTGAACGGGTCGCCCCGATAGTGGCATTATTATCAGATTTTCCAGCCATCAGCAGGCGCGCTGCGCCGCGCGCTGCAATCGCTCCGATCCAGCGGGTCATCCGGCTCGAAGGAGAAAAATAGGCCATCATCATGTCCAGCCGTTTGCCCCGGCTAAGATCACCTTCGATCACCCGTGCCCAGCTGGACAAACCCCTGGTCGGCCCGCCAATTAACAATCGCACAGGCCCATTTTCTGGATCCCATTCCCGGACCAGCCGGCGAAACGCCTGCCAATTGGCCGATGGGTTAGCCGTCCATTCATCCAACCGGTCAAACCAGCGGCCTAATTGCGGCACAATATCCCCCTCAATCATCAAGCCAAGATCATTCCAGCCATTCGCTTGGGGAGGGGCAAAATAGGCATCGTCAATATTAAACCCGCCGATCATGGCCCTGGAACCATCAACAATCATAATTTTCTGATGGTTGCGGATGAGATAGCGCTGCGTCCACCGAGCGCTGAATACAAGATGCCGCCCGCCAGCGGCCACCAAGGGTGCAAAAAATTTCGGCCCTGCCGCGCCGCCAAAACCATCCACGATCAAGGTAACGGCAACCCCGCGCTGCGCAGCAGCAACCAAGGCATCGCGCACAAGCACCCCGGTTTGATCTTCGGAAAAAATATAGAAACTCATTCGCACCGATTCGCGCGCCTGCGCAATCATCGCCAACAAAGCTTCGCGCCGGTCCCCGCCAGCTGGAAAAAAATTTATTCGCTGCCCCTGGGCGGCCACAAAAAATGGCTCCGGGTCGCAATATCCGGCCGATTGGCCAATCGGCCCGCCCGTTTTATCCTGTGGTTCCACATCGGCCATCGCATTTTGCCTTACCCCTACGGGCACGCCGGCGCAAATCCTTGACTTTCTGCCCGCGCCCGATTACCTGCCGCGCTTTCCTGTAGTGTTAGAAATTGGAGTGCCAAATGGCGCGCGTTACCGTCGAAGATTGCGTCGATAAGGTTCCCAACCGGTTTGACCTTGTGTTGTTGGCCGCACAGCGCGCCCGCGAAATTTCAGGCGGTGCGGAACTTACACTTGATCGTGATCGGGACAAGAACCCAGTAATCGCCTTGCGCGAAATTGCCGAACAGACGGTAAAGCCAAAGCATTTGATGGAAAGCATCGTGGTCGGCCTGCAGAAAGTTCTGCCCGATGACGAGGATGAAGCTGATGAAATCGGTTCGCTCAGCCAATCGGCCGAAGCGTTGCGGATCACAGCTTCGGCTCCGGCTCGCTCAACCTCGATTGGTTCTGATTACGAAAGCTGATCCCAGCTTCTGATCCTTAGGCGCGATTTTCTATTGGAAACGCTCTTCCTCGATCACCGCATCTGGCCCCTTGCGGCCCAGTATTAAAGCCGCCCTTTGCCGGGCGGCTTTTTGCTGGCTTGTATATGATAAGGCCTCTGCCTGCGCGCATATCAGACAGGGGGGCCTCTCGACCGGTCGCCATCCATACGATAGGTAGGCCCAGCATGGTGAAACAATGAGCGACATTCCCGAAGCGATCGGAACGATAGCCGAGGGCGGACTATATGCCAGTGCTGCTGAGCCTGGCGCCGACGGGCCAGAAATAGGCGAAAATGGCCATACAATCGAAACCGCTTGCCTGAATTGCGAAACGCCCTTGATTGGGCCGCATTGCCATAATTGCGGCCAACACGCCCATATCCACCGCACAATTCTCGCATTCCTGCACGATCTACTGCATGGCGCACTGCATTTCGAAGGTAAGATCTGGCGAACCTTGCCCCTGCTGGTATTTCGGCCCGGTTCCCTTACCCGGCGTTACATCGCGGGCGAGCGGGCACGGTTTGTATCGCCCATGGCCCTGTTCCTGTTTGCAATATTCCTGATGTTCGGGGTGTTTCAGGCCATCGGGTTAACCACCCCTTCCGAAATCAGCGCGCCGCCGCAATTACAGCAGAACCTGACCCAGGCCCAAAATGAAGCGGCCGCAGGCCTTGCAGCCAAGCGTAGCGCGCTGGAAGAAGCGCCCATTGGCAGCGCGGAACATACGCTGGCACGCGAAGAGCTGGAGGATTCAGAAACCACGCTAAGCACATTGCAAAGCGCCCAATCATTCGTCTTTCAAAATGGCAGCGATGGCAAAATACCATTCAATAAAACCGGCTGGGAATGGCTGGACAAGGGCATTGAAAAATGGCGCAATAGACCGGAATTAATGCTCTATAAGATGCAATCGAACAGCTACAAATTTTCCTGGTTGCTGATCCCGCTGTCGATCCCATTTGTCTGGCTGCTGTTTTTCTGGCGGCGGCAATTCAAAGCCTATGACCATGCGATATTCGTTACCTATTCGCTGGCCTTCATGTCGCTGGCATTTGTCACTTTTTCTGTGCTCAATACCTTTGGGGTGCCGGGTAAAATCATCACCTTGTCAGCACTGCTGATCCCGCCAACACACATCTATTACCAATTACGCGGCGCCTATGGCCTAACCCGCTTTTCCGCCATCTGGCGGTTGGCCGTACTGCTGGTTTTTGTTTGCCTGATCCTGCTGCTGTTTGTGCAATTGGTGGCAGTGATGGGCGCGCTGGGCTAAAAAGACGAAACCGGTTTACCGCGTCCTGTTACGTGCCCTGCTGCTACGCGCCCTGCGGGGCTGTATCGCCCGATCCGCCAAACTTCTTGCCTGATTTAGGAATGGCTGAACCATGGGCCGGCTTGATCATGGCCGGGCCCTTGGGCGCATCGGGCGCGTCAATCTTGCCGTCTGTGATCAACTGGTTAATCTCATCCCCGGTCAATGTTTCATATTCAAGCATCGCCTGCGCGATCAGATGCAGCTTGTCTTCCTGCTCCGTCAGAATTTTGGTCGCGCGGCTGTGTCCGCCATCAACCAATCCGCGGATTTCAGCATCAATCAGCTTGTTCGTATCAGCGCCCGCCATGGTGCGCTGGGTCTGCCCCATGCCCAAATAGCCTTCCTGGCTCGCTTCATATTGGAGCGGGCCAAGCTTATCCGACATGCCCCATTTGGTAACCATATTGCGGGCCAGTTCAGTGGCATATTGAATGTCTGAGGATGCGCCAGAAGAGACCTTATCATGTCCGAAAATCAACTCTTCAGCTACCCGGCCGCCCATCGAAACCGCAAGATTGGCGTGCATTTTATCGCGATGATACGAATAATTATCGCGTTCCGGCAAACGCATCACCATGCCCAATGCCCGGCCGCGCGGGATAATGGTGGCCTTATGGATCGGGTCTGACGCCTCTTCATTGACCGAAACCAGCGCATGGCCAGCCTCGTGATAGGCAGTCATCTTCTTTTCATCATCGGTCATGACCATGCTGCGCCGCTCGGTGCCCATCATCACCTTGTCCTTGGCGTCTTCAAATTCCTGCATCGCCACCAACCGTTTATTCCGGCGCGCGGCCAGCAGTGCAGCCTCGTTCACCAGATTGGCAAGATCAGCGCCGGAAAAACCGGGGGTGCCGCGTGCAATGGTGCGCGGGTTAACATCGGGGGCCAGCGGCACTTTTTTCATATGCACACCGATAATCTTTTCACGCCCTTCAATATCCGGGATCGGCACGACCACCTGACGATCAAAGCGGCCTGGCCGCAAAAGCGCAGGATCAAGCACATCGGGGCGGTTGGTCGCCGCGATAATGATAATGCCTTCATTCGCCTCGAACCCGTCCATTTCGACCAGCAATTGGTTCAATGTCTGTTCGCGTTCATCATTCGAATTGCCAAGACCATGGCCGCGATGGCGGCCCACCGCATCGATTTCATCGATGAACACAATGCAAGGCGCATTTTTCTTCGCCTGTTCGAACATATCGCGCACCCGGCTCGCGCCGACACCCACGAACATTTCGACAAAATCAGAACCTGAAATGGTGAAAAAAGGCACGCCTGCCTCACCTGCAATCGCGCGCGCCAACAATGTTTTACCCGTACCAGGTGAACCAACCAGCAAAGCGCCCTTCGGGATCTGCCCCCCCAATTTGGAGAAGCGTTGCGGATCACGCAAGAATTCGACGATTTCTTCCAGTTCCTCGCGCGCTTCGTCAATTCCGGCCACATCTTCAAAGGTGACCCGGCCCTGCTTTTCAGTCAGCATTTTGGCTTTGGATTTGCCGAAGCCCATCGCGCCGCCACCGCCGCCCTTTTGCATCTGGCGCAGCACAAAAAAGGCGATGCCGAGAATCAGGATGAATGGCAAAGACTGGAGCAATATCGCCAGAAACAAGTTCATCTGGGCGGGCGCTGCCCCTGTATATTTCACGCCTGCATCATCCAGCAAAGGGGTAAGCTGCGTATCGCCAGCCACCGGCGTGGTGGTGAAGCTTTCTCCGCTTTTTAATTTACCAGAGATCATGTTTGGCGCAATTTGCACCTGCTCCACGGTTCCTTCAGAAACCCTGTCACGAAATTCGGAATAGCCAATTTCAGTGCCCGCTGGCTGCCCTGCATTGCCGAACATGGTAACCACCATCAGCATCGCCAGGAAAATACCGCCCCATACCATCAGGCTTTTCAGCCAGGGATTGGGTGCTTGCGGTTCCTTGTCATCATTCATCGACGTATCCGTCCTTTCACTGATGCCAATATGGGGGCAGCAGGGTGAATGGCAAGCTAACGTTGCAGCCTTGATGCGATGATTTGTGCCATCGGGCACAAAAGCTGGTTTTGCGCAGCAATCCTGCCCTGACAATCCCGCAAATTATGGCCTTTGCGCCCGGCGGAAATTGCCGCGACATTTCAAGCAAGCGATCAACCTTTACCCGCAATTTCGGCCCGCATTTTGAGGCCCGAATCTGGGAATAAGTGGTCAGAGGGAGTGGGGGGTAAGACCTAATGCGTCAAACCGGGCGCCAGCGTCACGCGGTGGATTTTTTCAGCAATGCCAATCGCCGACACTTGCACACGACCTCGCCGCGCTGATTGATCAATTCATGGTCAAATGTGACGATGCCGGCATGCGGGCGTGATTTGGATTCGCGCAATTCGGTAATTTCACTGGTGGCATACATCGTATCGCCGATGAACGCCGGATTGGGCATGACCATTTTATCATACCCAAGATTGGCCACCAGCGTGCCCATTGTTGTATCGCCAACCGACAGGCCCACCATCAGCGAAAAGGTGAAGGTGCCATTGACCAGAATTTGGCCGAATTCAGAAAGCTTCGCCGCCTCCACATCCAGATGCAGGGGCTGGGGATTGTGGGTCATGGCGGAAAACAGCAGATTATCCGTTTCGGTGACCGTGCGCCGCATTTCATGCTCGATCCGGTCGCCAACTTGCCATTCGTCAAAAAAACGCCCTGCCATTAATCCTGCCCTTGTTCTTCAAAGATAGATGACCATTACGCGTCACGGACCCGATGTCGAGCGCTTAACCCGCACTATCCCTCGTTCAGCCAAGCTGGGCCCAGCTGGCCCTCGTTCAGCCCAGCTGATTTGGGCGGGCTGGTATCAGCGGCCCAATATCAGCGGTCCAATATCCGCGGCCAATATTGCCTGCCCAATATCGGCGCCCGATATCGACTGGTCTTGAACTGGGTTCAACTTGCAAGGAATGGATGCTAGGCGCCGGGGTATGCTGCGTCTTTTGGCCAAAATCATTTTGCTGGTGCCACTTGGCTGGTCGCTGCCTGCCAATGCCGCTGTTACGATCAGTTTTCACAGCTTCAACGGATCAGTCCTGTTCGGGCGTTATCCGCATACTTTCGTTGTTCTGGACGGGGCGCTGGAAGATACTGGCGAGCAAGTCCGCGAAAATTACGGCTTTACCGCCAAAAGCGTATCGACGGCGATTTTATCCGGCCCGGTCCAACACAAAATCGCGGTCGAACCAGAAAAATATGTCGCCAAAACCAACACGCATTTTTCCGTCACACTCACGGATGAACAATATCGGCAGGTGGTCTCTGAAATGGAGGCGTGGCGCGATGCACCGGGGAAATATTACTCCCTCGATGATCGCAATTGCATCCATTTCGTAGGGAAATTGGCGCAGATGGTCGGATTGAAGGTGGAGTTTCCCAAGAAAATGCTGCGCAGGCCCAAAAAATGGCTGAACTATTTAACCGCGCTCAACCCGCAGCTTGGCGCCATGCCCATCAAATGAATGGGCCATTCAAATGAATGGCCCGGTAAAATAAATGGCGTCAGATGATTGGGCCGATCTAGTAACGGGGAAAAAATTCAGCATAGGCTTGCCCCCCGCGCAGGCTTGGTCAATCAATCCCCCATGGCAATTCTCAGCGATAAATGGATTCGGACGCAGGCGCTCGAAAAAGGGATGATCGAACCTTTTGTCGAATCCCAGCGGCGCGATGGCTGCATCTCCTATGGGTTAAGTTCCTATGGCTATGATGCGCGGGTCGCACCTGAATTTAAAATCTTCACCAATGTCGATTCCAGCGTGGTCGACCCTAAGAAATTTGATCCTAAAAGCTTTGTTGATCGCGAAACCGATGTCTGCATCATTCCGCCCAACAGTTTCGCATTGGCCCGGACGGTTGAATATTTTCGTGTGCCAGAAGATGTGCTGGTCATCTGTCTGGGCAAATCAACTTATGCGCGCTGCGGAATTATCGTAAATGTCACCCCGCTGGAACCGGGCTGGGAAGGCCATGTGACGTTGGAATTTTCCAACACCACCCCTTTGCCCGCAAAAATCTATGCCAATGAAGGGGCCTGCCAATTCCTGTTCCTGCAAGGCAATGAACAATGCGAAACCACTTATGCAGACCGGGCAGGTAAATATATGGGCCAGCGCGGTGTAACCCTGCCGAAACTTTAAGTTCAGATTTTTCGCGCGGCCAATCCGCGCATTTTCATGAATATATATCGCCCGCCTGATGGGCCGGCCCATTGGGGCGTATCCTGCCCATCACTGGCCGCTGCCAGGCCAAGGCCAATGACAGCGGAACCAGTGCGGGAAGACCGGCGGTTGGTAGGCCGGCGGACAGGAAGAAAGGCTAGAAGCTGACCCTGGCGCTGACTTTCAGATTGCGCCCTGCCAGAGGCACGAAATCCTTGGTGAAACTGGCCGCGCGCCGGCCTTCTGCATTGAAAATATTATCCGCCTGAAACAGCAATGTCAGGTTTTGATTGTCGCGTAGAGGCTTCCACGCGGCCGAAGCATTGACCATTATGAAACCGTCTGTGGCCGTATCGTGCGCGGCAATACGGTTCTGGCTGCCTGACCACTGAACTTCTGCCCGCAAATCGATGTGGTCGGCCTGCGCCTCCAGTGCGCCCAGCAAGCTAATCGGGGGAATGCGCGGCAAAGGTGTGCCATCGGCCAGCGACGCACGGGTGTAATCCCCTCGTAGGTCAGCCAGAATTTCCAATGGGCCAACCTTACCCAGCAAAAAGCTCAGCTCGCCCTCGATGCCAGAATAGGTAACATCGCCCTGCACATACTGAAATACAGGCAGGCCATCTTCCTGAACGCCTGTAGCATCCAGATAGATGTAATCGGAAAACCAGCTGTGATAAACGGCCACATCAATGGTTACCGGGCCTGACTGCCCGCGCAAGAAACCCTCGATACCCCATACGGTTTCGCTGGTCAGATTATGGTCGCCCACTTCGAACACTTGGGTTGCGATATGCGCCCCATGGGCCAATAATTCTTCAGCGCTTGGCGCGCGCTGCGCACGCGATCCGGTAATCCCGAAACGCAGACCGCCATTGCCCTGGTGCGCCAGACTGACCGCACCTGAAAAACTGTCGAAACTGCGGTCAAAATTGGCCGCGCGCGATTCAATGTTGCTGTGTTCATACCGTCCGGCCATCTCTAGCTGGACGGGGCCGAACATGATTTCCTGCACCGCAAACAGCGCAAATTGCCCGGTCAGATTTGGGGCGATATAGGCCTCATCGCCGATCGCCTCGAAATCGCGGAAATAAAATTGCCCGCCAATCGATCCCTTCCAACCCTCGCGCCCCGCCTGTTCCAGCACGGCCCGGCCTTCAAAACCTTTTACGTTAAAAGTGGTCCCGATCTGGCCATCTTCCAGCTCTGAATGGGTGTAATCGCTATAGCCAAAACGCGAGTGGAGAGATGAAAAGAACCCTGCGCCCAGCGCCAGCTTTCCTCGAAAATCTGCGCGTTCTTGGTGCAGATCAATGGTGACTGTTTCAGCCTCGGCGCCTTCTGGTCTGGTCGCAACGCCGTATTTTGTATCATACATGCCAATCGCAGCGCCCATGTCACTGCCCCCCCTAAACAGGGAAAATCCGGCATTGATGCTGTGGGTTTGCACCGCGCTGTTAGCTAATGTCCCGCGTTGATTAGCAATTGTGCGAATTTGATCGGCTATCGCCGGCGTGGGCGCAGCGCCAGCCTGCGCCAGCAAATCGGCGCGCAATGTTGGCGCCAAGACAAAACCGGGAACCGCCAAATCGCCCGTCTCGCTATATGATCCATCAATGTGAAACACGAAGCCTTCGTCAATGCGGACATCTGCTGAAGCCCCGCCTTGGCGAAGGTCCGCTGCACTATCCGCGCCCAGCAATGCATCGAAATGAACAGCCTCCTTCAGCGGGCGCAGGGGAATGCGTTTGTCGATAATATTGACCACGCCGCCAATTGCCTGACTGCCATAAAGCATCACCGCTGGGCCGCGCAGAACTTCGACGCGCTCAGCGTTCAGCGGGTCGATCGACACCGCGTGATCGGCTGATACGTTAGAGGCATCAAGCGCCCCGATACCGTCCACCAACACCCGAACCCGCTTGCCCGCAAATCCGCGAAGCACAGGACGCGATGCGCCAGGCGAAAAGCCGGTGGAGGAAACGCCGGGTAATTTGGCAAGAACATCGCCAATCTGCCCGGAAAGGTTGCGGTGCAATTGCGCGCCTTCCAAAACCGATGTCCCTGCAAGCACATCCAATTGAGACAAACCAATGGCCGTAACGATTATGGCCCCGTCATAATCAAGCCGGCGGTCATGGAAATCATCATCCTGCCCCGCATCATTGTCAGGCTCAGCCAAACCAGCCGTTTCATTGGCGGTTGGGCTGATGCTGCCCTCGTTAGCAGAGGCGGCCGCTGGTAGGGCCAGAATGGTGAATGCGGAGGCGGACAAGCCAGCTCTCATGATCGCTCTATGATATAACATATCATCCCCATAGTGGCATAAATTTTGAGGTGCAAGACACAATTCGCCAATCACCCGAAATTTGGAAAATATTGATCGAAGGTATCGGCCAGCCAGCTAAGCTTGGCGCGATGATCTGAGAGTTAAGCTGCCTCTGGCGTTCCTTGGTCCAGCCTCTGAGCGGGGGCATTCAGCGCCGCATTCCCAAAATCGCTGAATAGGCGCAAAGGGCAATCATACTCATCGGCCAACATATAGGCTTTGGCGCGCTGGATTATTGCAGGCAAAGTTCTTCCGCAAGATCGATTGTTTTAGCCCCAATAGGATGCCGGCATTACTCGGCGTATCCTTACCATCATGCTGGCGTCAAAATCGGGCCCTCAACGCCCTTCGGCACCGCCGAACACGGGACCGTCTTTTACGCATGATTGGGCCGCGCTCCGCAGCGGGAATTATAGCCAGCGCCGGACGCGCTTTTTATACTGCTCATATTCGGCGCCAAACAGCTTGGTTAAACGTTCTTCCTCAGGCTTGATCTGGAAGGCTGTGATGTAAGCGATAAACCCGATCACAATAAGGCCGCTGGCCATTGAACCAAGAAGGAGCGCAATGCCGATCAAGATCAAGAGCAGCCCAAGATACATGGGATTGCGAGTGAAGCGGTAGAGGCCTGAAACAACCAAACTGGAAGCCTTTTCAGGTGACAGCGGTGTCACTGTTGTCTTGGCGCGGCGGAATGCCAAAATGG
>Ga0209345_10002274_pt1 | contig 21417 bp, 19 predicted proteins | sample Cruoilmetagenom7_FD_187294 | JGI IMG/M metagenome (GOLD analysis project Ga0209345, IMG submission 187294) | Oil polluted marine microbial communities from Coal Oil Point, Santa Barbara, California, USA - Sample 7 (SPAdes) (version 2) | ecosystem: Environmental > Aquatic > Marine > Oil seeps ... | reverse complement strand
CTCAAAAATCCCATGTCGATCACTCCAAATCCCCCCAACCAAAACCGTCGGGGAAGTGTGTTCACATGGGTCAGTTCTCAGTGACAATTTATGGGGCTACCGGGTCAGTTCTCAGTGACAATCAACATAATTAGGGTACAGTGACAGCTTTTCGCGCAGCAGGGTGATCTTTATGTTGTATGGCAGCTTCTTTTACTCCGAGCCGCTAACCCGCAACCTGACCTGCTTGCTCTCATCCAGAAACTCTAAGTGGAATGAGGCGGTCTTCAAATGCACATTGCCAGCCGGCAATTGACCTGGGCGAACTCGGAGACCTACCAACTTTCATATTTCGATTAGGCATGTCGGATAAAGGGTCCGCCAAAAATCTGGCGGACCTATCAGCAAGCATTTCAAACTCCATTTACCGAAGCTGGTCGGTCAGGGCGGGGAGGGCGGTGAAAAGGTCTGCCACTAGCCCGTAGTCTGCGACTTGAAAGATCGGCGCCTCTTCATCTTGATTGATTGCCACGATTATCTTTGAGTCTTTCATGCCTGCCAGGTGCTGGATCGCGCCAGAGATGCCGACCGCAATGTAAAGTTCCGGGGCCACGACTTTGCCGGTTTGGCCAACCTGATAATCGTTTGGCGCATAGCCCGAGTCAACTGCGGCGCGCGATGCGCCGATCCCTGCGCTCAACGTGTCAGCCAGTTCTTCAATCAGCTTGAAGTCATCCTTAGATCCAACTCCTCGGCCGCCTGAAACGACCACACTTGCGGATGTTAAGTCAGGACGGTCACTTGCGGCGACTTTGTCTGCTACCCATTCTGATAGGGTTGCACATGTGCTGACCTCCGCCGATTCCACCGGGGCTGAGCCTGTCGCCTCGCACAGTTCAAAGCTGGAAGTCCGAACTGTGATTACCTTCGTTACGTCCTCTGACCTCACAGTTTGGATTGCGTTGCCGGCGTAAATCGGACGTTCGAATGTGTTGTCATCAATCACCGCAGAAGCGTCTGAGATCACCATGACGTCTAGCAAGGCTGCGACCCGGGGCATGACGTTTTTGGCGTCGGCTGTGGCCGGGGCTACAACGTGATCGTAACCATCGGACAATGTGACAATTAGCTCGGCGGTCGACTCGGCCAACCTATGACTAAGCACGTCGTGTTCGGCTCTGAGCACTTTGGCCGGCCCTAGTTTGGCGGCAGCTTGGGCTGCGGTCTGAACAGTGGCGCCGGCACATAGAATTGTTACCTCTCCCAGCATCTTCGCGGCAGTCATCGCTTTTGCAGTCGCGTCCATATTGAGCGCACCGTCATTTACTTCGGCAATCAAGAGAACGGCCATTTATACGACACCTTTTTCTTTAAGTTTTTGCACAAGTTCATCGACTGATCCGACGATGACTCCCCCAGTACGAGCCTCCGGCTCGGCGGTTTTAAGAACTTCTAGGCGGGGGGCGATATCGATGCCGTAGTTTGCGGGCGTCCATTCGTCTAAGGGCTTTTTCTTGGCTTTCATAATATTGGGAAGCGAGGCGTAGCGTGGCTCGTTCAGACGCAGATCAACTGTCACGATAGCGGGCAACTTGATTTTAATCGTTTGCAAACCGCCGTCCACTTCGCGTGTTACCGTGGCATGGTCGTCCTCAACTTCTAACTTGGACGCGAAAGTTCCCTGAGCCCATCCGGTTAGCGCGGCCAGCATTTGGCCGGTGGCATTCATATCGTTATCGATCGCCTGTTTTCCTGTAAGGACAAGGCTGGGCTTCTCATCGTCGATTACGGCTTTCAGTAGTTTCGCGACTGCCAGCGGTTCGATATCGCTATGTACGTCGTCAGCGGCCAGTATGAGTATCGCGCGATCAGCGCCCATTGCCAAGGCCGTGCGCAGGGTTTCTTGCGACTGTCTCACACCGATGGAAACCGCGACAACCTCTTTGGCAATACCAGCCTCTTTCAGCCGGACCGCCTCATCGACGGCAATTTCGTCGAAAGGGTTCATGGACATTTTGACATTGGAAAGGTCAACGCCGCTGCCGTCCGCTTTAACGCGTACCTTAACGTTGTAGTCAATTACCCGTTTGACGGATACAAGCACCTTCATAAACTGTTGCTCCTTTGTATTTAGGCATTTTAAGGGGTTTCTTTCTGACGAATTGCACGGCTCAACATCGCCTCTGCCGTGAGCAGAGAGGAAATGTCCGAGGCTTCGATTGCCCCGGTTTGAACCGCGACCTCGGCAACCGTACTGTTGGTTCGATGGGCAATTTTGGCTATTTCAGTGGCGCGTTCGTAGCCGATCAAGGGGGCAAGCGCCGTCGCAAGGACCAGAGACCTCTCCAGTAGCTCCTGACAGCGCTCAGTATTAGCTTCGATGCCGTTGACGCAGCGGTCTGTTAAGACTTGGAAGGCGCGTGTCAGCATTCGGATGGATTGGAGTACGTTCAAGATCAGCACCGGTTCCATTGCGTTTAACTGCAACTGGCCTGCCTCGGCTGCCAGCGTCACTGTGAGGTCATTCCCAATCACCTGGTAGGTGACTTGGTTTACGACCTCGGGAATCACCGGGTTCACTTTGCCCGGCATGATCGACGAACCTGCCTGAACCGGCGGAAGGGAAATTTCTCCCAAGCCTGCACGCGGTCCACTGCTAAGAAGGCGGAGGTCGTTACAGATTTTAGATATTTTTACAGCGATGCGTTTAAGTGTGCTGGAGAACATGACGAAGGCACCAAGGTCCGAAGAGGCCTCAATGCGGTTCTTTGCGGCAATAAGGTTGTGACCAGAGATAGTGGCGAGATTGTCGATCGCACGCTCTGCATAGCCTGACGGTGCATTTACGCCCGTCCCGACTGCGGTACCCCCGAGATTCACTTCTTTCAAAAGCTCAGAGGCCTGCTGAAGCCTTTCGATATCTTCGTCAACCGTGTCAGCGAAGGAGGCAAATTCCATCCCGAGGGTGATCGGCACCGCATCCTGCATCTGCGTACGGCCGACTTTCATGACCGCCTCAAAGGCCTGCGCTCGCTCCGCGAAAGCCGCGCTCAGGCGTTTTTGTTGTACCAAGAGAGGCGCACATGCCGACAATACTGCTAACCGAAGTGCCGTGGGATAAACGTCATTCGTAGATTGGGAACGGTTTACATGATCGTTAGGGTGTAGATTCCGGTAGTCACCATAGTTGTGCCCCAAACGCTCTAACGTAAGGTTTGCAATAACTTCATTCGCGTTCATGTTTGTTGACGTGCCCGCTCCCCCTTGGACCATATCGACGACGAAGTTTTTATGGTGCTGTCCAGCGCAAATCTCGTCGCATGTCGTGATGATGGCCCGCGCGAGATCTGGTGCGAGATCGCCAACCTCGCAATTGGCCATAGCAGCGGCTTTCTTGACCATCGCGAGGGCGCCGACAAGTTCCGGAAAGTGGCTGAGCGGCACGCCAGAGATCGGGAAGTTGCAAAGCGCACGTGCGGTATGAATGCCGTACACGCAGTTTGCTGGAAGCTGCATCTCCCCGATCGTATCTTCTTCGAGTCTCATGGCGTCGTCGGGGGTAGGATAGCCATCCATTTTTTGCCTCATGCAAAGAGCTGAATTGCGCTTTGTGTGGCGCAGCAAAGGTGCTGGCAAAACCATTCTTTGGTTACGCTTAGCTACGGAAATTCCTAAGTAGTTCAGCGTGGAAGGTAGTTTTGCTGTCGAGACCAAAGGACTTTCGAGCTCGGGTTAGGCTGTTCCTTATATCTGGTGCGACTTTCCGTTATTTTAGCTGCATCCCATTTCTCTTATTTCTCGTTGCAGGGTCCCACTGTGGACGATGTTTCGGTTCATGGAAGGAAGTGCTGAGATGCCCGTAGAGAAGATCGATACCCTCGTTGTTGGTGGAGGGCAGGCCGGGATCGCCATGAGCGCGCATCTGCGAAATGCGGAAGTTCCTCACATCGTGCTTGAAAAGAAACGAACTGCTGAGGCATGGCGCACTGGTCGGTGGGATAATCTTGTAGCCAACGGACCTGCTTGGCATGATCGCTTCCCAGGTCTTGCGTTCGAAGAGGCCAAACCGGACGAATTCGTCTCGAAAGATCGGCTTGCTCAATATCTGGTGGATTACGCCGGGATGATTAAGGCCCCAATTCGAGAAGGGGTCGAGGTGAGAGAAGCGCATAGGTTATCTGGTACCGGTGGGTTTCTTGTCCGAACCAGTTCGGGCGATATCGAAGCTCGTCGTATCGTTGCCGCCACTGGTGCTTTCCAGCATCCCGTAATCCCGCCGATCGTGCCAAAGGAAGCGCCTGTCCAACAAATTCACTCCTTTCATTACAAAAACCCCGAAGCACTTCCCGCCGGGGCAGTGATGGTTGTCGGGGCGGGCTCTTCGGGCGCGCAGATCGCGGACGAATTGAACCGTGCTGGCCGCAAGGTGTTTCTTTCGGTCGGACCGCATGATCGCCCGCCTCGTCGCTATCGGGGACGCGACAATGTTTGGTGGCTTGGTGTCTTAGGGCTCTGGGATATGGCTGCACCCGCGCCAGGGACAGAGCATGTGACTATTTCTGTAAGTGGCGCCCACGGTGGTCGTACGATGGACTTCCGCCGCCTTGGGGGCGAGGGGGTCATACTGACAGGTTTGACCAGCGGCTATAGCGACGGCGAACTGAGTTTTTCGGATGATTTGCAGCAGAATATCGCGGCAGGCGACGCAAACTATCTTGAAGTGCTGGACTTAGCCGATGCCTATGTTGCCCGCACGGGTTTGGATTTGCCGGAAGAACCCGAAGCGCGGCAGATGTATCCAGACCCGCAATGCTTGACGCAGCCGATACGCTCTGTCGCTCTCCAGGACGAGGGGATCACGACAATCATCTGGGCTACCGGCTTTCGACAGGATTTTAGTTGGCTAAAGGTCGATGCGTTCGACGACAAAGGAGCACCACTTCATAACCGCGGTGTCTCAGTGGAGCCGGATATCTACTTCCTGGGTCTGCCATGGCAATCCCGACGCGGTTCGTCTTTCATCTGGGGGGTTTGGCATGATGCCAAACATATTGCCGACCAGATCGAGATTCAGCGCAGCTATGAAAAATATGAAGGTCAGGCCGCCATCGTGCAGGCCGCCGCGGAATAGTCCAAGGAATAGATCATGGCACATACCCGAATTCGCAAATTTAACACTTCGGACACTTATCCCGAACAGAACCTCGACAACGATCTATCCCAGGCTGTCGTGACCGAAGGAGGCAAGATTGTCTGGTTGCGCGGCCAATGCCCGCAGAATCTCGATGATGCAAAAAACATCGAGAGCCACGATCCTGTAGAGCAAACGCATAAGGTCATGCAGAACATCAAGCAACTAATTGAAGAAGCCGGAGGTCAGATGGAGCATCTGGTAAAAGTTGTCGTCTACATCACCGATGTTCGTCATCGCGAGGCCGTCTACCGAACCATGGGCGAGTACATCAAGGGCGTGCATCCGGTCTCTACCGGGCTTGTCGTGCAAGCGCTGGCCCGTCCAGACTGGTTGGTAGAGATCGACGGCACAGCGGTGATCCCGCAATGACGTTTTCATTGGTAGCTCGTTGCCCCGACACCGGCATGTTCGGCGTGGCGATTTCCTCGTCCTCTCCAGCGGTGGCAGCGCGTTGTTCATTCGCCCGGGCTGCTGTGGGCGCTGTTGCCACTCAGAATGTCACTGACCCATCACTGGGGCCAGCGACACTTGATCTGATGCAAGATGGCCTGACGGCAGTTGAGGCAATCGCACGAATGCAGGAAGAAGCGTCTTTTCTGGAGTATCGACAGGTGCTTGCCGTGGACACGGCAGGGCGAACGGCCATTCACTCCGGCCCCAAATCCCTTGGTATCTGGACTGATGCGCAGGCTGAGAATGTCGCTTCCGGCGGCAATTTGCTGGCCAACGACCGCGTCCCGCTGGCCATTGTAGACGGCTATTTGACGGCTACAGGTCACATCGGCGACCGATTGATTGCAGCAATGCGCGCAGGTTTGGCCGCGGGCGGGGAAGCAGGACCGGTGCATTCCGCAGGCATGAAGATCGTCGATAAAGTCAGCTGGCCGGTCGCCGATCTGCGCTGCGATTGGACTGAAGAGTGCCCCATCGAAAACATCGCGACGGCTTGGGACATCTATAAACCGCAGCTCGACGCCTACATCCAGCGCGCCCTAGACCCTCGGGAAGCGCCTTCTTACGGCGTACCGGGCGATCAATAACCAAAGGACATCTCATGCTCGATTATACCCGCAAGGACTGGGCGACACGCGCGGCCAAATTGGACATCCGCAGTAAGGCGTTTATTGACGGTGCTTTCGTTGATGCGGTTTCCGGTAGGACCTTTGAAAGTATCAATCCAGCCACCGGCGCGGTGTTGGCGCAGGTTGCTGAATGCGACGCCGCCGATGTCGATCTGGCGGTGGCTGCCGGCCGCCGCGCCTTTGACGATGGCCGCTGGTCGCGCATGGCACCGGGTGAGCGCAAAGCGGTTCTGCTGAAACTGGCAGATTTGATCCGCGAAAATCTAGCGGAAATGGCTTTGTTGGACAGCTTGGATATGGGCAAAACAATCACGGATGCCACCACCGTAGACGCCCCCGGCTCGGCTCATTTCTTCCAATGGTATGCTGAGGCGATCGACAAGCTCTACGACGAGGTTGCTCCGACCGGACCCGGTGATTTGGCACTGGTCCGGCGTGTGCCCTTGGGAGTCGTAGGGGCCGTGGTGCCGTGGAACTTCCCGCTTGATATGGCGACGTGGAAATCGGCGGCCGCCTTGGCTGCTGGCAACTCAGTGGTTCTAAAACCGGCTGAGCAATCGCCGCTGTCGGCGCTGCGTCTAGCCGAATTGGCCTCTGAGGCGGGGCTACCCGATGGTGTGCTTAACGTTGTGCCGGGTAATGGCGCAACGGCTGGAAAGGCGCTTGGCCTGCATATGGATGTGGATTGCCTCGCCTTCACCGGATCGACAGCTACGGGCAAGCTTTTCATGCAATACTCCGGTCAATCCAACCTTAAACAGGTTTGGCCGGAGACAGGCGGTAAAAGCCCCAATCTTGTGTTTGCGGATTGTGAAGATCTCGACGCCGCCGCCGATATGGCCGCCTTCGGCATTTTCTTTAATCAGGGCGAGGTCTGCTCTGCCAACTCGCGTCTTTATGTCGAACGCTCGATCAAAGATGCGCTGGTTGAGAAGCTGGTCGCTCGCGCGGAGAGTATGCAACCCGGCGATCCGCTGGACCCCGCTGCGAAGATGGGCGCCATTGTCGATGAGAAGCAGACACAAGGGATCATGGGGTTTGTAGAAGCTGGCCAAAAGACCGCTGATCTTGTGACTGGGGGGAGGCGGGTGCAGGTCGACGGGAAGGGCTGTTTCGTACAGCCGACGATCTTTACAGATGTCGCGCATGACGATCCGCTGGCCCGTGATGAAATCTTTGGCCCGGTCCTGTCGGTGATCTCCTTTGATCGCGAAGAGGATGCCGTCGCTATGGCCAATGATTCAATTTACGGTCTGGCTGCTTCGGTCTGGACAGACAACCTTTCGCGCGCCTGCCGGGTAGCAGACCGTCTGAATGTTGGTACGGTTTCCGTCAATACGGTCGATGCGCTATCGGCTCAGACTCCATTCGGGGGCATGAAGCAATCCGGCTTTGGGCGCGACTTGTCTCTGCATTCTCTGGATAAATACACCGCGCTGAAGACCACTTGGATCAAATACAAAACTTGATGATGCCGAGCGTCCGCCATGGACGCCTCTGACACGACCTTCCTTTTTGGAGATTAAAATGCGCGACCCTCGTTACGACATTCTGTTCGAACCCCTTCAGATTGGCCCGCTGACCGCCAAGAACCGGTTTTATCAAGTCCCACATTGTAACGGTGGCGGGTACAGAGATCCTTCTGCCGCAGCGGAGATGCGCGGAATCAAGTCCGAAGGTGGTTGGGCGGTAATTTTCACCGAACAATGCGAAATGCACCACACATCCGAGATTACGCCGTTCATTGAGTTACGGCTGTGGGAAGACAAAGACATTCCGCAGCTACGACGTATGTCGGAAAAGATGAAAGAGCATGGAGCGCTGGCCGGCATTCAGCTTGCCTATTCGGGTATCAATGGCCCGAACCTCTATTCAAAGGAAGTGCCGCTGGCGCCCTCCGCGCTGCCGGTCCGCACATTTACTAACGATCCGGTGCAGGCCCGCGCGTTGTCCAAGACCGAGATCAAGGATCTGCGCCGCTGGTTCGTGAACGCGGCCAAACGGTCACGAGAGGCAGGCTTTGATCTCATCAATCTCTACGGCGCACATGGATTCGGCATTTTTCAGCACTTCCTCAGTCGCGCAACCAACCACCGCACAGACGAGTATGGTGGCTCACTAGAGAACCGTGCCCGTTTCGCAAATGAGGTGATCGGTGATATCCGGGACGCAGTGGGGGACACGATGGCCATTGCGCTCCGCGTATCTCTTGATGAGACGATCGGCGAGCTGGGCTTTTCGAATGCCGAAGTCCGAGATTTTGTCGAGATGAACCGCAATTTGCCTGACATCTGGGATCTGGCGCAGGGGACTTGGGAGGATTGCTCAGGCCCATCGCGTTTTAAGGAGGAGGCTGCCCAGGAACAATTAGTGAAGGGCATTCAAGACCTGACCGATAAGCCGATTGTCGGTGTTGGCCGCTTCACCTCACCCGATGTGATGGCCAAGATGATCAAATCCGGCACGCTTGACATGATCGGCTGTGCGCGGCCTTCCATCGCGGATCCGTTCCTGCCTAAGAAGATTGAAGAAGGGCGGATAGAGGATATTCGCGAATGTATTGGCTGCAATATCTGCATCACTGGCGACATGACCATGTCCATTAGCCGCTGCACACAGAACCCGACTTTTATGGAGGAATGGCGTAAAGGTTGGCACCCGGAAACAATGAACGCTAAGGGCGGCAGCGAGAATGTGCTTGTTATCGGATCGGGCCCCGCTGGATTGGAAGCGGCCTGGGCGCTGTGCCGCCGTGGCTATGACGTGGCTGTGGCTGAAGCCCGCGACGTGATTGGGGGCCGCGTCACCCGCGAACGTGCATTGCCTGGCCTCTCAGCCTGGGGGCGTGTCGTGGATTATCGCGACTACCAGCTTTCTCAGCGCCCGAATGTAGAGATTTATCGTGCCAGCGAATTGGATGCAGAAAGCGTATTGGAGTTTGGCTTCCAGAACGTCGCGATCGCGACTGGTTCCACGTGGCGGCGCGACGGTGTAGCGCGCCAGCATGTTGTGCCGATGCCGATTGCGGAGGGTGCAAAGGTATACACGCCCGATGATCTAATGGATGGCACTTTGCCGGGTGGCAATGTCGTGATTTATGACGACGACCACTACTATATGGGTGGCGTCTTGGCCGAGCTTTTGGTCAAACAGGGTGCGAAAGTCACTTTGGTCACGCCGTCGGCCTATGTCTCTGACTGGACCAACAACACGCTGGAGCAGGCCACGATCCACGCGAAACTTGATGATCTTGGTGTCGATATCGTCTTGAACCGCGGCATCACCGAAGTAGGCGCGGGCCATGTGGTTAGCAATTGCGTCTATACTGGCAAAACACGCAGCTATGAGTGTGGCGCGGTCGTCATGGTTGCCTCGCGGACCGGCAACGACCAACTGTTTCATGACCTTGCGGCACGACAAGACGAATGGGCAGATGCGGGTATCCGGTCGGTAAAACTGTTTGGTGATGCGGAAGCCTCCGGTCCGATTGCATGGGCCACTTACGCAGGCCATCGCTATGCCCGCGAACTTGATGGAGAGGATATCGGGGACGAGTTGCCATTCCGCCGCGAGATCACGGAGTTGGCCGCAGAATGAAGCCCCACGCGACGACGCTGGATATCTTCGACCAGTTGATCGCCTTTCCAACGGTCAGCGCTCAGAGCAATCTGGCGCTGATCGACTATGTTGACGATCTGCTGAGCAATGCTGGTTTTGCCACGCAGCGCATCCCCGATCCGGAGGGCGAGAAATCCGGCCTCGTCGCGCGGATCGGCCCTGAGAGACCGGGTGGGGTGCTCCTGTCAGCGCATAGCGACGTTGTGCCTATTGCGGGCCAGAAGTGGACATACCCACCTTTCAAGTTGACCCGTGACGGCGATAGGCTTTACGGGCGTGGCACCACCGACATGAAAGGCTTTCTCGCCTCAATGCTGTCGTTTGCGCTGCGCGCAGCCGACACGCCGTTGGCAGAACCATTGATGTTGGTGATCTCCTATGACGAAGAAGTCGGCTGTCAGGGCATCCGCAAAATGCTGTCCGGGCTAGAAAATCTGAGCTGGTCACCGGACTTGTGTATCGTTGGGGAGCCTACTTCAATGGTTCCCGCAACCGGACATAAAGGTAAGGCGGCGTTGCTAGCAAGTTGTCGCGGTATAGCGGGGCATTCGGCCCTTGCGCCGTACTATGTAAATGCACTTCATCTGGCTGCCGATTTTATTTGCGCACTCAGGGACATCCAGAAAGGATATGCCGGAGGAACCGGACAGGACAGCGCTTATGATATTCCTTATTCTACTGTACATGCGGGAAAGCTGACAGGCGGTACGGCGCTGAATATTGTGCCGGAAAAAGCTGATATCGAATTTGAGTTGCGACACCTTCCACATGACGACCTGCAACATTTCCTAAATTTACTCGACAAGGCTAGGGCGCAGATTGTTGCTGCGCATAGCGCAATGGCAGGTGACGTCGGAATCGACATAACCGTGACCACGACCTATCCGGGTTTGGAGATCGACCACGACAGCGCAGCAGTGCAGCGCGTGGTGGACCTCGTTCAAAGCGATAGTCTCACGAAAGTGCCTTTCGGTACCGAGGCAGGTTTTTTCGCAAATCTCGGAATTCCTACGATCGTCTGCGGGCCGGGAAGCATGGAGGGTCAAGGGCATAAGGCTGATGAGTTTCTTACGCTCGACCAGCTTGGTACCTGCGATGTGATGATGGACCGTCTGCTTAAGCAGATGACCACAGGTTCAGTCTAAAGCAGACTTAATCCCAAGCAGAGCGTCCGCACGTCCTTCAATCCAGCTTTCGGCATGCGCTAAGAATGTCTTAAGCAATTGCGTTCGATCCGTATCGCTGCCTGTCAAGAAACCAAGCTTCATAGGACGTTGGTCGCCTGCAAGGGGCACAAAGCGCAGCGGTTTGCCATCTGGTGCAAGGTCGTTAGCAGGTCTGAAATTTACAATGGAGAACCCAAAGCCGTTGGCCACGAGGCCGCGCATGACCGCCATGTCACGGGTGCGTTCGGCGATGTTCGCACGCAGACCTTTGGTTGCGAAGAAGGACAGAAAGTAATCTGAACTATGAGGCAGGTCCAATAACACCATTGGATGTGACGCCAGTTCTTCAACGGTGATCTCTGACAGCTCCGCTAGCGCATGGGTTTCATTCAAGGCGACGAGCGGCGGTAGCTCTAGGATCGGGAGGAAATGGAGGTCCCGCGGCAGGCTCAGATCGTAGGTCAGTGCGACGTCGATCTTTGCCTGGCGAAGTAGGCTGAAGAGTTCTGATTGATCCGCCTCTATTTGAGTGATGCGGACGTCTTCATATTGACTAACAAAACTCTGACGCAGGCCGGGCAACACGGTTTGAGCGAAAGTACTAAGGCAGCCGATCGACAATGGGCCGCGTATAAAACCCGAAAGATCGCCGGCGAGGTCTTGAATTTCCGCTGCTTGGCGCAGGACGTATTTCGCCTGTTCAAGCAATTGGCGTCCGGCCGCAGTTGGCGTGAGGCCTTGTGCATGGCGACGAACGAATAGTTTGACCCCAAGTTCATCCTCTAGCTGCGAAACACCCGCGGATATAGAAGGGGAAGAGACATTCACAAGATGAGACGCCGCCGCGATACTGCCAGTTTCACCAACGGCGACGAAATATTCCAACTGTCTGAACGTATATCGAAGTGGCATTAGTTGTACCCGCTATATTGATCGGTGCGTCCGGCATACCTAAACGATAAAAACTTGCTGCGTAAGCGGTACTTCAACTGTGCCTAATCAATTGGCCGGATTGTTCAATATTTACGCAGGCAGGAGCATGCTCCCTAGCCATAGTCTATAGATTTCTTGCTGACATCGCCTTATTTCACTGGCGTTTTGCTCGAATATCTCTGCGGATTAGGACTAGGCTAAGCATACCTTCCAGAAGTGCTCATTGATCGGTTCCGGAACTTGCCGTCTACATAGCTAAATACCGTCACATCTGCTTGTGAAATGGCAGGTCGGGCGGCGTAAACTTGCAACTTGGGGAAGCCGGATGAACCAGCAAAACGCAGTCGAAGTCAACGCGGTATCCAAGAACTTTGGATCTTACCAAGCGCTCCGTTCCGTTAGCTTTAATATCCGCGAAAATGAGTTCTTCACAATGCTAGGGCCTTCGGGCTGCGGAAAAACCACGCTGTTGCGCATGATGGCAGGATTCGAGACGCCGGACGCCGGCAGTATCAGACTGCATGGTCGCGATATCGTTGATATCCCGCCCCATAAGCGCCGGGTGAATACCGTGTTTCAAAGTTACGCGTTGTTTCCCCATATGACCCTCTCGCAGAATGTTGCCTTTGGGTTGGAAAACCTCGGTTGGGACAAGGCAACAATTCGTAACCGTGTGGGCGAGATGCTTGAGCGGGTGCATATGGACGCCTTTGCAAACCGTAAGCCGGCTCAATTGTCCGGCGGACAGCGACAGCGGATCGCGTTGGCGCGCGCTCTCGCACCAGACCCGGAAGTGCTGCTCCTGGACGAACCGCTCTCGGCGTTGGATTTGAAGCTGCGTCAGGCGATGCGTAACGAGTTACGCAGTCTACAGCGCGACACCGGCATCACATTCGTTTTCGTGACCCATGATCAAGAAGAGGCGCTGGACATGTCGGACCGTATCGCGGTGCTGGGGAGCGGTGAAATCCAGCAACTTGGCGCACCGTCGGAAATCTACGAAGACCCAGCCAACCGCTTTGTCGCGGATTTCATCGGCGAGACGAATTTTCTTGATGTTGAGGTTTTGAAAACCGCTTCGAAAACAGCAACCGTCCGTACACCCTTCGGACAGGTTATCACTGTGCCTTCGACGGCGGCAATCGGACTGGGAAAAGCGACCCTGTCGATCCGGCCTGAGAAGCTCAATTTGGGCGACCAAGCTGAAGGGATTGATTTTGAAGCTAAGGTGTTGAGCAAGCAATACTTGGGCGGATATACGCATTACCTCCTTTCAGCGGGGGGAGCTGAAATACGGGCTTCGCGCCGCAATGCATCCCGAGAAGGGGACGTGATCCCGGTAGGCGGTATCGTCAATGTCGGTTTTGTTGAAACTTCGGCGCGGGTATTGGCTGCATGACTGATATCGCATCGCATCATAGACCCCTTTTGCCACGAGCCCATCGCCGTGGAATCAAACTCCCCTATCTTGGGCTACTCCCCGCTTGGCTAATCATGGGTTTCGCTCTGATCTTGCCGATCTTTATCGTTGGGGCTGTTTCCGTTGCGACACGTGGAGCTTACGGAGGGTTCGATTGGGGGTTCGATCTTACTGGCTATCGCCAGATCGTGTTCAACGAAGGCTGGACCGGCGAGATGGAATTTACGGCGCAATATCTAATCATCATCTTTCGTACCATTCTGTTGGCAGCGATCACGACGATCCTTTGTCTAATCCTCGCAGTTCCAGTGGCCTATTGGATTGCAAGCCAACCTGGGCATCGCAAATCAATTCTCGTTTTTCTGGTCACCTTGCCGTTCTGGATGTCAATGATCCTGCGGGTCTATGCCTGGATGATAATTCTCGGGAAGGGCGGCCCGCTGCCGCGGTTCCTCGGCCTTTTCGGAGCGCCAGAGGAGATGACGCTAATGTATAACGACGGCGCGACGCTGGCAGCGATGGTCTATACCTATATCCCGCTAATGGTGCTCCCTGTTTTTGCCTCCATCGAAAAGCTCGACGGCACACTGATCGAAGCGGCGCGTGATCTCTACGGCAACCGTTGGGTTACCCTGCGCCGCGTTATCCTGCCGCTAACCGCTCCCGGCATCGCCTCGGGTGCCATTCTCGTCTTCGTGCCAGCCCTTGGGGCGGTGCTGGAACCGATCTTAATGGGCGGTGGCAAACAGATGATGATGGGGTCGCTCATCCAGCTTCAGTTCGGGGGCGGGCGCAATTGGCCCTTTGGGGCGGCAATTGCCGTCACCCTGCTGACGGTCGTGATGCTGGTGCTGATTGCCATTGCGATCCGCAGCGCCCGTAGGGAGATCAAGCCGTGAATAGGCACCATAACGTTAAACGCTACCCTGGGTTGGGGCTGCTCAGCATCGCTTTCTTTGCTTATCTCTATGCGCCCCTTTTGATCGTCGTACTCTATTCATTCAACGCGAACCGTATAACCAGTGTTTGGACCGAATTTTCATTTAAGTGGTACGGTTCGGCACTGAACAACAGCGCGCTAATGGCTGCGCTCAAAACCTCGCTTATCGTTGCGGGAATTGCGACCGTAGTGGCCACAACGATTGCCTTGCTTGCAGCGCTGGCGATCATTCGTGGCAAAGGCGTGCGCTTTCGCAAGCTATCGGAAACTGTGGTCAACCTGCCGCTGCTGCTGCCCGAGATTGTCTTGGCCGTCGCGACGTTGATCCTGTTCTCGCTGATTGGGTTGCAAAACGGCCTGCTCAAACTTGTCATTGCGCATTCTGCCTTCTGCACCCCATTCGCTTTCCTCCCGATACGGGCGCGCCTTCAGGGCATGTCACTGGATCTCGAAGAGGCTGGGATGGACCTCTATGCCACCCGTTGGACAGTGTTCCGCCGAGTGACATTACCTCTGATCTTTCCGGGGCTGTTCTCGGGGGCTATGCTGGCGTTTTTGATTTCGATGGATGATTTCATCACTTCAAACCTCCTTAGTTCGGGCGGCACGACCACGTTGCCGGTCTATATCTTTTCTCTCATTCGGGCCGGAACGTCACCGGAACTGAATGCAATCGCGACCATGCTAATTGTCGGTTCGATCCTGCTTGCAACGATTGCCCTGTCCGTGGCTGCTCACGGTCAGAACAACAATGACTGACGCTTCATAACTAAGTCTAACTGGAGAATGACATGAACAAATTGTATTCAGCCACGGCCATCGCGCTCTGCTTTGGCACCGTAGCGGCAGCCGAAGGTAAGCTAAATCTCTACGTCTGGTCTGAGTCGATCGCGCCTGAACTCATCGAAAAATTCTCGCAGGAATATGACGTTGATGTCAGTGTAGATGGCTATACCTCTAACGAAGACCTGCTGACCAAGCTGCAGGCAGGCGCCTCTGGCTACGATTTGGCGGCACCTTCCCAGCACTTTTTGCGCATCATGATCGACGAAGAGTTGATCGAAGAATTTGGGGCCAGTGAACTCGATGCCTATGACGCCATTGACGAGCGCTGGCGCAACCAATGGTGGGACGAAACGCAGAGGTATTCGATCCCGTTAGCCTACGGCTCTGCTGGTTTCGCCGTAAACACTGCAGAATACGACGGCCCGACCGACAGTCTCAAATATTTCTTCGAGCCGGAAAGCGATCTGGCAGGCAAAATCGCTATGCTATCCTACCCAGACGAGGTTATTGGCGCCGCACAGCTCTATCTCGGGGTACCCTTCTGCTCGGAAGACCCAGATGAGATGAAGCGTGTGCTGGACTTACTCATGGCACAGAAAGAACACGTAGCAGCATATTCATCTGACAACATCGAAGGACGCCTCAGTTCTGGTGAAGTTGCCGCCCATTTCTGGTGGGACGGAGAAGTGGTTCGCGCAAAAGGCGACGGGGCACCGGTTGAATACGCGATGACTAAGGAAGGCTTGGTGGGGTGGATCGACAGTCTCGTGATCCCTAAAGGCGCACCGAACCGCGACAACGCCATTAAGTTCATCGAATTCATTTCGACGCCGGAGAACGCTACCGCGCAAATGAACTATTACGCACATTCATCGCCGCTCGAGGTCGTCGAAGCCGATAAAAAATACACCAAAGAAAATGCGCCCGCCCTCTATCCCGAGGTACCGGTCGAGATGTCTCGCAGTTGCTCGCCCGCCGCGCAGGATTTGGTGACCCGGGTCTGGACCCAGCTTCTGCAGTAACAAATTTTCGGAGGGCCATCGGCCCTCCGTTCCACGTCAGGGGGCAGTTCATCTTGGTTGATCTCTGTATCTTCAACGCGAAAATTCGGTCAATCTTCGCGCCCCCCGGAACCACTGCGCTGGCCATTAACTCAGGTCAGATCTTGGCGCGGGGAACGGATGCTGACATTCGTGCTCAGGCAGGGACTGCGACCCGAATGATCGACGCCCAAGGTCGTGAGTTGTTGCCGGGCCTTATTTAAAGTCACCTGCACCTTTTTATGGGCGGCGCAACGCTTTCAATGCTGAATCTGACCGATGTATTTGGGTTTGACGCGTTGAAGGCGGCTTTTCAGGCATTCATCGAGAGAAACACTGGCAAAGGTATCCTGACCGGTTTTTCTGCAAATTACACAATTGTCGGTGATAACGCGCGCCCTGACCGGCACCTTTTAGATAGAATTTCTCCGAACCGGCCGATCTGCATGCTCGCAGTTGACCTGCATTGCGCTTGGGCTAACACCCGTGCTCTTGAACTCGCTGGTATTTTGCACGGTGCCGACCTCGGGCAGGGAGCCGAAGTCGTCATGGGGAACGACGGGCTGGCCACGGGCGAATTGCGCGAATTCGAAGCCATGCGCTATATCCAAAACCTGACGGATTTGCAGGGGCGAGACAGCCTCGACAATACTGGTATAGAACCAGTTGCTGAGGAAAGCCGCGCCCATGATCGGGCCTTAATTCGGCGGGCTGGGCTCTATTGCGCACAGCATGGTATCACTTCAGCTGTGAATATGGACGGCAACCCCTATCAGGCCGGACTAATGCGCGACTTGGCACAGGCAGGGGAGATGCCTGTGCGGGTTAGCTTACCTTTAAAACTGGTTGAGAAGGATGGCCCTGAAGGGGTCGACCGCATTGACCTCTTCGGTGAGGAGGTGCGGGGCTGGCTGCATTTTGGTCGTATCAAATTATTCCTTGATGGCGTTTACGACACTTGGACTGCCCTAACTGTGTCCGATTATCCTGAACGGGCTGGCTTTCGGTCCGAACCATTGATCGCACCAGAAGTATTTAACGCCATTTGCGTTGCGGCGGATAAACGAGGAATTCAGGTGGCGACCCATGCTGTTGGGGACGGCGCAGTGCGCGCAACTATTGATGGCTACGAAGCTGCACAAAAGAAAAATGGCAAGCGAGACAGCCGCCATCGCATTGAACATATCGACACTATTACCGCTGACGATCTGGATCGCCTGAAACCGCTCGGGATTGTCGCCTCAATGCAGCCGGTCCACCCGCCAGGTTCTGCTGGCTTGCCGTTGGAGCCGACGACCACGATCATGGGGCGCGCGCGGTGGAATACGGCATTCCCATGGAAGATGATCCGCGACCGCAACGTCCCGCTCGCCTTCGGGACAGATTGGCCCGTTTCGCCGTTATCACCGCTTTACGCGATCCATTGTGCGCTTTCCCGTCAGCCTTGGGGGCCAGACACACCGGACCAGAGGATCAGCCTTGAAGAATGCCTGATGGCCTACACTACAGGGGGCGCCTATGCGGACTTTACCGAAGCTAGCCGGGGGGCGTTGCAGGAAGGATTCGTGGCGGATCTGGTCTTGATAGATGGCAGCCTCGACGAGCTGGCGAAGGACAAAGACGCCGCACGTATTGCATTAACCATCTGTAACGGAAAAATCACCCATGACGCAGAGCTTTGACTACATCATTATCGGCGCCGGATCGGCAGGGTGCGTCTTGGCCAACCGCTTGTCCGCGCGACCCAACGCCCGTGTCCTGGTGGTGGAGGCGGGCGGCGGACAAAGCGATCCCCGCGTCAAGATTCCTGCCGGAATACTTGCGATGTATGGCCGCAAGCGCTTTGACTACGGTTATATGGGCACGCCCCAGCCAAAGTTGAACGACAGGCGCATCCCGGTCAATCGCGGCAAGATGCTTGGCGGCTCGTCATCGATGAATTCCATGCTTTATATTCGCGGTGCGGCCCAGGACTACGATGAGTGGCGCGACCTTGGCTGCAAGGGGTGGGGATGGGACGACGTGCTGCCGATCTTCAAGGATCTTGAACGTAACACCATTGACCAATCGACGGAATTTCATGGCCGCGACGGTGAGCTCTTCGTCAGCCATCCGACTGACCCCAACCCTGTCTGCGATGCGTTCATTCGCGCGGGCGCGACGTTGCAGCTGCCGCACAACACGGATTTCAACGGACCTTCGCAACTGGGTCTCGGCGTATATGATGTTACCCAGAAAAACGGCCTGCGGTTCTCTTCCTACAACGCTTTCCTTGAACCCGTTCGGCAGCGGAAAAATCTTGAGATCTGGACAGGCACCGAACTGTCGCGCCTTTTGATCGAAGGGGGGCGGGTGACCGGCGTCGCGTTAAGGCGCGGCGGCGAGATCATCAAGGTCACATGCGCTGGCGAAGTAATCTTGAGCGCCGGGGCCATTGGCACGCCGATGGCGTTGATGCAATCCGGTATCGGACCTGCTGGCATGTTAAAAAAGGCCGGGATCGACGTTGTTCACAACCTGCCGGGCGTAGGCCGCAACCTGCGGGATCACGTAGATGGGATGATAACAGTGCGCAGCCCATCGCCCCGCACTTTGGGGCTATCGGTCTCGAATTGGCGCAGACTGCTGACCGCGCCCTTTGCCTTCGCGAGCAAACGCAAGGGCGAGCTTTCGACCAACTATGTCGTCGCAGGCGGTTTTGCGAAGACGCCCTTTGCTGACGAACTGCCGGACGTGCAGTTTCATTTCGTTCCGGGCTATCGCAGCCACCGCGGGCGATTGGTCGAGTGGGGGCATGGCTTTGCCGTGCATACCTGTGTCCTGCGGCCTCAGTCGGTCGGGCAAATTACGATTGGACGAGAGCAAGGTGAACTGGTGCCGCTGATCGACCATCGCTTTTTCTCTCATGGCCGGGATGCGGAAGTTTTGGTCGAAGGCATCAAGTTGGCGCGTCGCATCTTCGCGGCGGAGCCCATGGCGGATCTGGAAGGTCGTGAAATCTTGCCCGGCCCGGATGTCCAAAGCGACGCCGATATCTTCGCTTATCTGCGCGCGGAGGCCTTAACTGTGTATCATCCAGTTGGCACCGCGAAGATGGGAAAAGACGCTATGGCAGTGGTTGATCCAGCTTCTCTCAAGGTTCACGAATTGACCAATCTCCGTGTCGCCGATGCCTCGGCGATGCCGACATTGATCGGCGGCAATACCAACGCGCCTTCAATGATGATCGGTGAGAAATGCGCGCGCATGATAACTTCGGACTGGCGGGCGGCTTGAGGGGGCAGTGCCTAAGGTCGCGTTGGCTCTCGCTGTTGCCATGCCACCTGACCCAGCAGCGGAAGGAACGCAGACGGGGCGATCGCCGCCTTACCTCCGTCACTTATTTCCGGCAATTGAAAACCAAGAGGTGAGCCTGTGACCCAGTTTTGTTTGACTGTTAGTTGCCCTTCTAAACGCGGAATTGTTGCAACAATCGCAAATTATACTGCGCAGAATGGCTGTAATATCACCGACAGCACCCAGTTTGACGATGCTGATAACGGCAATTTTTTATGCGCATCAACGCGGAAGCCGAAACCGGTGCTATGCTCGCAAACATTAGCGAGGGCTTCAACGACGTGGCAGGTCGCTTCGACATGTCCTACGAGTTTCATGATCAAGATAGACCGATGAAGGTCGTCGTAATGGTTTCACGCTTCGGCCATTGTCTCAATGATCTTTTGTACCGGGTGCGCATTGGCGCCCTGCCGATTGAAATCGTTTCGGTAATCTCAAACCATATGGATTATCAGAAGGTCGTGGTGAACCATGATATTCCATTCCACCAAATAAAGGTGATCAAAGAAAATAAGCGCGAAGCTGAGGCGCGGATCGGTAGGGCTTTCGGCCGGCGCTGCCAGTTTTATACGCGCTGTCGGTGACCGTGAGGGCATGACTTTGTCCGACGTAGCGAAGGTATTGCGGGTAGAAACCGCCACTTTAAGCTCTCTGGCCGTCCGCTTGGAGCGAGACGGGCTCTTGGTGAGAGAGCCATCGCCTAAAGACAAAAGAGCGATGCTATTGCATTTGACGCCCCGCGCCCGAGAGCTTGGACAGCAGGCGGAACAGATTACGCAGGCCAGACACAACAAGGTGGCTAAGGCGATCAACTACATGTTTGAGAAGCATGGCCGTTGGCAGGCCTTCACGGCATTCCTCGATGACGGGCGTATCTGTCTGACGAATAATGCGGCCGAACGTGCTTTACGTGGCGTGGCACTGGGCAGAAGAGTCGCGGCTCTTTGCAGGCTCAGAGCGAGGCGGTGAACGGGCTGCCGCCATGTATACCCTCATCGTCACCGCCAAAATGAACGACATCGATCCGCAGGCCTGGCTCGCCGATGTTCTCGCCCGACTTGCCCGTCTCGCGCGTGCATGAACTTCTGCCTTGGAACTGGAAAGCTCTATCCCTTCCACAAGCAGCGTAACCATGCAGCTGAACAAGGTGTATTCCATCAAGACAATCGACCGCGTCGCTGTCGAACTGGGCGAAACCGTTGATCAGATCTTTGATCTCGCCATCGGTATGGAACCCGAAGATGGTATAATCTGGGTCTACGGCCCCGGCGACGATAGTGTCATCGCCTTCACTCCGTTTGGGATCGAAAACCTGCAAGAGCTAATCGAAATGGACCGTGATCGCGCGCGAGACCCATCTGCGGCCTACGCCGGATGCTTACCCCCGCTCTCTTGGCTGGCCATTTCTGCTCCGCCCCTCTCCACGACTCTGATCAGGCTGCTATTGCGATCATTGGGGGGATTGATTGCATTGTGACTGTCCTAATCGCGAGACGCGCATATCTCCGATCGTTCAAAGCAACAGAAATCGACGATGAACTCGTCAGGCGGTTCGTTGAGTCAGCACCACTGTGGCGACTCGAAGCCTTCCAATCCACCGGGGATAAGGACGCTGAACCAGAACCCGGCCCGCCAAGCGAAAATCCCCCAAAGCCATGAGGCCTTGTTAATTGGAGTTACCCCAAGTTATTTGAGAATCAATAATTTTGCCAAAGTTATCTGATCTGAGATAATTGGCATATACCGTCTTGCTCCGCCAGAGCTTCCCCATAACGCCAGATGTAACGAGCAGTCCTAAATTTCCGATTGACGGAAGTTTGCAGCGGCGCGCGTAGTGGAAACTTGAAAAGAAACCGAATAAGTAATACTCTGGATATGCCACTCCTTACCAAGGGCGATTCCGATGCAGACCACCGTGACATC
>Ga0209345_10002273_pt1 | contig 21424 bp, 29 predicted proteins | sample Cruoilmetagenom7_FD_187294 | JGI IMG/M metagenome (GOLD analysis project Ga0209345, IMG submission 187294) | Oil polluted marine microbial communities from Coal Oil Point, Santa Barbara, California, USA - Sample 7 (SPAdes) (version 2) | ecosystem: Environmental > Aquatic > Marine > Oil seeps ... | reverse complement strand
AGGGTATTGACTGGGTAATCGCAGGCGGGGAAACCGGACCAGGCGCGCGGGTATGCGATGAAGATTGGGTGCAATCTGTGTACGAGCAATGCCAATCAGTTGGAGTTCCTTTTTTCTTTAAGCAGACAGGCGCAGTGTTCACCCCGACTAGAAAAGTGCTTGATATGTCGAATATAAATCACAGAACAATAATAAATAACCACTGGGAAAAACAAAGGGCGTGGCCAAAATGAGCAAACCAACTGGAAATGAACCGGAAATGAAACCCAAAGTGTGTGGCCATCCATGTGAGGTGTATAGCAGGGTTGTGGGGTATTTTAGACCCATAAACTTCTGGAACCCGGGCAAGCAGCAGGAGTTTGAGGACCGGAAAACGTTTGAGGTTAAGAGTCCAGAGGTGGGGGAGTGAGAATTAAATTAATGTTTATGAACAGAAAATCAGAAATTATCTCGCCTCCTGATAACCCTATTATTCCTAAATACATGTCTAGGCGGAAAGGGACATTTGCTAAAGTTGACGAAAGCACCGTGGTCGAAAAGCAATTTATACGTGGCGAAGTCATAAAAGAACACGGCGAGTTTATAGAAGTGTATTATGAAAAGAGGTGACCGATGAGTGAGGAAAAGAAAGATTATTCATGTAAGTGTGCGTTATGTCATAAAGAGTTTATAGGAAACAAAAGAAGCTTGTATTGTGATGAATGCGAAAAGATATCACCAATACCATACCAACCAAATCCAGGGAGCGAGCCAGCTTATCCTATTGTTAGGGAGTTTAGTACTGCTTTAGGAGAAACTGAAAGCGATTTGCAGGCACCGGGTATGACCATCCGTCAAAAAACTTGTATTGCTGTTATGCAGGGGATGTTGAGTTCATCTGGTGATAGGTGTGGTGCGTTTCATCTTGCTGTGCAGGCAGTTGAGTATGCTGATGCGTTACTCAAGCGGGAAAAGGAAACACGGATATGAAAAAAAAACCTGAGGAGAAAATTCCGGATCACATGCGTATTGAATCGATGTGGAAGACGTTTTGTCCTCATTGTTACAGATACACCAAAACAGACAAATGCCCAATTTGTGGGAAAGACTGTATTCCACGGCACAAAGTAACATTGTGGCAAAGAATGCTGCAATACATTGTTTGAAACAGGAGGCAACCGATTGATAACATTCGTGACGCTCTGGGGTGAAAAGGTTGTGGTCAGATCAACCTATGATCAGAATGATTTTGAGAAAGCAATTACTAAAGACCCTAAAACTGCCACTTTTCGTGTGGGCAATAAGGTATATTTTACCCGGAGCATAGCGAGTTGGACACCACGCACACGCAGAGGGCCTATAGTTAGAAGAATAAGAATGACCGGCATAGAAGGAGTCTGATTGTGGTTTTGTGGCTTAAAAACCTGTTTCACAGGCACGTATGGTTGCCATGGGTAACCGAGAATATGGATAGAGTTGTGTTCTATTGGGGAAAGCAAGTTTACCGTAAGCACAGGATAAGATATTGTGTCCGGTGTGGAGCTGTTCAGATTAAAGCTATACCGGGAACTGACCGAGCAGTGTTGAATTAGTCTTGAGAAAGTGGTAAAATCAGGATATGAAAAAGACAGCAAAAAAGAAAGTAGTGAAAAAAAGTAAAGTTCCCCCAGATTGTGGGAAATCTAAGGGGAAAGGATATGATAACCTGGTTCATAATGGACGTAAAAAGGGAAGTAAGAACAAATACTCAGCGGATGTTAAAAAAATGCTGCTGGATGCGCTCAATGAGCGTGGGGGCAAAGATTTTTTCAAGAAGCTTGATAAAAATACATTTGCACGGGTAGCTGCAAAACTGGTACCCCAGACGATCGATGCTAACCTTAAGGGTGAAGTCACACAGACAGTCAATGTTATTACGAGTGGGAAGGGTAAAAAATAATGTGGGAATCAACTAAAAAGACAGAATATATAAAACCTGATGAGAAATTGGTTGAGCAATTAGCAAATATTGTGGAAGTCAACAAACGTTGTTTGGCATTATTAGAAAAACTAGCTGTACCACGTATTATGTGTGCTGATTCTGATATTGATCCTGAACAGTTCCATAATAAAGATCCAAAAGGAGAGTGATTACTATGAAAGCAGCGTGGGTGGTAATTGTATTCATGAGTTTTGTAATGGTTGGGTGTGGTAATAATCCAGCTGGTTGCCTATGGGTATCCAGTTTGAACCAGGACACCGGGAGCAACCCAGTTCCTACAGAGCAAGTCAAGCCAATCCCAACAGCAACACCAGCCCAAACGGTTACGCAAACCGTTACCCCAACGGTTACCCCAACGGTTTCAATATCAACCTATTCCAGTACAGCCTTTCATCCAGATATTACCAAGGTGGTGTCATGCCCAGCACTTGATGAGTTTTCTGTTGTGCGTGGGTACGTGCGGTATTCATACCATGGCAATCCCTGGATAGATGATATTGAGCTACCGGCCGCGGTTACCGTTGGTGGTCATGACATTGATGTGTTGTGCCTTCTCGATGTGGTGAATAAGCAGGTGGTGTTCTATTTCGACCAACCGGATCCAGACCTCAACACGTTTTATTGTGTGACCGCTGAGGTGAGCAATCAATGAGGTTAGTGGAGGTGCGTATCTGATGGAACAGGGCACAAACACGGTGACTGTAGTCATCGATCTTGACTTTTCTAACTACTGGTTTAAGCGATGGTTAGACGAAGCAATGGAGAACGCTTTGCAAAAGTTGGGTGAGGAGGCAGACAGCCAATGAGCAGCACTATGATTGAATAACATAGAGTTAGATACAGATCTGCCTTATAACTGGTCAACCAGGACTGACCAGGAGCCACTGTGGAATCACATGATGGATACGCTTAAGACCCAGATGGCAGAGTTTGCGAAGTATAAAGAAATTCGTACTTTGGGTGCGCGTGCTGTTGAGGTTGCTCATAGGCAAATAGGCAAAGACACCGTTGGTATGCATTTTATTGCCTGTGCAGCTCACATGAGGGTTGGAAATTATTGGCACTTACTTCCAAAGGGAGAGCAGTGCCGTACTGCTATATGGACAGCAATAAATCCTGATACCGGGATACTCCGCATTGATGAAGCCTTTCCGCCAGAAATAAGAAAATCAACCAACAACACCGAAATGAAAATAGTATTCAACAGTGGTTCATCCTATCAGCTGTTGGGTAGTGATAACTACAATAACCTGGTCAGTTCAATGCCTGTGGGCATATGGTTCAGTGAGTGGGCTCTTGCCAATCCTATGGCTTGGGCATATCTAGGTCCCATGCTTGAAAAAAACAAGGGGTGGGCTGCGTTCGTGTCTACCTCTCGCGGTCGGAATCATTTGAAAGACATCTATGATTATGCACGGGGGAACAAACGTTGGTTTGCGGATATGAAAAAGGCAAGTGAAACGTCTGTGTTCTCCAAAGAACAGCGTGAGGAAATAAAAGCTGGTTATATTGGACAGTTTAAAAAAGAGATGGGAGAGGCTCTTTACTTGCAGGAATACGAATGTAGTTTTGAGGGTGCTGTGCTTGGTAGTTACTACAGTAAGCAGATGGGCGAAGCAAGAGCACAGGGCAGGATTTGCAAGGTGCCATGGAGACCAAGCATCGAGGTTAACACCTATTGGGATTTAGGGCTTGACGACAGTATGACCATCTGGTTTATTCAGCATGTTGGTTTAGTGCACCATGTAATTGATTATATTGAAAATACTGGCATGGGTTTGTCTTGGTATGCCAAAGAAATGAAGGAAGGCCATAGAGTTGGTTATAAGTATGGCAACCACTATATGCCTCATGATGCTGAGGTTCGTGAAATGACCAATAACGATATTGCTCTCAGTCGTAAAGAAACTGCGGAGAACCTTGGTATCAGTCCTATTGAGGTTGTCGAAAGGGCACGAAACATGGATATTATTGTTTATGTACACATTCCAGCAGTGCGTGAAATACTACAATCATGTTATTTCGATGAGGAAAAGTGTATGCCTGGTATCAGTGCGCTTGAAAACTATCACGCGAAATACGATGAAACAAAAAAGGTGCTAACAAAGAGGCCTGACCATGATCACAACTGCCATGGGGCTGATGGATTCCGGACCTTTGCTGTAGGGTTTGAACCGAAGAAACCAAAGAATCAATCTGTTACTGAAATGATGGCAGCAATGCCACGCATACACAACTAGTAGGAGGGTAATACTATGGATCTCGCGGACAAACAAAAGGTGATTTTTTCAGAGAAAGAGGAAGAAAAACGGCTAAGACTTGCCAAAAAGCAATTTGACAGAAGTGTTGATGCTTTTAATGCATCATTCACAAAAGCCATTGAGCTATTGAAATTTAAGTATGGTGAACAGTGGACCGAAAAACAGAAAGATAAACGTGAAGCGGCTGGCCGTCCAGCATTGACCATCAATGAGATGTCCAAGTTCTCCAATCAGGTCTGTGGTGAGATGCGCCGTAACAAGGTGCAGATCAAGGTTGTTCCTGCGAATGGTAAGGCCAGCAAAGACAACGCAGAAATCAAGGCCGGGATGATCAAAAATATTGAGTACATCTCTGATGCTGAGGTCATCTATGACCATGCCGGTAAAATGTTGGTTGACTGTGGTTTTGGTGCTGGGCGTGTTTTATCAAGATACACCGATGATGAGGATGATCCGTTTTTGCAGGAGCTTTACATCAAAGCACTCGACAATCCTTTTGCTGTTCATCCTGATCCAATGGCCTCTGATAGTCGTTTTTACTCTGATGGAGAGTTCTTTTTCGTTGATACCCCGATGACTAAAGAGGATTTCATTGAAGAGTATGGGGAGGAAAACATCCCTACTGCTACGCTAGGCAATGAAATTACCAACACAGAGCGCGAGCGGTGGTATAGCCAAAACGCTATTATTGTACGAGAATATTATTATAAAAAGTATACAGTCAAACACATGGTGCAACTGTCTGATGGTCAGAACATGGAGAGCAGTGCTGCTGAAAAGTTCATTGCTGGAATGACACAAACGATAACTCAAGCCAAGGCTGAGCAGGATACGCAGAGAGCTGAGGCTCTTGCTGCTGGTGTGGCCTTTGATGAGTCTACCATTGAACTTGATGAAGTTCCTGAGATATTAAAAAAACGTGACATCAAAGAACCGCATGTTATTTGGTTGAAAATAACCGCTGAGAAAATACTTGAATCAAATGAATGGCCTGGTGAGCTTATTCCAGTAGCTTTTGTGACTGGCGAATATTCCAATATTGCCGGAGAGCGTCGGTATGATGGATTGTTTAAGGATGCTCAAGATCCACAAAAATTAATCAACAACGCATACACCTCTCTGTGGGAGATTGTTGCACTCATGCCAAAGACCCCATGGAAAGCAAGTGCAAAGATGATCGAGGGATACAAGAATGATTATTTATCTGCTAATGCAGAGAATTTCCCTATTTTGCTATATAACCATGATCCAAAATTCCCCGGTAAAGCACCAGAGCAAAACCAGATGGGCCAGATGCCTGTTGCTATGTACACCATTCTTGGAGAATGCAAACAAAACCTCAAGGATTCAGTTGGTATGTACAACGATGATGTTGGTGACAAAAGCTCTGCTGTGTCAGGTAAGGCAATTATTGCACGTCAAACCCCTGGTGATACGTCAACCTATGTTTACCATGACAATCGGTCTGGGTTTGTGGCTCAGCTTGGAAAGATACTGAATGATGCTATACCTCATTTTTATGACACTCCGCGTGATGTCCGTCTGCGTGGTTTTAGTGACAAGGATTCTACAGTGCCAATCAATACCACCATCGGAAATGTAATGCAGACAATGAAGCAGGAACCAGATAAATATACCGGTGTTAATAAGAAGGCGTTGAGAAAAGCCCAGCGCAAGGGTAACGGTAATATGAATACTCCTTTTAACAATATCACTGAGGGAAAGTATGGCATCGTTGTTACAACCGGGCCGGCATACCAGACCCAGCGCCAAGAGGCAGCAGAGAACATCATGAAGATTGCTCAAGTTGCTGGGAAAATCAACCCAAGTGATTTGTGGCATTTGGTTGATATGTTGGACTTCCCTGGAGCCAAAGAGTGGGCTGATAGTATCCGGAAGCGCGTGCCGCCTGGTGTTTTACCAGAGCAGGAGGATGCTGAACCAGCACAACCACAGCCTCCCTCAACCGAGGACAAGATTGATATGGCCAAGCTGGAACTTGAAATGCAGAAGTCAAAGACAGAGGAAGTTAAGCTAAAAAACGAAACTGTAAAATTAATGAATCAATTGGCAGAGAGCAAAGAGGGTATAAATTCTGAGATCATAAACAAGCTTGAAGAATTGTTTACCCCTAATCACCCAGCAGATGTTGGTGTTCCTGGAGCGTCTTAGCCAACTGGAGGCCAATAATGCGTTATAGGTGTATTGCAAAAAAGAGTTGGGGCCGACGTTTCTATTCACGTGAGGATTGTGGTAAGTGTTATGGCCGTGGATATGTTGGTTTTTTCAGAACGATCAAGGGGAACATCATGAATGCAAATTTTGCTCCTGTGCTTTGTAAATGTGTCCGAGAGATAAAAGTTGAGAGTTGGTTAGTCAGGTTTTGGAAAAAAAACCTTGACTTTTGCAAACACAAAATTGTTAAATTTAAACATGGATGCAAAGCTTAAAAAATATAGATGTCCGAAATGCACAACTTCTCTGGGAGCACTTCTTTTGAAGGCCTCTGGGAATGCTATTGTGCAGTTGAAGTGCTGGCGCTGTAAAAATTTTGTTGAAATTGAAATTAACACTGGCCCAGAGGAATATGAAGACGCGAAAGAATTGGCAAAAGCCAATAATTAAATTTCCCAGGAGGAAATAATGGAACAACCGACCGTCCCGGTAACAGCGAACGCCGAAGTAGTGGACTCGGCAACCACACAATCTGTAGAGCCAGGGTCAGATCCTGCACAGTATGAAGGTATGCAAGTGACAGAAAATCCAACTGATGAGACCCTGGGCGAAGCAACACCAACCCCCGATCCTCAGCCAGTTGGTGATGTTGTTGACCCAAATGTTGAGCCTGCAAATACCGATGAGCCGGGAGCGGAACCCGCAGTAGACACTCAGACAGTTCCACTTGAGGAACATATCAAGCTACGTAAACGAGCACAAGAAGCCGAAAAGCGCTCTGCATATTTAGAGGGACGCGCCGAAGGAGCACAACCAGGGCAGCAACAAAAGCCTGCGGGTCCTCCTCCGTTTACACCGCTTGAGGAATACGACGGAACTTATGAGGAGTGGGTTGCTGAAAAAGTCACGCATGACCTGGAATGGAAAAATGATCAAAAACAAAAAATGGCTAGATCAAGCGCAGTGGATGAAAAATATTCTGAACGCTGCACTGCTGCTGGTGAACAGATACCTGATCTGCAAGAAACAATAGATACTGCTCAGCTTCCTAGGTTTGCGGACTCTATTGTTAATGCGGTGAAAAAAAGTGATTTGGGTCCCCAGATTGTTTACTTTCTAGCCAAGAATCCAGCAGAGGCAACAAAGCTTGCTCAGATGGATCAGGATGTGGCTATCATGGAAATTGGTAGCCTTAGAGAAAAAGTCAAGGCGACGATGCAACCACAAAAAAAGAGGGTTCTGAGTAGTGCGCCCTCGCCAATAGTGCCGGGTAACGGATCAGGAACAACCGTTGTGACTGATCTTGCAGATAAAAATATGGGTGATTATGCAGCTGCGAGAGATGCTCAAAGAAAAAGGTAAATTGGTAAGGCGCACACAACTTGGACCTCCTTTGAGAAAAAAGGAGATACCACGATGGCTAATACCGTTAAAAATATAGGTGGTGTAGCAAAAGAATTGCTGTACCAGCTTACAAATCAATTGAGTGTTATCAAAGGAATCAAAAGGCAGTATTCTGACCAGTTCGCCAAAGAGGGTGCAAAGGTCGGTGATACTTTGAATGTGAAATGGATAGAGAATACTCCTGTAACTCGCGGACCTGTTGCAAAAGTCCGGCCTTACGTGGAAAAAACTCTGCCAATCACAGTGACGGACAATCATCAATATCAATCTGCTATTGAATTTGGTAGCCGTGAGCTTGAGATGTCTGTTGAGCAATTCAACGAAAAAACCAATCTCACACAAATTGCTGCTTCCATTGCCAATGAAATGGAAGAGGATGTGTTAAAACTTGCGCTACAGGTCCCTAATATGGTAGGGACTCCGGGCACAACTCCCGGAACTGCTGGTGGTGCTGGTTTGTTGATGACAACCTCTCCCAATATCTATGGTAATGCTGGGGCTGTGCTGACAGAGATGGGTGCACAAAACATTGACCGGACTATGGCGTTGAATTCAGCAGCCATGACTCTATCTGCATCCGCAACCGTTGCATTACAGAATCCAGCTCGTGATATTAGTGGCCAATATCGTAATGGCTTGGTCACTCGCGCAATGAATTTGGATTTTGTGGAAAATGTGAACATTCCCACGATCACTACGGGAACGCGCACAAATGGTACTGTGTTGGTTGGTAGTGTTGATGGTGATAGCACCATTCAAGTTACTGGCCTTGGTGCAAACGCAACCGTATCAGCTGGTGAGCATTTCACTGTTGCTGGTGTGAATGCGGTTAATCCTATGAATCAGCAACCGCGTTTTTTCTTGCGTATGTTTGTTGTTACAGCAGCAGCTACTGCAAACGCAGCTGGTCAAGCTACGCTAAGCATTGCACCACAAATAATTTTGTCAAATCCTGAAAAACTGGTTGGTGGTACAACTCTTGTGAAAAGATACCCATTGCTACCAATCAATGTCAATGGAACAGTTGAAGCGTTGCCTTTGGCTGGTGCTGTTGTGACCTTTTCCGGTGCTGCAAGCACTGCAACTGTGTTGAATCTAGCACATCAAAAGGATTCAATTGTTATGACCACCGTGGATTTGCCACTGTATGATGATGCTAAAAAGTGCGTTATGGTTACGCATGAAGGTATCACCTTGCGCTTGTGGCAGGCTTCGGATTGGACCAATGACCGTTGTGCCACTCGTATTGATGCAATCATGGTGCCAACGCTTGTACGGCCAGATTTGTCAACCATTGTATTTGGGTAAGAGAAAAAAGAAAAAACGTAAAGGAGAATAACAACATGAGCACCAATAATATGAAGTGGAAAAACATCAAATACCTGGATGGAACTCATCCGGATGGTACGAAGTTCAGTAAGGACCCACGATCCAACCCAGCACAGGCACCAGTGCCTGCATCTGATGGGGGTCAAGTTGTAACCTACCAAGAAGACTTGTCTGCTGTATCAGTGGCAACGATCACAACCGCAGAGCAAGCTTTGACGGTTGGAACTACTGCCGGAAATGGTCCAGCAACAACGGACTTTTTGGCAGCGGTCAATAAACCAACTGCTCAGGCTGGTATGGGTATACATACAGGGCGCATCAGCGCAGCCAATACTGTATCTATGACCTATTCCAATACTGTGGCTGGTTTTCTTACCCCAACCGCAAGTGAGGATTATAATGTGGTTGTATTACGTGGTGCGCCAACGCACATTCAGTCATTGACTCCTGCATTGGTACCTGCGGACAGTTCATCTGAAACGGTGTTCAATATCACAAATACTCAACCAGCCATCACGCTTACTGTTGATGGTTATGGTAAAGTCATCACCGCAACACTGGTGACTGGTGGTACTGGTTTTTTCCAAGTGCCTACGTTGGCTGTGGTTGATGCAAAAGGTGGAGCTGGTGCGCTGTTGGGTTGTGATGTTACCGCTCTTGGTGTTATTGATCGAGTATGGATTGAGGATGCTGGACAGGGTTATGTTGCGCCAACTGTTACGGCCATTGGTGGAAATATCATTGAAAAAGGCATGGTGGCTATGGTTACCAAACCAACAGCAACAGCAGGTATTGCAATCAGCAATGTGCGTGTTGCTGAGAACAACCAGCTTGCCATTTCTTTTGTCAATGCTACAGCTGCAAATGTTACCCCGACCGCAGAGAACTACACCATCTGTTGCATGAATGAAGTCCCTGCAATAAGCAATACTGTATCGTTTGGTATGCAAGCTGGAACTTTGGCTCTAGTTGCAGCAAATACCACAGCAGAACAGTCTGTTACTCTTAACGGAATTGTAGCAACTGATATTGTTGTTGGTTGTCAAAAACCAACCTTGCAAGCTGGTATTTTAATGTCCGGTGCGCGTGTATCTGCCGCTAATACTATCGGTGTTGGATTTGGGAATTTCACGGGTGGTAATTTAACACCTACAGCAGCGGAAGTCTATGGTCTGACAGTTGTCAGACAAGTCCCTGTGGCTCCACTAAAAATATTCCGGCCTATTCTCAGCCCCGTGTCAGTTGCTGCGAATACCAGTGCAGAGGAAACTTTCACTGTGACCGGATTGCCTGCTGGTGCAACTGTACAAATCAACAAACCATCCCATCAACCAGGGCTGGCAATTGGTGGTTGTCGTGTTACTGCTGCAAACACTCTCGGTATTACCTTTGAGAATGTTACTGCTGCGATTATCACGCCGGCTGCACTTGAGCAGTATACGGTTGGTTGCTTTATGGAACCGGGTGCTGGTACAGGTATACCTGGTAGTTGGGTTGCTGTTCCGTTCTCCTTGTCTTCACAGAGGACTCTGGAACAGACCAAAGAGCAACAAGCAGTCATGAATGAAACCGGATTGGCTGAAGGCGCATAAGGGAGGAAATAGGTTCTCTCTGAACGATTCCGCCCACGCGGAACCCGGGCTGGGTATCCCGGAAAATAATGCCCACAATCTAACCGCGTGGGAAAGGACATACCTAATGGAAAAAGAAAAGTTCAAAATTTTCGTTGCGATACCGTGTTATGACAAAAAGGTGTTTGTGCCCTGTGTCCAAGGACTTATGAAAGCGATGAAGGTATTGATTGAAAACAATATATCTTCTGATGTTTGCTTTGAGGTTGGACTACCTTATGTCACTATGGCCCGTAACAACCTGATCAGGAAATTCATGGAATCTGATGCAACTGAAATTATCTTTATTGATGCTGACATAGGATTCCAGCCGGATGATTTTAAGATGCTTATTGGTGCAAACGAGGAAGTCATAGCCGGTATCTATCCAAAAAAACAAGCAGAAGATGTGTTTCCTGTAATGCTCAAAACCGACGTTCAAGGTCACGTGATCAACGAAAACGGAGTGTTGCTTGCGTCTGGATTGCCTACAGGGTTTATGAAAATCAAACGCAGTGCAATAGAAAAGTTAACATCAGCAAACCCAGATCTGGCCTATACGGATGCTCTAAGTGGAAAAGTTACCTATAATCTTTTTGGAACCTATGTGGAGGATGGGCGTTGGTTTGGAGATGATTATGGATTCTGTAAGCTGTGGGAAAAGGCTGGTGGTAAATGCTACGCGATGCCAAATATCACTTTTATCCATTGTGGACAGCGTAATTTTGAGGGTAATTTTTATGAATATTTGAAAAGTGGAAAAAACCAGAGAAGCCGATTGGAAACACCATATAGTCATGCTTACCCAGAGCGTGACGGGGTGAAGCCATGAAAAAAAACTTGCTTGTCGGATGCGGTCACAGCAGAATCAAAAGGATATGGGTGGGTGATCAAACCTCATGGGATGGCGAAGTGGTAACACTTGACATGAACGAAGATTGCAAGCCGGATGTGCTTCATGATTTGGAAGTTTTGCCATATCCTTTTGAGGACAATACTTTTGATGAAATTCATGCTTATGGTGTTCTGGAGCACTTGAGCGATCAGGGCGATTACAAGTCGTTCTTTGCTCAGTTTCAGGAGTTCCACCGGATAATCAAACCAGGCGGGTTCTTTTTGGCACTTGTTCCTAGCGAAAAAGGCATAATCGATCCCAAAACAGATACTGTTACATTCAGCCCTCAACAGTGGGGTGATCCTTCTCACCGTCGAGTGATAAACCTGATTACTCTTGCATTTCTGTCTCAGGAATCGTACAAGCAGTGTGGGCAGACCATGATGACTGACTTTCGTGATATTTACAAAGGTGATTTTACTGTTGGATGGAATAATGATGATGGATCTTTGCTGCAATTTGTACTTCTACCAATTAAGGAGGTGCCGGGATGGACTTCCGCGAATACGCCTGCTCAATAGGATTTAATACAGTTTCACCAATGGACCCTCAGCAAAATCTGGAAATATCAAACACTGATATTCCTGAAAAAATGGTTGTTGGTGGATTATCTGATCTTTGTATAATGCCTCGTATGTCTACCTTTGCTATTGGGTCATTGATCAATAAAGCTGTGCGTGAAATGCCATCTGATCAGTTTTACGTGAATGTAGGTGTTTGGCACGGATTTTCATTGTTGGCTGGCATGGTTAGCAATCCAGACAAGTACTGCATTGGTATTGATAATTTCTCTGAGTTTGGTGGGCCACGTATGGAGTTCAGAAAAAGATACTTGGATGCACGTAGTGAAAACCACCATTTCTTTGAGATGGACTACAAACAGTATTTCAATGCAATGCATAAGCCTGTAAACAAAATAGGCTTTTACTTCTATGATGGTGCTCATGACTATCAGAATCAGCTTGATGGGCTGAATATCGCTGAACCATTCTTGGCTGATAATGCCATTGTTATGGTTGATGATTGGAATTGGGATGCACCAAGAGACGCGACTAAAGAATTTTTCAATCAGAGCAAGAATGAATGGGAAACAATAATTGAACAATTAACTTCTGGAAATGGTCATCCTACATTTTGGAACGGAATTGCTGTTTTTAGAAAAGGTGGTTTAAAGTGAAAAAAATCAAACTTACGCAAGGCAAGCTTGCTTTAGTTGATGATGATTGGTTTGAAATATTAAACTGTCATTCATGGTTTTATCACTGTGGATATGCTCGGAGATGGTCGAATTTTGTTGATGGCAAAAGGCACTGTATACATATGTCCCGTGTTATTATTGGTATTGATGGACTGGATTTTAAAGAAAAAGAAGCAGATCATGTTGATAGAAACAGACTTAATAATCAGAAATGCAATTTAAGGGCTGTAACCAGATCACTAAATCTAAAGAACAAAAGCAAATATTTCAACAATACAACAAATTTCAAAGGTGTATCCTATCGAAAGCCAGAAAAAAAATATAGGGCTAGAATTCAATGTGATGGGAAAACGCACTATTTAGGATCGTTTGATGATCCAAAAGTAGCAGCTATAGCGTATAACAAAAAAGCAACAGAAGTGTTTGGGAACTTTGCTTTTTTAAATCAAATATAAAAGAAAGGACTCAAACCCAATGCCGAAAAAAATGATGTCGAATGCGAAACCAAAATTGAAAGCCAAGACCACAGCTGCTGATGAGGCTAGAATCAACCGGATGAGTGAAAGGATTTTTAAAAGCTCAAAGCGCACTGATGAAATCTACAAAGGTGGTGCTAGTGAGATGGGGTCACCAGCAAAGAAAAAAAGCGTGCAGAAGGTTGCCCCTAAAAAATCTGTTCCTCGGGCACGTGATAACATGAAAACCTATGCTGCTAATCGTCGGAGCCAAGGGGCAACACGGAGATATTGATTTTACTGTTCAAATAAATTTTGGAGGAAGACAATGGCAAAGGGAAAAGATGGCATGAAGGCATACGCATCAAAACGGAATAAAGATACATCAGCAACACGCGTAACTTCTGTTCCTGTGGGTCAGAGAAAATCGGCGGAGATCACAAAGGCTGAAAACGGATATATAGTTAGTCAGTATATTTCTGGAACATGCGACAAGCCTGGGTATGATCGGAAAATTGTCTGCAAAACAATTGAGGAAGCCCAAGCCAAGGCTGCAAGTCTGTTGAAAATGTAATGAAATCGGGTAGTAACCCGATAAAAAACACGTGGGAGGAAGACATGCAATATCCAAGGATTATTTATCACTTGACCGATGGTACAAAGAAGTCTGAGCAAGGTGGGTATACTTACCAACAATGCAACAGCCAAGAGGAATTGAATTTGTTGCTTGATGATGGTTGGCGATTGACTCCTGATGAATTGGTGGAGGTGGCAGTGGCAGAAGATGCTGAGGTTTATGAAACAGACACACCAGGAACAGCACCAAAACCAAAGAAGGTGGCAAAGAAGGCGGTTAAAAAAGCCGCCAAGAAATAATTGGTTTGTGAATCAGAAAGGTGGCGATTGAAATGGCCCTTAGTACTGCGCGGGATATGGTAAAAAAGAGTTTGAAATTAATCGGTGTGGGGGCTGAGGGCGAAACGCCATCTGCTGAAATGATGAACGATGGCCTTGATTCGTTGAACTTGATGTTGTCCTTGTGGGGTGCCCGGAATCTTATGACTCTGGCCGAAATTCAAGAAAATTTCCCTCTTGTTGCAGCTCAGGCATCGTATACCATGGGTGTATCGTCTGTAGCATTGCCAACAGATTTTGACACCATAAAACCACACAAAATCAACTCAGCATTTGTCAGGGATTCAACCGGGAATGACTATTCTGTTCAAATAATCACAACGGGTCAATATAATGATTTGACAGTAAAAACAACTCCAGGCCGTCCGGATAGGCTTTACCAAGACCCTGGTGAAACACAGCAGACGGCCCAGAGAACAACCTTGATTTTTTATCCAGTTCCGGATGTCATTTATACAATCTATATGTTTTCTGAAAAGCCACTGACTTTAATTGCTGATTTGGATACCAATATCACAATGGAGGACGTGTATAAGGCTGCAATCATTTTCAATCTGTCACCTTTGTTAGCAACTGAATACGGACTTTCAACACCAGGAGAGGTTTTGCGTTTTGCTGATCAGACAATGAGTGCAATCGAGAAAATCAACGCATCACAGACAAAGGAAATAGCAGACCTTTGGTTGCCTGTACCTGAAAGATCAAACATAATGACAGGGAGATAATCGTGGCAAAGTATGGAATCATAGGACCAGGATATCAGGGACGCAGCACAAATATAAATGCCTCTAGGTGCATAAACCTGTACCCAGAATTAAACCCTCGAGACAGCAAATCTGTTGGGTCGCTGGTGGGAACTCCTGGGCTATTGTTGTATGTAGACACCACCTTGGGTCCGATCCGATGTGCACACTTTTTTAATAATCTGATCTATTTTGTATCTGGCAACAAACTTTATTCAGTAAATGCTGCAAAGGACATATTCCCTATTGTTGATGCGGGTTCAGGAAACCAAGTTGAATTGGCCACGCTTGATGGCCGTGTGTCTATGGCTGACAATGGGCTTTATGGGGTTGGTGGCGGGATAGCACACCAACTGGCTTTTGTTGATGGCGTTAATGTTTATGTTGTTAATGTTAGCACGTTTGCTTTTAACAGCTTTGCAGTTCCAGCCCAAACGATTGCCTTTATTGGTGGGTATTTCATGATTGACAAAGGTGGTGCAGAGGTTGCTATTTCAAATTTGTATGATGGAACTGTGTGGCCGGCACTGGCTTTCTCTACAGCAGACTCTTATCCAGATAACCTTAATTGTGTAGTTAATAATCATAATGAGGCATGGTTGTTTGGTGAATACAGTGCAGAGATATGGGTGCCAGACGGAACATCAAACCCATTCCCTTTTTCAAGGATGGCTGTTATTGATTACGGGACAATCGCGCCGCACTCAATTGCCAAGGGTAACAACACAATATTCTGCTTAGTTTCTCAGCGCAATGGTAATGCTGGTGAAATATTTGGCGTTGGTATGGTCAATGGTTATGGCATGGAAATAGTCACTCCACAATCTATCAATTACCATATTTCAAAATATACTGAGGTGTCAGATGCGTGGGGGTATTGCTATACTGACAATGGGCATGAGTTTTATGTTTTGACCTTTCCCTCTGCAAATGCTACCTGGGTCTATGATGCAACAACCGGGTTATGCCATGAACGCTCCTACTATTCAGGAGATCCATACCAAGTTAATAGACATATTGGGAATGCTTATGCACACGCTTGGGGGAAACATTTTGTAGGCTCTTATGTGGGTGGTAAAATATATGAAATGTCTGAGGATTACTATACTGACAATGGCGAACCAATTGCCAGCGTTCGTGTTGCCCCTCCAATTGATGACAACAATGTTAATATGTTTATTAGCAAATTACAGTTAGATGCAGAGACTGGGGTGGGATCACTGGCTCCCCTCACAGGGATAGTGTCGAAAGTAACCCCAATAACGGTTGAAGGTGGCCCGATACATATTATTGAAAAAGACAATTTTATATATGTATCAAGTACTAGCTTGCCAAACAATAATGTAACAATAATCAATAAAGTTACTGATAAAAAAACAACTATCAGCCTTGGCATTTATCAAGGGCGCGGTATGGCTATTCAGGGAAACTATTTATTTGTTGCTAGTACGAGTTTTGGGGTTGTTGTTAAAATTGACCTGACTACAAATACAATCGTATCAAACATACCCGTTGGCGGTACTCCAATAGAGATTATAAGTGATGGAATTTCTGTGTGGGTTGATGATGAGTCTGCTGGTGGTACAACAGTAAAAAAAATCAATCCAATTACTGATGTTGTTACAAATGTTATAGTGGGGACTAGTCCTAGGTATCTATTTTATGATGCTGGATATGTATATACTTGTAATTTTGGTTCAGATAATGTGTCTAAAATAGACATATCCACAGATACAGTCAGTGCAACCATTGCAGTTGGAACACAACCATATTATATCACAAAAGCCAATACTCACCTTTGGATTTCGAATTGGGGATCAGCAAATGTATCTAAAATCAATATTGCCACAGATGTTGTTGATGCTACTGTTGTTGTTGGACTACAACCCTTGCAGAGTGTTTTTGATAATTCGTCGTTATGGGTTGTTAATGAGGTAGTGGGTTCTATATCCAAAATAGATGTTGCTACAGACACTGTAACGGCCACACTTGCTGGAGTAGTATACAGGGCTATTGTTTTTGATGGTGTGGATATTTGGACTAATGTTTTCCCTTCGATAGCCAACAGAATTAATATCACGACCAACGCTGTGACGGCAACTGTTGGTGTTGGAACAGATATATATTATGGAATGGCTAGCGGTTATTATGTTTGGTTTGTAGGTTATGCTTCTAATAATGTGACCAAAATACAGGTTGCACAGCAGATTGACCCTCGCGCCTTGCTTTCTTGGTCCAAAGATGGCGGCCATACTTGGTCAAATGATCACCCAACGAGCATGGGAATGCTTGGTCAATATCTGACTAGGATGATTTGGCGCAGACTGGGTGCTGTCAGAAATCGTTGTTTCCGGATAGCCATCACAGCCGCAGTTAAAAAAGTGCTGATCGGTGCTTATATGGAGTTGAAAGGGGGGGCTTCTTGATGGGTGCTCCTCCATTCAATGATGGCTTATTTAATAAGGCGAATGGAATAATAGCCTCTCCTGCTTGGCGTGCTTGGTATTCAGACGTGACCAGAACACTTTTGACTCTGAGTGGTGGAACTGGTATACCAATAACACCATCCGGTTCTGTTGTTGCTGAAACAACTTTTGCATTGGTACCAAATGCAGGCGCAGCAGCAACCTTTTCCCGTGGTGACCACACCCATGGGTCACCAACTCTTGATGCAACATTACAAGCATTGGCTGCTTTGGTTACCTCGCCCAATCAGTTGATTTTATGTACTGGTGCGGATGCGTTTGCTGTTGGCCAGCTTACCAATGCATATGTGGACCCGGCTGCTGCTATCGATGAAAGCAAGCTCAATCTTAATTTCCCAACACATACAGCCACGACCGTGGCAGGTGCACCGCTAACCATTGCAGGGCAAGACATCACATTCAACCATGATGCAACCCTTGCAATCACTGGAAACAATCTGTATGTTGTAAATGATGGCCATACCCACGCCACGCAGTATCTTAAGCTTGATGGATCAAACGCGAATGTCACAATTGATATAGGCGCGGAAGATTTAACCACAACGGGTGATATTACTGGTAACACCATAACTTGTGTTGATTTAACGGTTTCTGGAGATGCTGATATCGGTATGACTGACGGATCTGTATTGTTTTCTGATGCCTTAGGAGTCATAACCGAAAACAACGATGGTCTTTATTATGATGATGCAGGAAAAATATTACGGGTAAATGAAACATTAAAAGTTAGATATGGATCACTTACTGTGCTTTATTCGGAAGATTTTTCTGGTTTTTCTCCTGGTGACGACATGACTTTATTTGGTTGGACATGGTATCAATATTTGGCTGAGGTTGGAACTTTTAAAGCAACAGCTGCACCATCTGGCGAGTGCAAGGCAACTGTAGCAAATTGGGCAGGTGCGTTTGTGTTAGACGCAGGATTAGCTTGGACTAATTACTCAGTTGATTTTGATGTTTCTGTGACTGGTTCTCGCTTGAATTTTGGATTTAGACATAACGGAGCAACTACTTATTGGATGCAATGCTTGCCTGGAGTTGCCGGACAAGCTAAAATATATAAAGCAGGATCACCCGCGTTTCCGGGAGGTGCTACATTATTAGATGCTCAAACATCACCAAATCCTGTAACACATGTAAAAATAGTGGCATTAGGGACATCAATTAAAATATATTACAATAATTCTCCTGTTGCTACCAACGACATAGTAGATGCAACATATGCGACCGGATCAATCGCAATGTCAGGATACCAAGCTGGATGGATAATAGACAACATTGTTGTTAATATTGCAGGAGTTTATGAAAACTTATTATCAGCTGAATCCACTGGTGGGCTTACAATAACACCTGATAGCGGACCACTAAAATTAGTAGGAGACGTACAGCTTCCGAGTGATTCAGATGTGTTGTTGTTTGGTGCGGGGCAGGATGCTAGTTTGGTGTATAACGGAACCAATCTTGTTTTAAATCCAAAAGTGGTCGGTACTGGTGTGCTGTTGATGGATACGGATTCACGAATAGCTTTTAGAGACACGGCAATTTATGCCTATTCAAGTCTTGATGGATGGCTAAATCTCGTGGCTGATATTGGCGTGGAAGTCAATGCCCCAATACTGAATGTGGCCGAATTATATTGTGCTGGTGCTGGTGATTTTGATGGCTCAGTTAAAACAAGCGCAAATAGGATTTGTAAAACAACTAGAGAAACAGTCGCCACAACGCTTGATGCAACCGATGAAATAGCCATGATTGACACAGACGGCGGAGCAATAACAATAACGCTGCCAGCTGGAATAAATGGTCTGCACTATAAAATAGTGAATTGCGGAACAAGTGGTAATGATGTTACTATAGACGGTAACGGGGCTGAGAATGTGATGGGATCAGCAACACAACTATTGTCTGATGGCGAAGTTTTGGACTTGCATTTTGAAACGACGGAACATTGGTGGTGACGATATGAGTTTATGGAAATTATTAACAGCTAGATGGGGCAGTGGCGCAGGCGAAACGGATGAGGTGCGTATAGATTCCTCTACAAATTCATTACAGACGATAGAATATGAACATCATGAAATACATTCTGGTAGTCATTTTGAATATACAGAATACGATGCTGATTTGGATGATACAAATACTATAGATATATTAATAACCGTTCCAAACACTACGTTGTGGCCACATTTGGTTTTTAGTGTGGACGGAGCACTACAGACACTTGTCCAGCTTTTTGAGACGTGCACACATACTGCCGGGGCAGCTAAAACAGCCTATAATAATAACCGTAATTCTGCAACAGCGAACACAACCTTGTTAAATGCTTCTAACGATGATGCAGCAGACGGAAACGCTATATTGCAAAGTATGTTTGGAGTCAGCACCGGTTCTGGTATTAATAGTATTGTTTCTGGTGGTGGCTCCAGAGGAGACAACGAACACGTTTTAAAACAAAACACAAAATACTTGTTGCGGGTTACGTCTTATGCTGACAACAATGTGGTATCTGTGAAATTATCATGGTACGAGCATACTGACAAAAATTAAAAGGAGGGCATTATGCTAATTGAATTGACAGAGGAACAGCACAAAAATTTAATGGTGATGCTTGGAAGGGTAAACAAAGCACCAGACGAAAACACATTGATGTTTTCTCAGGCACTGGTTGACTTGAGCAAGGCGCTTACGACTCCGATTCCACCTGCTCCCATAGTAGCACCCCCATCGGCACCAGAATGATTATTAGGCGTGGGTTGGTGACTGATCTGTTTGAACTTAGTAGGTTGTGGAGGTGTATGGTAAAAGAGTCAGAGCCAACATTGAATCCCGACCTGGAAATGTGGCGTGATTATGCTGTGAGCCTCATGCGGTATGATGGATATTTTATGTTTGTGGCTGAGGCAAACGATACTATTATTGGGTTTGTTGACTATGCTATGCAGCCAGAGCCAGGAAAAGGTATTTGGGTGGCAACAATAAATTATTTTTATGTTGTCCCTGATTATAGAAGAACAGATGTTAGTGGTCAACTTTGGGAAAAAGCAATTGAAAGCGCGAAAGGGAACAAGGCAGTTGAATTTTCAGCAATATGTTTTCCTGATCGTTTGGATTTTTGGGAACGTCACGGATTTACGAAACAGAGTATAGGAATAAGGAGGACACTATAATGCCATGGTTAGCAGCGGTCTCAGCAGGAGCAGGTGTAGTATCTGGAATAATTCAATCAGAGGCTCAGGATAGAGCAACACAGGCACAACAACAAAGTGCAAGGGATGCGCTTGGTTTTCAGCAAAATCAGTGGGATACATCACAGTCACAACTTGCTCCATATAGGCAGTATGGTGCTGAGGCTTTGCCTGAAATAAGCAGAATAGCTGGTGAGGCTGGATCAATAGACCCAACAGCAGATGCAGGATATAAGCCCGTTTCCTCATTACAAAGTCCTGGAGAATTTCAGTTCAATACAACCGGGCCACAGGCTGACCCAAGTTATCAATGGAGATTAAACCAAGGGCTGGCTGGTGTTGAATCAAGCGCGGCTGCTCGTGGTGGATATTTTTCTGGCAACACAGGGAAAGCTCTTATGGATTATGGGCAAGGTGCAGCCTCACAAGAATATGGCAATCAGTTTGGTAGATATAATCAGATGTGGAATAATTACATGGGTCAAGAAGGTTTTAATGCTGATCAGTATAATCAAGCATGGAATCGGGGAATGGGACAAAACCAGCAGCAATTTAACCAATTTGGGACTATAGCAGGTATGGGACAGAATGCTGTAAATGCCTCAACAAATGCAGGTAACCAATTTGCTACGAATGCCGGAAATATAGCAATGAATCAAGGCAATGTGGCAGCTACAGGAGCAACCAATCAGGCCGATATTTGGGGAAATGTCATAAGTAATGCCGCTAATCAATTTATGAGCGGATGGGGCCAGCAACAGCAAACAAATCAGATGAATCAGTGGGCACAGCAAAACGCAATGTTGAA
>Ga0209345_10002272_pt1 | contig 21433 bp, 31 predicted proteins | sample Cruoilmetagenom7_FD_187294 | JGI IMG/M metagenome (GOLD analysis project Ga0209345, IMG submission 187294) | Oil polluted marine microbial communities from Coal Oil Point, Santa Barbara, California, USA - Sample 7 (SPAdes) (version 2) | ecosystem: Environmental > Aquatic > Marine > Oil seeps ... | reverse complement strand
TGGTTTATATAAGCTACAAAAGGGGTAATAATAAACCCTTTAGGTGTAAGATGGTCGTCAATAGAGCCTAAAACATTCACATTTGTTTTAGAGAATCCTAATTCTTCTTCGAGTTCTCTTAATGCCGTATCTAAAAAAGATTTATCATGCATTGGGTCGAATTTACCTCCTGGAAATGACATTTCTCCCGAATGTTTATCTGTTTTACTTTTGGTTCTTCGAATTAAAACTAAATCATACGGTTTATCCTTGTATGGAAGAATTAGAAAAACGATGGCAGAATTAGTAAAATATTCGTGCGACATAGCCAGACGATCTGGAGAATTAAAGTCTTTCAGTTTCTTTCTAATAAAGTTCTCATCAAATATGAAATCCATAGGTATCAGTATTTTAGATATTGTATTAAATTATTAAAATTTCTTAGTAATTTGGTTTCGATATTTGATATACTCTTTTAAATCTTTTATTTTATCAAGTTTAAATCGCTCTAATCCTAAGTTTGAAAGAGTAAATCCATATAAACCTTCTAGAAAATTGACTATAAGATAAGCCGTTGCCCCCCAAATAGTATATTTTTTGCCATTTTCTTTATTAATGTAATTAAAGTAGAATATGGGGAACTTATTGTCATCAATGTTTACAGCTTGTTCTCGAAAATTCTTTTTGCTTAAGAAGAAATCGACAGGAATTTTTAATATTTTCTGAACCTCTCTATCCTCTTTAATTAATTTTTGATTTTGATTAATGATTGCTACAAATGGGGTGATAATATACTTCGTCATTGTAGGAAAATCGTTGAGACAACCAAGAATTTTAATATTATTCCTTGGTACGCCAATTTCTTCTTCAGTTTCTCTTAAAGCGGTGTCTTTTAAGGATTTATCGCTATTAACTTCGAATTTACCTCCTGGAAAAGACATTTCACCTCTATGTCTTGTTCCTCTATTTGAACGATGAATTAATATTAATTCGAAGGGTTTTTCTTTGTATGGAACGATAGAAAAAAGCACTGCTGAACTTGTAAAAAAACTATCTTCAAGAGATATTCTCAAAGGTGAATCGTAATCATAAAGCTTGCTCTTAATAAGATTTTCGTCGAAAATTAAGTTCAAAGAATCCATAAATTTTAGGAAAAATTTTAAGATGGTAATTAATTTAAGATTATAATATTCATTCCTAATAAAATTTTTAGTAAGTGTTTAAATTGAAGTTACCTAAAGAACTTAGAGAGAAAGGAGACCTTAGTGCTACAGCAAGTAAGGGAAAAAGATGTTCAGTGAGAGAGTGTGGAGAAATCGCTATAAGATCGCTTTCAGAAAATAAATGGAAAATTTACGTTGAGAAAGCAAATTTAATAATTATTGAAAACAAGCAACATAAAATTTTCCTCTGTAAAAATCATTATAAAGACGCGAATAAATATAGAAAATCCCAAGAAAAGGTATATCAGAAGAAGGGCTTTTTAGAAAATTCCATCGCTTTAGGTAAAGGGAAACGTTGGGATTAACTTAACCTAAACCGTTTTTATGTAAGAATGTTCATTTGTTCGTAAAGTGAATTAATTCCAAGATAATCGCTATTTACTAGCCCAACTGTTAGCAAAGATAAGGCAATTATAAGAATTATAAGACCAATTAGTTTTTTTCTCATATTAATCAAAAATAATAATATTCGAAATAAATTAAAAATTTAGGTTTATATTATTTAGTAAGATTTTCTAGAGTCTTGATTTTTACGCCAATTTTTTTAAGTTTTAAATTAAAATCTTTGCTTTTAGCTTTAAAATCGTCTTCAGAAATTTCTTTTGCTGAAAATCGTCCTTTGTTTAAGTTTCTCTCCGATTGGAGTTCAGCTTTTTCCATTTTTAATTCCTTAATCCAAAGTTTCATTCCCTCTGTCAAATCTTTTTTCTCCGTTTCGAATTCCTTTTTTTCTTGGTTGTACTTTTCTCGTAGCTTTTCAAACGATTCTTTATCGACTTTATGTAATTTAAATTCTTTTGACAGGTTTTTTAATTGAAAGATTTTCTTATCAATATCGTCTTGAATTCTCTGAACAATAAAGGGTTTCTCCAATTTTTGCTCTAATTCGCCTTCTTTTTGTTTTAGTTCAGTTATTAAAGTTTTAATCGCTTCGAGTTTTATATTAGCAGTTTTTTTATATTCTTGATCTTCATCGTATCTTGGATCTTTTACAGATTTTTGAAGTTCTTTAAGTTTTTCAATCAATATTTGTTTATTTAATTGAGTATCATTATATTCTATGTTCAAGATCATCTGCTCTTTGACCTCAAAAGGTAAAGGTTTCTCTCCAATTTCTTTTTGGTCTTTTTTTCCTTTTTTCTTTTTTTCCTTTTTTCCAGATTTTTCGATTTTTTCAGTCAATTCTTCGACTTGTTCTTCTATAATAATTTCCTCCGCGGGTTTTTCCTTAAGAATTTTCTTATCTTTAATGAATTCTTTAGCTTTCTCGACCTCGGTTTTTCCTGGCTTTTTTACACTTGCTAGAATTGGCTTCCCACAGATTATACAAAATTTGTCACTCCCCTTTAAGGGATTGCCGCAATAAACACAGTATTTACCCATATATCTTCTCACTTCTCGGTTTGTTTTAAAATAAGATATAATAAAATGATATTGTATTTGTAATTAAATGTTATTGAGTCCAATAATAGTTACTTTTCTGGATGTCGTTTATTATTATGAATTAATAATTTTACTTTCTTTTTATATTAAACAATATTAGTTTTAAATAATTATTTTATTACATCACAAATTTATTTTGTTTTTTCTTTTGGTTTCAATAATGGAAATTGAAAAAAAAACCCCCATCCATTTGGGCTTATTCGGGCATATAGACAGCGGTAAAACAGCGATAGCTGCTGTGTTAAGCGAGATCATCTCAACTGCAGGAATAGACGCACATCCCCAGAGCAAAGAAAGAGGGATTACGATAGATTTGGGGTTTACAAGTTTTTGTTTAAACGATTATTTGATAACACTAGTAGATGGGCCCGGACACGCGGATTTGATTAAGATAAGCGCATCTTCAGTAGAAATAATTGATTGTGCTCTAATCGTAATTGACATAACTAAAGGTCCTCAGATTCAAACTGGAGAACATTTAATAATGATAGAGTCGCTCGATATAAAAGATATTATAGTAATACTTAACAAAATTGATCTATTTAAAGGAGATTTAGATGAAGAAGTTAAGAAAATTAGAGAGTTTTTTAGATCGACCTCATATGGTTTGGATATACCTATTTTTTCGGTTTCTGCAAAAAATCAACTCGGGTTTGAAGATTTAAAGCAAGGAATTTTAGAGAAAATTAAAACTTTGGATATTAAAAGAAATTACGAAGGAAGTGTTATTATCCCAATTGATCACCATTTTTTAATAAAGGGAAGAGGCCCAGTAATTACAGGTACAATATTAAAGGGGGGATTAAAGCTAAACCAGGATATAGATGTGATCCCGGTAAATACTTCAGGTAGAGTCAAAAATATTCAGATTTTTCATCAGAATGTTGATGAAGCTAAAGCAGGCGATAGAGTTGGAGTTAATATAAAAGGATTAGATATTAAGAAAGTATACCGAGGTTGTTACGTTACAAATAATAAGAAAGCATTCGATTTTTGCGACCTAATTGATATTCAAGTAAATCAAAATAAATTATTCAAAACTGAAACACATTTTGGAACTCAAATTCATGTTACATTAGGAATGTTCACAATTACTGGGATTTTATTTCCGTATTACGAAATGGATGGGAAAAAGATTCAATTGGAAAGCTCGGGTGATTTAAACACATACAATGCCTTTTTATGGTTAAATGAAAAAGTCTTAATTAATAAGGAAAGAATTACAATGCTTTTAAGTCGATTAGATTTACCACCGACAACTTTAAGGATACTCGGTGCAGCAAAATTGATCACAGTAATTAAAGACCCTCCACAATTGTATAAGTTTAAACTAAAGAAAGGATATGTTCAAAATCCTAAACATGCTCAAGGGATCGTTTGTAGCGGTTTAGCCCAAAGCTACGAAGGGGCTAAAAAAATCATTGGTCGCAAATTGGAACCCCCATTTATTAAAATTATTGATACTTTTGGAACAAAAGGATTAGTAATTGTAGGGATTGAATCAAAAGACCAAAACGTGAAAAAAGGCGACCTTATCACTCTAAAAGAATTACGGAGTTTCACATTAAAATCTCTAAAGATTTAAATTTGCTGAATTAATTAATAATATTAGGTGAGGTTGTTAAAATGGAAAAAATTGAAACATCAGAAATTAACATCGATCAAGAAATATTGGGGGAAATCATGCAAAATTTAGAGAAGTTAGAAAGTTCTACAGATTTGGAGGGTTCTGCAATCGTTTCAAAAACGGGATTGAGGATTGCAAGCTCTGAAACTGCCGATATTGTAGCAGATATTTATAGTGCAAGTCCTGCTACTTTAATTTCGTTGGGAGAAAAAATCAGTAGTGGCTTGGGTCAAGGAGAACTAAGAGAAATCGTGATTAAGAGCGTAAAAGGTTACACTATTATTTTAGTTGGAGATTCAGACAATAACTTCATGCTATTTACCAATTGCTCCAAAGGATATAAATTGGGTTATTATTTCCATAAAATCCGTAAATCCTTTAAAGAAATGGAGCCCGTTCTTAAGAAGATTGAATCAAAAGGTTTACATACTTCATAAATTATTAGTTTAGCTAAAATTAATCATTTCAAATTTCTCATTAGTTTTTATTACCTGAATTAATTCAACTAATTATAAAATTATTTAAATTAAATCTTAAATACAAAAATAAAAAAGATAAGATAAGGAAAAAAATAATAATGATTTAATCATTTTGCTTCCGAAAGAAGATTAACTTTCCCACCAGCAGATTCGATTTTTTCAATAGCTCTTTTAGAAGCTGTGTTAACTGAAATATTGATTTTTTTATTAATTTCTCCACGACCTAAGATTTTTTGAATATTTACATCTTTCAAATCAATCGTGTAAGTATTTCCCGATTTTGAGGCTATGTTATTTTTAGTTAATTCCTCGATTTTTAAATCTAAATCTTTTACATTTAGAGCGTTTACTTGATAAATACGATTAATATCTTGTGGTCTTTTAAAACCTCGTTTTCCAAAATCCCAATCTGGGTCTGGAAAACCAAGTTCTTTTTGCTTGAGATAATAGGATTTTTTACTTTTCTTCCATTGAGTTGTTTTACCTTTTCCAGCTCTCTGACCTGCTTTTCGATGTTGCCCTACTCTCCCATATCCATGTGTACGGGTCCCTCTCATTTTTCTAACTTTTTTTGGGAATTTTCGCATAGTTTTATTTCACCTTTCTAATTAAATCATTTTATGAATTATTTCATTAATATATTGCTCTACATATCCCAATGTGCCACCTTCATGATAATGTTTTTTAATCGTACCGCGGTGCCCTTTTCTTGGGGGATGCAATCGAAACACGGGTTTAATTTTGTATATATCTTTCGTTCTGTATTGAATTTCTCCAGATAATAAAACTTTAGTAAGTTCTTTTAAATCCTTATATTTAGTTAGATTTTTAATATGTTCGTCGGTGAGTGGTTTATTTCCTTCTACTTTCCCTCTAGCTCTCAATAATCTCAACAGTGTTTTTTCGTTGATTTCACCATAAGCTATATAATCTTTACATTTTTTAAGCATACCAATATAGCTTACTTCACCCCAAATAAGAACACCATGGTTAACCCTATGCATTCTTAACATTTTTAATGTGTCTAAAATAACGCGTTTCATTCCTGGTGCACCTCTTATACGAACTGCGAAGTACAAGACAGGAGGTTTCGGTTTTTTTGTTTTAGATTTTTTTCTAACTATAACTTTATTTTCAGCCATCATATACACCACTCATCATTTATAAATTGAAATTAAATTTGTGAGCATTTTTAAGCGCGGTAACAGTAGCTTTTACAAGATTTTCGCTTGTTCTAGTATCACCGAAAGTTTTGCTCCAAATATCTTCGATACCGGCTAATTTTAATACTTGTTTAACTTTATCTGCACAAGCTAATCCCACTCCTTGTGGCGCCGGGATCAATCGTATTTTCACAGAACCGCATTTTCCATCTACCTTAAATGGTACGCTGTGAGTATGCCCACAACCACATTCTTTACTACCACAACCTCTAAGAACGGGTATAACAGAAAGCTTTGCTCTATCAATTGCCTTTCTTATTGCCGGTCCTACCTCTCGTGACTTTGCTGTGCCTACGCCAATAAAACCATCCGTTCCGACAAGTACAACTGCTTTGAATCTAGATCGTTGACCACTAGCAGTCATTTGTTGTACCATGGAAATAGAAACCACACTCTCATTTAATTGTGGGAGGAGAATGTCAATGATTTGTTTCTCCTTGACAATTAGATTATTAGCAAATATTTTTTCTAATGTGATTAGCCCTTCTTTGACCAATTCGCCCAAGCGCGTTTTTGGAACCCATCCTTCGGTAGGATTTCTTGGTTTTCTTTGTCTTTGTCTTTGTCTTTGATTTTGACTTTTCTGTTGACTCATTTTAATTCACTTATTTAAGCATTATTTTCAATTGTTTTGAATGTATTCGAAACAATTTGACTAATTTTTAATGGATTTATTTTATTTTTCTTTAGATAACCTGAGAAAATTTGATCGTATTTTTCTGGATTCTCGCTTTTTAGAAGATTAGCAAATTTTTCTATTTGAGCCCCAGTGATTCTTTCCTCCAAATCGTCTGGAAAGAAGCTTTCCTTATAGGGTACCTTTAATTCTGATTTTAGAATACCTTTAAAAGCCGCAAGTACTCGAATTCTATGATAAAAGATACCTAAATCGAGAATAGCTTCATTAATATTTTGTTTTTTAGCCCTTAGACCTGCTAAAAAACCAGTTAAATATGCTGCTGGGACATTTCCTGTGTTTGCTTTCCACCCAAATTTTGATGTTAATTCTGTAGAATGGGCAGAGACTAAAACCTTATCGCCACCGAGTTTAGATTGAATAATTTGGACAATAATATGATTGTTTGAAGCCCTAATTACAACTCTTAACTTCTTTGATTTTAATAATCTTAATCTCCTATGGTAATTTGTTTTACCTTCCTCTCTCCTCCGATTAGATCGACGATATCTCGGTCCTTTTGCCATTTATGATCTACCTCTCTTGATTAAATCTTTTTCTTTAATATGACGGTTCATTTGAGCAACACTATTAAACATTCCACCTTTAGCGTTTTTGTATAGCTTTCTATATGTTGCTGTAGTAATTAATTTTCGATCCCTCAACTTCTTTAATTCTCGTCTCTGAGGTCGAATGCGTTTCATCCAAGCTTTTTTCTTGGGAGTTCGTGCGCCTTTTGTTCCCTTTCTTTTGCCTAATCCTCTAGCCCTTCCTTTTTTCTTTCTTTCGTGGTGAATATTTTTTCTATATTTTGAGTTGCCTTTTTTGTATTTTTTCTGAATTATCCCTTCTTTAATTAAATTTCGGATATCCTCTCTAGTAATTGCCATTTTAATCTCATCGATTAAATAGGGATTGCAATAAACTCGATTTTCCCCACATTTCAAAATTTCTGCAGCCATTCTTTTTTGGGCTTTTAAACTCATTTTTTGTCACACAATTCTTTTATTAATTATAGATATTCTTTCTAATCCTCTTCGTCAAGCAAATCATCTTCGTCCAGATCTTCAATAGACGACTTCAACATTTCCTCTAATCCCTCTATCTCTTTTTGAGATATTCCTAAATTAAGAACTTTAAATCCTCTACTTGAAGCGTAATCAATTAAAGCTATTCTTTTTTTGACACCTAATTTACTTGAAATTTTAAGTGCTTGTTTTTTGTTATTTAAACCTATTATATCATTAATATTAACTACTCTTACTTCTTCATATCCAGATGGATGAAGTCCTCTAACTTTTTTAGGTCCTCTATACCCCACAGATGGAGATTTAACACCAGACTTAGATTTTATTCGAGTTCGTGAATCGATCCCTCTAGCCTTTCTCCACGGATCTTTTACCCTCACATATCTCCACGATTCTACACGTCTAAAGGATGGTCGTTTTTTATTGATTTTTTTCCTGAGTTCTATTAATTTTTTTTGTTCCATCGCTTTTCCCTCAATTTATTTTATTTCCCAGGTAATTTCTTCTCCAATCTGTCTTTTGTAGAGGTATACTCCATCTTGAAAAACTCTTGGATCCTTCTTCCTAATTCTACAGCATTTTTGTATATTTGCTGCTGTTTGTCCTAAGGTTTCTTTATCGGGTCCAATTAAAATAACATCATCACCTTTAACATTTACTTCTACATTGTCTAAATAATGAGTAACTCTTGGAGCTCTTTCTCCAAGAAAATTGACAACATGAATTTCTTTTTTATCAGGTTTCACTTCCACAGTACATGGAAAATGACTATAACACACTTTACAAATATATTTATAATTTGTTTGAACCCCGATTATTAGATTTTTAATTAAATTGATAATCGTCTTAGTCAAAGCGAGAGTTCCGCTTTTTGGGAAGTTTGTAGAAAAATGTATTTTATTTCCTTCAATTGAGACCTTTATACCTCTCACATGAGAGAAATCTTTTGTTATCTTTCCGTTGGGACCTTTTACTGTAATATGATGGTTTCCATCAAGGGTAACTTTCACTCCTTCCGGAATTTCCATTTCTTCCTTGTAAAATGCTATTTTTACCATTTATTATTACCTACTTTAAATATTAATAAATATAACATAAGGCCATGCCACCAATATGTTTTTCTTCTGCTTCTTTCATGGTCATAATACCTTGGTTAGTAGTTAATATAATTATTCCTAACCCTGGCGCTGGAAGCAACCTTCTTTCGAGTGATTCATATTGATTAGTTTTATAATTAAGCCTCAATAAACCAGCACAGTGATTTATTTTACCTAAAAGTGCAATTTTAAACTTTCCTTGCCTTCCATCGTCATATCTCTCAAATTCTCCGATATATGCATGCTGCTGGAAGATGCGAAGAACTTTTTGTGTTAATTTCGAAGCAGGGTTAATTACTACTTCTTTTTTTCTTGCTCCCTCTGCGTTCTTGAGATTGTTGCACATATCGGCAAGTGTGTTTGTTATTTTTTACACCTCATTCCTAATTTTAATCATACCTATAAAATCCAATTTCTTTTCCAATTTCGTAAAAACAACGACGACATATATATAAACCATACCTTCTTATAATACCTCTATGTGTATGGCAGCGCCTACATTCTCTCTGACCCTTACCTATCTTACCTTGTGGCATAATTATCAAAATTCTTTTTTTCTTTACATATATTCTAATTCTAATTTCTCTACTATTTCGATTCCAAAAAATTTTTCTAAAAAATATTGAGCTTCCGCTCGAGAAACATAATGGTGTTTAGGAACTTTTGCTCGACTTTTTCTTCTATACCTAACTCTCATACCAGGTCTAACTATTCGACCAACAACATCAAGACCCCAGATGCCAATCAAGTTATCATATTCGATTCCTGGAATGGTAATATGTTCAGTAATACCAAAACCAAAATTACCATAATTATCGAAACTTTTTCTTAACATTTTATCGTTATTTACAACAAAAAGTCTTTTAAGCAATTTTTCAGCTTCTTTTCTCCGTATAGTTACCATCGTTCCAATTGGACGTCCTATACGCAAGTTGAATTCTTTTACGTTTTTCTTAGAAAGAGTTTTTATAGGAGTTTTACCAGAGATCGTTTGTAATACCGTAAAGGCTCTTTCTAATTCTTCACCACCAGCACCTACTCCAATGTTTAAAACCACTTTTTCTAAGTAAGGTTTCTTCATTGGATGAGTCCACATCTCTTCAAATATTTTTTCTTGTTCTTTTCGTGATTTTTTCTGAGTTTTTTTTGCTACCTTAACTGACATAATTGAATTCACTTCTTTATTTTATTCGATTTTTGGTAAACTAATTTCGGATTGATCCTCTCCTATAATAAAAGTATAATCGTAAAGAGTTTCTGTATGTTCAGAATTATGTTGTATAGATACCGTGCTTGCTTTCGGACCAAAACGCTTTAATATATTTATAACTTTTCCTAATTGTCCGATGTTTTTCCCGGACATGATAATCGCTAAATTTCCTTCTTTAAATTTTAATACTTTAAGAATTTCTTGTTCTGGGATTGAAATTTTTAAAACATCCATGCGCCGATACACGTCCTCTTTAGTGTTACTTGGGTCTTTAACTCGTATTAGAATGTTCTTTCCATCGTGTAAGTTTAATTGAATATGTCCCCCCTTTATCGTAGTTTTTTGGGTTATTCGACATAATTTAAAAGTACTCTCTGCTTCAGTTATTTCATGCAATATTAATCCGTAGTGAGAATCTGGTAGAATTCGATAATATTTTTTCATTTTATCTATACTTAACACATCCATTAAACCTACTGGATAAGTTGTATCTTTTATAACCCTTCCATCTACCTTAAAATTGCCGAGTCCTATTAATTTTTTCGCTTCTCTATGGTTATCGACTATCTTCAGAAGATCCCTGACAATATGGAGTAAAGGTAAGCAGAATCTCCTTGGATGAGGCCCAGGTGATGGCTTCATAAAGAATTTGCCATGCTTTCTTTGTATTTGTAGAAATTTAGGCGTGTTGAGTCTTTTTAACATTCTTGAACCACCATGTCTAGTCATTTATTTCTCCTCCTCCTCTTTTTGTTTTTTTGGAGCTCTTAACTCGTCTTCCCTTAATCCAAAAACAGCTTTCCTGTCAATCATATCTGCCCGCCAAGGGTCCATTTTTTTTTCTTTATAGAATTTTGTTATTACCAAATTTGATATATGAATAGTCGGATGAAACTGCGTTCCATCTGCTTTATCAAAAGTTGCTTCCTTAATTTTTGCTCTCAGGTTTTTAGTGATCTCTATAACCTCTCCCTCAAAATTTTTGAATTCACCCTTCACAACTTTAACCCCATCACCAACTCTAAGGGGAAGTGTTCTAATCCCATACTCTTCTCTTTGAAAATTGGCTACTCTTGTAGATAATAGTTTTGACCTTTGATGATTCTTATGAGTAAATAACGCTTTCCGCTGCTTTTTAGGCTGTTTTGATTTTACTTTCATACTTTTTAACCTTATGATCTTAATTAAATAATTAATGAAGAAATGGATGCTAAACGTGGAAATAATTCAGCAGCTTCCCTCGCAATTGGACCCCGAATTTCTGTACCTTTAGGATCGCCTTCCTTGGTTATCAAGACACCTGCATTATCTTCAAAAGATAATCTTGTGCCGTCTACTCGCCGATATATCATCTTTTGTCTAACGATTACAGCTTTTAATATAGTTCCGCGTAGGTCAGGGCGACCTTTTTTAACGGTTACTGTGCAAACTGACCCTACAGAAGCTTTTGGTAACCTTCTTAAACGGGTTTTTGCATGGTCGACGTTAATTATTTGTGCAATCTTTGCACCAGAATTATCAGTAATAAATAATTTTGTACCATTTTGTACACCGTAACTAGTTCTTGCTTTCATCTGTACTTTTCTTCCCATTTTTCGTCTAGTTCCCATCTACATCGCCCCACTCTTTATTTTATCTAATACTATGAATGATTTTGTCTTTGAGAGTTTTCTGCTTTCTCCTACACGCACTAAATCTCCTACTTGAATTTCGGAAGTCAAACATTCGGGTAAATGACATGCAAGACGCGAATTACGCCTTTCATATCGTTGATACTTCTTAACAAATTGAACATAATCTTGTCTAATAATTACAGTATTTTTTGATTTTTTATTAACTACTACTCCTTGAGTAATCTTACCTCTTATTCGTGTAAGTCCGTGAAATGGACAATCCTTATCGCTACATTCGCGCACTTTTGGAGGATTTACTCCAGGAATACCAATATTTCGAACACTCATGTTATTTTCTCAACCACTTCTTTTTTTTTAAACTTCTTAATCTGTTTTCAGGAACGCCGACAATTTTAGATCCATTTAATTCTAACGTTCCTTCTTCAAGCTTGAATCTAAAAATATAATCTTTTTTGATATACTTTTTTATTGTATTATTTTTTTCTGATATTAACATATTTCGGGTATCGTCAATTATCATACCAATATTTGAGAATGTGGTACTATATGATTTTGATTTAAGTTTAGCGTACGCCTTAAAGCCAATTAAATCGTGGTAAATTAAATATTTTGGACTTATCATTATTCATTCAAATTTTTCATTTCATTTTTTACTGTAAGAACTCTTGCTATTTGTTTCCTTAAAAGTTTTGCCTTAGCAGGATTATCAGAGATACCTCCACCCGTTTGTTGGCTAAATAACATCATTAACTCTTCTCTTAATGTTAATAGGGTTCGCTCTCTTTCTCGATCGTCCATTTCTCGGATTTTTGCCGCGGTAATGATATTCATCTTTTACACTCTTTTTTCCTTTTCATTATCTTTTTCTTCGTCTTCTTTTTCTGGTTTTAGCGAAATTTCAGAAATTTCTTCTTCTTCAATTTCTTCGAATAATTCTTTTTCTACTTTGGTGAGCTCTCCTTCTTCTACCGTAATTTTGTAATCTTTCTCTGCTCTCGTTTTGGCTAATTCTGCTACCTTTTTTGCTTGCACTTTAGCTAGTGCTTCGTTATTAACTTTAACTGTGTCCCCCATTCTTATGTCCGCTTGCATAATTTTTACTATGATACCGAGTGTGCCACTTTTCTGAACACACTGAGCTACGCCCTTATCTACCCCTTCTTGAGCAGGTTGGCCCGACTTTTTCATAGTACCAGCTCTGAACACTGTTGTCCTTGCTCTCTGACTCGTGACCTTACCCGAAACTATAATCTCTGTACCCCTTGCGCCAGAATCCATTATTTTGCGTAATATATAATACCCTGCCCTTCTATAATGCCTTCCTCTATCGAGACTATACGCTAACCTCTCAGCCATAATTTGGGCGTTTAAATCGGGGTTAGCCACCTCTTCTACCTCTATCTGGGGTAATTCCAGGCCAAATTTTTCTTGCAAAATATCCGTAATCTCTTGAATGCGCTTTCCTCCTTTTCCGATTACGAGACCAGGGCGACTAGTTCTAAGTGTTATTCTTACGCCGAGTGGTGTTTGTTGCATGTCAATACCTGCAAATCCAGCTCTAACAAACTCTGAACGCAAGAATTCGTTTATTTGCATCAACTTGATACCTGATTCAATGAAATGTTTTGCTAAGGGACTCATTATCTTTAATATACAACTTTTTTTAATTTATTTTCATTAACTTGGAAATTCGTAAATTACAATTTCTACATGACTTAAATGCCTAAATTTTGCAGTTGATCGACCGTGAGCGCGTTCAATGTAGCGCTTTATGATTCGACCTTGATGCGTAGCAGCATGAATAATCCTGCATTGGTCAACGTCTAAACCTTTATACTCTGCGTTTGATTCGACGGAAGTGAGAAGTTCATAGATTCTTGCTGCAGCTTTTTGTGGATATCTACCAGCATACCAACTGAATTGTTTTAAATCTTTTCTATGAGCTTGTTTTTTTTTATGTCTTCTGAAAGGCACTGATTGTTTTAACTGAATAACTTTTTCAAGAAACCTTTTAGCTTGGTCCAATTTCATACCTTTTATAACGGCACAAATTTCTCTTGAGGGTTTTGGCTTTATCCGTAAATCTCTCCCTGAAGCTTTAGCCAATCTATCTACATCGTATTTTTCTTCGCTAAAGGAATAACCCCAGTTAGGCATTTTATATCATCTCAATTATTTATTATGTTATTATCATTAATTATTTTAAAGGAACATATTTACTTGAACGTGTGGCTCCAATTCCGGGAGAGCCATGTTGCACGCGCCTTCTAGTGAGTGAAAACTCCCCTAAGTAATGTCCAATCATTTCAGGTTTTACATCAACAATTTCATATTGTTTTCCGTTATAGACGCCTATTTTCAAACCTACCATTTCTGGGAAGATTAACATATCTCTCACATGTGTTCGCGTAAGAAGATCTTTTCCTCTTTTTTTGGCTCTATAGGCTCTTCTTAGTCTTTCAAGAAGCTTTCTCTGTCTAGGAGGTAATCCTCTTTTTAGCGATCTCCGCGCTCGTGCGGGTAATAATTGAATAAACTCATCCATGTTCATACGCTTTAATTGGTCTAATGTGTATCCACGATAATGAAATTTAAGACGATCTCTTTCTTTTGCAAGATCTAATTCTTTGGTATCTTCTACTTCTTCAGATTCTTTAGAAGATTCTTTTGCTACATCTTCTTTTTTCGATTCTTTTTGTTCTCCATCGTTCTGTTCTTCATTTGGAGCCATTTTTCCACCAATCTACTTGTTCCATTTAATTTATAATGTTTTTTTTTACACTTTTATTACTTCGTGTAATAAAATTAAGTTATCTATCAAATTTTAATTTTATTAAAATAAAAATAACGGATAAAATAAGTAGTAAATTCTTATTTTCGTGAATTATAATTAATGATAATTATTGGGGTTGAACGCTCTTATTATATCTTCTTCGTCGAATTCACCACTCCATTTTTCTTCTATTAAAACGAATTGTTCCGGATTGTTATTTGGATTTATAACGGAGTGGTAAGTCGTTTTTGCGTTTAAATATTCTGTTCTATTTTCAACAAAATAATGTACTTTATTCCCATTAATTATTATTGGTTTACCTTTCAACACTTTCCACGTTTCACTTCTAAATTTATGAGTTTGGATGGAGATTCCTATCTTCGGTTTAATAAATATTAAATTATAATCGGGGTATGTGAATTTAATACTGTACCACTTAGCTAAAGTGTCGATGTATCCATCTGGAACGTTATATTTCTTGCTAAACCGAATTGGATCAAAATTCTCTTTTTTAGACGATTTGTACATATAAGGTTTATAAATTACTATATGACTAGAAATATCGATACTATATTTTACATTAATTTCCTTATCTCCCTTATTAATTACCATGTAGTAATCGTTTGGTTTGACAACTAGATTAGACGGACTTAAATTTTGAGTAAAAAAAATGGTTCCATTTATAAGAAATATTTTTTTTAGAGCATCTAAATCTATCAGAATTGTTAGTTCTTCTTGCCCATTTTTTCTAAGATTTGTGCCTTTCTCAGGTTGAATTATCTCTTCTAACATCTTTTTAACACCTACATCGCCTATATTACATAAATATCTTTATATTTTTTGAAGCGAGCTTCAATTTCATCAATAAATGGCATTGATTCTTGTGCTCCTTTCCTTGTCACTGCTATTGAGGCAGCCACTGTTGCGTACTTTACCGAAGTGATTAATTCATTCCCTTGATTTAACTTGCTTGCTAAAACTCCGTTGAAGCAATCTCCAGCGCCTACTGTATCAACGGGATCAACTTTAAAAGCGGGTATCTCAGTAATCTTATCTTCTGCAGCGTTATATATCATACATCCTTTACTACCTAATGTAGTTATGATTGTTTTAACTCCAAATTTTGAAATATCTTTTGAAGCTTGAATAATTTTACCTTTAGATTCGCCAACTAACTCTTTAAGATTTAAAAGCGAATGTAAACGTAGTAGTTCTCCCTCGTTGGGGATTATTACATCAATATTTCTCAAAATTGATGAACTAATTAGTTTTAACGGCGCAGGATTAAGAATTTTTACAGCCTTCCCTTGAACTGCTATTTTAAAAATTTCTTCAATTGAATCAATGGGAATTTCCATCTGAACGATCAAAGCGTTAGCTTTTTTAATGACTTCGGAATTTATTCGAACGTCTTCTGGCGTTAAATTAAAATTTGCTCCAGGTGCTACACTAATCATGTTCTCTCCGTTCTCGTCTATCATTATAAAAGCGATTCCGCTCGGTTCGTAAGGATCCCTTATAATATGTTCTATGTCCACGCCTTCTCTGCTTAATTGAGAAACCAATTGGTCTCCGTATGAGTCTATGCCGACCTTTCCAATAAAAATAGTATTAGACCCCGATCTCATAGACGCTATCGCCTGATTAGCGCCTTTCCCTCCCAGATATTGCTTAAATATGCCCCCAGTTACAGTTTCACCTGGTTTCGGCAACCGTTGCGAGTATATGTTTAAATCCATATTACTCGAACCAATAATTAGAACATATTGGTTGCTATTTGACATGATTTTTCCACTTTAAAATCGCGATTTTTCGAACTCTCTTCGTTTTATATTATCAATTTGTGAATCATCACAATTAAACCAAGTGATTCTTAACGAATAGTTTTAATTTAATATAATTTTAAAAATAATATTGAGCAACATAAACATGCTTGAAAAAATATACTAAAAACTTAAACAAAGGTATTGATAATGGCAAAAGATAAGATAATTGGCGCGATCGTCATGCTCCTTGGTGTCCTTATCGCAGTAGTTTATACCATGGGAAGCATCATTGATTTATGGTTTTTCACTCTTGGTGGGAACGAAGATTGGGACGCTGCCTTCCGAATATTTAATATCGATTGGCTCGATTGGAGATTATTCACTGTTCTACCACTCTGGATTATGGTATTATTAATAGCAATTATTGCTATATGGATCGGGTACAGCATGCTCACAACGCCAGCACCCGTTCCATTGGAAGAGTTAGAGGAAGAATTAGCTGCTGAAGAAGAATCTGGAGAGTAGAAAGGATATAATTAACCTTTTTTATTTTTTTTTATTTAAATTTATATTTTTATACCTTAAATTCTAATTTCATCGCATTTAGGTTTAGATTATTTAAATCAATTTGAATTAAAGAGTAATTAGGAATTTCTTTCGCATTATCAATTAAGGGAGTTGTGCTTACAAGAATTTCTTTTTGTTTTTTACTTAAAAATAAGGTGTGGTGCCTGCCGTTAAAATTAGTTTTATGATTAGTGATGACATTGCAGGTATGTGAATTAAATAGAAATGCGTTCGCGCCAGCACCTATCTCAATCTTTTTAAAAATGGATTCCAAGGTATTCTTTAAACTTTTACCTTCTTGTAGTCCGTCAATAATAGCACACAAATATTTTCGAGTGTCCAAGTTAGTATTACTGTAAATTCTTTCTAATTTTGGGTTCTTTAATTTTTTATCTGGAAAGCCTTTTATAATTCCATTGTGAGTTATGATATATTTCTCATCAATATCGATAGGATGTACGTCTCTAAAGTTCTTTTTCCAAGGGAGGGTTTTTCTCGCGTGGACTAAAAGGAAACGTGTTTTAATCTTAGTGAGGTTTTTCCAATCCGCGTGGTAAATTGGGGTTATATCCCGCTTTATTACGAGTTTGTTGTCATCTTCAGAGATAAAAGCGAAGCCCCAACCCAATCCATGGTGCCCAAAAAGGTTATATTTCCTTAAATAATGCCAATGGCACGAGGTTACAAATTTTTGTAAAATTTTAAAATCAATTTGAAAGGGTTCAAGCGAACACTGAAAAAACATACGACACATAATTACCAGCTTAAAAAATTTTTAATCAAATATCAAAGTTAAGACTCCGCTAAAAAGTAAGCGAATATTGAACCGTTATCGTGACAAGCAATTAGGATATTTAATTTCAAATCGTATTTTAGGTCGTTTAAACACGATTTTTTTTGAATTTTTGTAATAATTTTACCAGAAATTTCGTCAATAATCAACAATTTTCCCTTAGTTGTTCCTAAAACAATATAACTATTCCAACCTATTTTAGTTTGAATCAAACATTCCGTATTAATATGCGCTATCTCCCATTTCTTTTCTAATCTTTGATTTAAACACGCAAGGTTTGAGCTAAATTCGATATCTTCGATATTTAAAGACTCGTCAAAATATTCAAACGAATAAGTACTTACCAATAAATAATTTTCGTTATTTTGAAGAAGTGAAAAACATTTCCAGATGTAATCGTCGAATTGAATTGATTTAATTTCTTCTTGAGTATGTTTATCGATAAAATGAAGTTTTTTATCGTCTCCTCCACAAACAACCAGTTCTCTATTTTTTGATTTGAAAATCGATAAGCAACGAATTTTATCTTTAAATCGTTTAAACCAAATTAAATCTCCATCTTTTCCCTTAAAAACTCTTATTGATCCATCGTTTCCACATGCAATTACTTCCTTTGTTCTAAAGTTAGCAGGATCTCGATAAATTATAGCGTCACCTATTCCATCTTCAAAAATTTGCCCCCATATTAAAGAGCCATCAGTAGGGTTTAAAACTCTTAAGCTTTTATCTATCGAATAGGCGATAATTTCGTCTATTTTATCGTTGTTTATATCCTCAAACAAGACCCCGCTAATAGACGCACCAAATTGATGTGCCCAAAAAAGCTTCAATTCATAGGAGGGACTGCATTTAAACACTCTTAGTAAGCCATCTAAACCACTAAAAACAACTTCATTTTTATTATCGCGATCTATATCGCATATCTTTCCATTCCAAATCGAAGATTCTTTTGCAATTTCTAATTCAGATAATAATTTACCTTTCATAGAAAGTATAAGAATTTTACCCGATTTAGAGAATGCTATAATTTCATTTTTGCCGTTATTATTGACATCTCCTATTTCAATCCCAAGAATCGGTTCACTGGAATGGAAGTCCCATTGTTCTTTAACATTAGCCATTCTTACATCTACTTTACTCTCACTAGTTTATTAAGTGTTAATTATTTGAAACAGAAATTATTTTTTATAAAATATAATTATAAATAAATTTAAAATAAATTAAGAATAAATTTAAAATAAAATTTTGTTGAGTGAAAAGAAATGTCAGAAGAAAGAAATATAGATCCTTTTTCACTATTGATTTTAGTTCTTAGCATCATCGCAATTGTAACGGAAATAATAGGTCCCTTCGCAGGTTTCTACTTAGGTGGTTATAACAATAGATTTTCGTGTTTGGATTGTGAATATAGTACATCTGTTGATTTAATACTTCAATATTTAATTCTAATATTATTCTTGATTCAAATAATCATTGCTTTAAACGAATTATTACCTAATAAATTCATTCCTAAAGATGTTACCAAATACGGTATGTATTTAGCAATTTTAACTTGGATTTTTGCTATTATTGGACTTGCTTCTTTTGGATTAACTTATGGCGCTTATGAATGGTGGCCTGAATTAAGTTTTTATGGTACCGTAGTCGGTGGTGTTCTTAATACGATCCTATTCTTTTTATATCAAAAAAATAAATAATTCTTTTTTTTATATTTCAAAATAAGAAAGAAATTTAAATTTTTTACGCAATTCTCAATATCAAAGATAATTAATTTATCTATATTCAGAAAAAAAAAACTTCGAAAAGAAACAAAAACAACAAAAAGGTAAAGGAAATGGGATTCGGAATAGAAATTGAATTAGAAAAATGTACAGGGTGCGGAACATGTTATGAAGTCTGCCCAAGCGAGTGTTTTGCAGAACCTGAGGGTGGAAAAGTAAAAATTATAGAAGACAATAGAGACGATTGCGTTGGTTGCAGAGCATGTGAAACACAATGCCCTGAAGAAGTCATAGTAATAACTGAGGATTAAAATTCAATAAATTCCTCATAGATTTTTTAGAAAACTTTTTTTTTATTTTTAAATTAATTTTTTTTAATTATTTTAACATTTTTTAAAGGTATCCAACCACTTATACCAGTTTTATCTGTAACCCAAATCCACCCGCTTTCCTCCTTTTCTGAGATTAATTGTTGTCCAACTTTTACAGTAATTTCAGATGCGTTATAATCTTTTAAAGTTTTATAGAATTTTTCATAAATTGCTATGTAGCTTCTTGGAGTCCAACCACTTTTGCCATTTTCATTAGTACACCAAACCCATCCCGGTCATTCGCTCGTTTTTGTTCCGATTTTTAACATTTCTCCTTTGCGAAAAACGAGAGGATCGGGATAGGCAGATTCGTAATTAGAAATAACTTGGTAATATCTTATTTTCATCTTATTTTCAACATTTATCTATTATTTTTATTAGTGAGGTTAACTAATCAATATTTCAGATCGTGAAACCCCCCTTTCACGAAAATTTGTATATTTTACCGAAATATGCCAAGATATATCGGTGTAATACAATTTTAACGGAATAAATTTTTTATACAAACATAAGAAGAATAAAAAAAAATGTTGAGTTATCGATCACAAATCCACGCAGAGGAAAACGATGAGTTCCTTTATGTAAGTTTTAACTTCTTTTAATTTAACATTTTCGTTTACTGCGTGGTCATTAGAACCAGGATTTCCTACTCCATGAAAGATAATGTCTTTAGTTTTTAGGATTTCAGAGACAAAACCCATATCAGTACTTCCAGCGTTTCCGATCACCACGATTTTATTTTCAGGTACTTTTTGAACCTCCATCATAACTTTCTTCATCCTAGTTATATCGGGAGCGTTTGGATCTACGACCATAGGGGGGTAATCGTAAACAAAAGTAGTTTTAATATCTAATAATTTGCTTTTTCCTTTTCCTCTTTCTATTGCTTCAGATATTTCTTTTTTAACATCTTCGAGATTTTCGTCAGGGATTACTCTTCGGTTAATAGTCAATGTACATAAATCCGGTACTATATTCGTTTTTGTTCCCGAGTGTATAATATCTAAGTTGAACATGGGGGTCATATTTCGTTTTTCACCCGTTCCAAATCTAGGTAATCCCGGAATGTTTTTACTTTCACGAGCTTCAACGATTTTTTTTAATTTCATTAATTCTACTAAGATTGGAATAGTTTCTTCTAACGCATTTATTCCTAAAAAGTTCATTCCAGAATGGCAACTTCTTCCGAAAGATTCGACTATGACATTTAATGCCCCCGCTGTTCCTATAGGAATTATGGGGTTAATTACGCCTTCCATACAGAAAACCGTTCCTTTGACATATCCCTTTTCTGCAAGGTAACGTATTCCCGGCCATATACCGATTTCTTCGTCAGTACAATTCATTACTTTAATATTATATTTTGGCGTTAATTTTAACTCTTCAATTATTTGGAGGGCTAAAATCAGACAAACCATAGCACCTTTCATGTCAGAAGTTCCCCGACCATATATCTTTCCACTTTTAATCATAGTTGCTTCAAATGGAGGGAAACGCCATTTTTTTTCTCCATCATTCGGAGCTGGTACAACATCCATGTGTCCATAAAAGCTAACATCTTTATCACATCCAAAATTTTTTGAAGCAACAAGATTAATTCGAGGTCCTTCTAAATGATATGGTATCTGTTTTACCAAATCCTCCGGCACAACAACTTCTTCTAAGGAGTAACTTAAATTTCTGAAAAAGGGGATTAAAGCATCCACATATTGGCGGTATGCATCTCCAGGTGGAACTGTAGTATCAATATTGATAAAAGTTCTCATAACGCTCATTACTTTTTCTCTATCTAAATTATCTACGGTATTATAAATTAGTTCTAG